>Ga0187893_10001348_pt1 | contig 59701 bp, 46 predicted proteins | sample MA1701074metaG_FD_139574 | JGI IMG/M metagenome (GOLD analysis project Ga0187893, IMG submission 139574) | White microbial mat communities from a basaltic lava cave in the Kipuka Kanohina Cave System on the Island of Hawaii, USA - MA170107-4 metaG ... | reverse complement strand
TCTTCGTCTCCGCTCGCCTCACGCGAGGCAAGGCCTCGCGTGGGCTCGCTGCGCGCTTCGCGGTCTTCGTCTCCGCTCGCCTCACGCGAGGCAAGGCCTCGCGTGGGCTCGCTGCGCGCTTCGCTTGCGTCCTCGCCGAGCAGGTGCAGGAAGGTCTTGATCGAGACGAGCGGATTCCGGATCTCGTGCACGATCTCGGCGAGCAGCCCGCCGACGGCGGCGAGGCGATCGATGCGCTGGACCTCGGTGTCGAGCTTGGCGAGCCGCTCTTGCGCCGCTGCGGCGGCCGCCGGGCGGAGGCTCTTGGCGGCGGCCGCGCCGAGGGTGGCGAGGAGCCGCGGCCGCAGGGGCTCGGCCTCGGGGCCGCCGACGAGGAGGAGCGCGAGCGGCTCGCCCGCGCCCTCGCGGAGCGGCGCGGCTGCGACGAAGCCGTGCTCGGCGGCGAGCTTCGCGAGCTCGGGAACGCCCGAGCCGGCGAGCTCGGTCGGGCCCGCGAGCGCGGCGGCGGCGCGCCAGGCTGCCTCGCTCGGCTGGAGGAGCCCGGCGCCTTCGACGCGGGCGGCGAGCACGCGGAGCGCGCCCTCCGCGTTGCGTCCCCAGGCCGCGACGCGGCTCGCGCCGGTCGCCTCGGCGAGCGCCGCGACCTGACGTGCGAGCACCGCGGAGAGATCGGCTGCCTGCCCGTTCGGCGGCTCGGCGGGCCTTGCCCCCGCTCCGGTGCGCGGCCGCGTCCCGCGCGTCCCCGGCGCGCTCCGTTCCCCCATCACGGGCCGGTTGCTAACGCGCCCGGCGCGGCCCTGTCAAATCCCCGAGCCCTCGTCAGAACCCGAGCTCGAGCTCGCGCCGGCTGTCGTCGGCGCTCGCAGTGGCGTCGGCCGCTTCCTTGGGCTCGCTGCCCTCGACGAACGCCTGGAACAGCGTGGACTCGCTTGCCGGCGTCGCGAGCGCGCCCGTGCGGCCGTCGATCCGCGCGAACACGATGCCGGCGGGCGCCTCGAAGTCGCGCACGGGAAGCGAAGCGAGCGCGCTCCGCATGAATTCGAGCCAGATCGGGAGCGCCGCGCGTCCGCCGGTCTCGCCCTTGCCGAGCAGCTTGTTCTGGTCGAAGCCGACCCAGACGCCCGTCGCGATCTCCGGCGAGTAGCCCACGAACCACGCGTCCGTGTGGTCGTTCGTGGTGCCCGTCTTGCCGGCGAGTGGGCGGCCGAGCGCCGCGACCGCGTGGCCGGTGCCGGCGGCGTGCTCGATCGGCGCGCGCAGGAGCGAGGTCGCGAGGTAGGCCTGCGTCGCCGGGAGGGCCTGGCCCTCCGGAAGCGTGGGGGCCGCCGCGGAGACGAGAACCGGGTCGGGCTCGGGGTTCGCGTCCTCCGGCGCGGGCGGCGCCTCCGACTTCCCCGCGTGTTCGTCGAGCGGCACGTTCTCGAGCAGCACCTGCCCCTCGCGGTCGAGGACTCGCCGCACGATGCGGGGCTCGACCTGCCGCCCGCCGGCGCCGAGCACGGCGTAGGCGCGCGTCAGCTCGAGCAGCGTGACGGGGCTCGCGCCGAGCGCGAGCCCGAGCGCCGGCTCGAGCTCCGAGCGGATGCCGAGCGCGCGCGCCGTGTCGATCACCGCGCCGATGCCCACCTCTTCGAGCAGGTGCACGGCCGCGTTGTTGACCGAGCGCGCGAGCGCCTCGGCCAGCGTGAGCGCGCCGAGGAACTTCCGGCTGTAGTTCTCGGGCCGGAAGTTGTCGTACACGACCGGCCGGTCCCAGACGATGCTCGCCGGGGTCTTTCCGTGACCGACCGCGGCGGCGTAGACGATCGGCTTGAACGCCGAGCCGGGCTGGCGCAGCGACTGCGTGGCGCGATCCAGCTCGCTCGCGGTGAAGTCGTAGCCGCCGACCAGGGCGAGCACGTCGTCGCCCGCGAGGTCGATCGCGAGCAACGCGCCCTGCACCTCGGGCTGCTGGTGGAGCGACGCCACGAGCGCGCCCGACTCTGCGCTCGACACATGGAAGTGTTCGACGTCCCCCACCGCGAGGTTCTCGGCGAGCTTCGCCCACTTCGGCTCGGAGAGCGCGAGCCGCGCCTCGACGCCCGGCGCGAAGGCGACGCGCGCCTCGTCTGCCTGCTTGCTCACCCCGGTCACGAGACCGAGCCGCGGCGGCCCGAGCGGTGAGGTCGTCGGATCGATGCCGGCGGCGAGCTGGTTCTCCTCACCGAGCTTCTCGAGCTCGGCGGCGAGCGCCCGGGCATCGACACGCCGCAGCGGGCCGCGGTAGCCGTGGCGCTCGTCGTAGGCCTCGAGCCCACGGCGCAGGGCGAGCACGGCTTCGCGTTGGAGCCGCACGTCGAGCGTCGTCTCGATTACGAGGCCGCCGTGCAGCACCACGTCGTTGCCGAGCAGCGCGACGAGCCGGCGCCGCACGTTCTCGGTGAAATAGGCGGCCGCCTTGTACGTCTCCGAGACGGCCGCCACGATCGTTGGCGGCGTCTGCGCGCTCTGGTGGGTGGCCTCGTCGATGAAGCCCTCCTCGAGCATGCGGTCCACGACCCAGAGGCGGCGGCGCTCGGCGCGCTCGGGATTCACGTGGGGCGAGAAGCGGCCCGGCGCCTTCGGCATGCCGGCGAGCAGCGCCGCTTCGGCCACCGTGAGCGCACCGACCTCCTTCCCGAAGTAGGTGCGCGCGGCCTCCGCGATGCCGTAGGCGCCGCTCCCGAAGTAGATCTCGTTCAGGTAGAGGAAGAGGATCTCGTCCTTCGTGAAGCGCTGCTCGAGCCGGCGCGCGAGGATCAGCTCGCGGAGCTTCCGGGTGTAGGTGCGCTCGGGCGAGAGCAAGAGCTGCTTCACGGTCTGCTGCGTGATCGTGCTGGCGCCCTGGAGCCGATCGCCGCGCAGGTTGCTCCAGGCGGCGCGCAGGATCGAGACGTAGTCCACGCCCGAGTGCTCGTAGAAGGCGTCGTCCTCCGCGGCGAGGAAGGCCTGGATCACGGGCTTCGGCACCTGCTCGAGCGGGATCATGCGCCTCCGGAACTCGTAGAACTCGCCGATCGGGAGGCCGTTGCGGTCGAGCACCACGCTGGTCAGCGCGGGGCGATAGTCCGCCAGGCTCTGGAGGTCCGGGAGCCCGCGCTGGAGCGCGAGGTAGAGGAGCGCCGCCGCGACGGCGGCGCCAACGGCACCGAGCGCGAACAAACCGAGCAGGACGCGCGCGATCCTGGCTCCCAAGCGCCCCCCTGCCTGCGCCGCTCGCGGACCGTAGCCAACCGCGCGGACTGCGCTAACGAATCGGCCGTTTCATCGGGGGTCCTGAGTGCCCTCTATCACCCGCTCCTTGGCGTTCGTGATGGACCCGATCCGGTCCATCGACGTCCGCGGCGACACTACTTTCGCGTTGATGCTCGAGGCCCAGCGCCGCGGTCATCGCATCTTCTGCGTGGACCCCGGCGACCTCGGCGTGGACGGCGGGCGGGTCGTGGCAAAGGTGTCGCCCGTCACACTCCGGCGCGAGGTCGGCAACCACGCGGATCTCGGCGAGCCGCGCCGCGCCGACCTCGACGCCGAGTTCGAGGCGGTCTTCCAGCGCAAGGACCCCCCGGTGGACGAGGCGTACGTGACGGCCACCCAGATCCTCGCGCTCTGCAAACGCGCGTGGGTCCTGAACCGGCCGAGCGGCATCCTCGCGGCGAACGAGAAGCTCTACGCGCTCCACTTCGCCGATCTGATGCCCGAGACGCTGGTCGCACGCGAGACGCGGCAGTTCCTCGACTTCCTCGAACGCATGGAAGGCGAGATGATCGTGAAGCCGCTCGGCGGGCGCGGCGGCGAGGGGATCTTCCACGTCCGCCGCGACGACCGGAACCTGTTCTCGATCCTCGAGCAGACGACGCGCTTCGGCACGCGCCTCGCGATGGCGCAGCGCTACCTGCCGGCGGTGCGCCGCGGCGACAAGCGCATCCTCCTCCTCGAGGGCGAGCCGCTCGGCGCGGTGCTGCGCGTGCCGGCCGAGAGCGAGACGCGTGCGAACCTTCACGTCGGCGGGCGCCCTGAGAAGGCGACGCTCGACGCCGACGACCGACGCATCGTCGAGCGCCTCGCCCCGTGGCTCGCGCGCGACGGGCTCTTCTTCGTCGGGATCGACGTGATCGGCGGGCGCCTCACCGAAGTGAACGTGACGAGCCCGACGGGTCTCCAGGAGATGAACGCCCTCGACGGGGCGCGCTACGAGGAGCGCGTGCTCGAGCGCGTCGAGCAGCGGATCGCGGAGCGGGACGCGTAGTCGACGCGCGGCTGCGCCTCGCCGGTGCGCGGCAGGGGCCCTCGCGTGCTCGGGTCGGGCCGTTTGCGCGCCTCGGGCCCCTCCCGCGCACCACCGTCTTGCCGTCGGAAGGTCGCCCGTACCCTCGGTGGCCGGCCCGAGCGCGCTCCGTCGGTCCGAGGGGGGGTTGGGACTTGCTGGCAACTCCGACGGTAACCCCCCGAAACGCCTGTTGACACCGTCGGATGTGAGTCCGATCATGCACAGGTCTGTCGGGGCTCCTGCCCCTGCGCTCCGACGGAGCCTTCCTCCGAAGCCCCGCCTCCCCGTGGCGGGCGAAACGCAATACACGGAGAAGGAGAGGTCCATGGCCACGAAGGTCGCCAAGACCCGAGTCAAGCGAGAGAAGGGCTGGCTCTACTACCTCGACAAGCGAGGGAACGTGAGCCGCGCCCGCATGGCGCGAGGCGGCGGCAAGCCGGCGCGCGGCCGACCGCAAGAGGTCACGAAGGCTGGCGTGAAGCGCGAGGACGGTTGGCTGTACTTCATCGACCGACAGGGCGACGTGTCGCGCACGCGGATGGTGCGGCGCGGTGGCCGGCGGCGCGCCCGCGGGCGCGGGCCGGCCCGACGCCGCGCGGCTCGCCGGAGCACGCGGCGCCGCTCGACCCGGCGTGCAACCGCCCGGCGGCGCCCCGTCCGGCGGACCGCTCGGCGGACCGCTCGGCGGACCGTACGGCGCACGGCTCGCCGCAGCTCGCGGCGGGCTAGTCGCCGCCGCTAGTCGAGCGAAGCGACAGAAGAAGACGGAGGGGCGGCCGCTGCCCCTCCGTCTTCCCGTCGCGGCCTTCTTTGCCCTGCCCGCCCGCGACGGGTACCTTGCCCCCGCGGTCGCTCTCCGCGGCCGAGCCGGGCGTGGGAAACGATCCTCCGAGCGTCATACAGGCCGCGAGCCGTGAAGCCGGAGCGCGCCCCTATTCGATCCTCGTCGTGGACGACGAGGTCGGTGTCGTCGAGTCCATCGAGTTCCTGCTCCGCGACGACTACGGCGTCTTCACCGCCACCAGCGGCAAGCAGGGCCTCGAGATCCTCGAGCGCGAGGAGATCGACCTCGTGATCGTGGACGAGCGGATGCCCGCCATGCGCGGCGTCGAGTTCCTCGAGCGTGCGGTGGCGATCCGGCCCCGCGCGATCCGGATGCTGATCACCGCCGAGACCGACCTGAACTCGATCGTGCGCGCGATCAACGAGGGCCGCATCTATCGCTACATCCCGAAGCCCTGGGACAACGACGAGCTGAAGCTCAACGTGAAGCGCGCGCTCGAGGCCTACCGGCTCACGGCCGAGAACGCGCAGCTCGCTGCCGCGCTCGCCGAGGCCAACGACAAGCTACGGGCCGAGAACCTCTATCTGCGGCGCGAGGTGCAGCGCCAATACAGCTTCGACCAGATCCTGGGCGGGAGCCCGGCGATGCAGCGCGTCTTCGACGTGATGGAGAAGGTCGCGCAGACCGACGCGACGGTGCTGCTCACGGGCGAGACGGGCACCGGCAAGGACCTGGTGGCGCGCGCGATCCACTACGCCGGGGCGCGCAAGGAGCGGCCCTTCGTGGCGCAGAACTGCGGGGCGCTCCCCGACACGCTGCTCGAGAGCGAGCTGTTCGGGCACAAGCGCGGCGCGTTCACGGGCGCGCATGCCGACAAGAAGGGCCTGTTCGAGTTCGCCGACGGCGGCACGGTCTTCCTCGACGAGATCGGGGAGACCGAGCCGGGCATGCAGGTGCGCCTGCTGCGCGTGCTCCAGGACGGGGAGATCCGCCCGCTCGGCTCGTCGGAGACGCGGCGCGTGGACGTCCGCATCATCGCCGCGACCAACAAGGACCTGAAGCGGCAGGTGCAGGAGGGCCGCTTCCGCGAGGACCTCTACTACCGGCTGCGCGTCGTCGAGATCGGGTTGCCGCCGCTGCGGGAGCGGCGCGAGGACATTCCCGCGCTCGCCCACCACTTCCTCGACAAGGCAAACGCGCGCATGACGCGCTCGCTCGGGGGCTTCACGAACGCGGCGGTGGACCGGCTCACCGGGCACGACTGGAGTGGGAACGTCCGCGAGCTCGAGAACGAGATCCAGCGCGCGGTCGCGCTCGCGCCCGCAGACGCCGAGACGGTGAGCGCCGAGATGCTCTCCGAGCACGTGCGTGGAGGCGCGCCGGCGCTGGCCGGCGTGGGAGGCGGGCGGCCCCTGCTGGGGGACCTGAACGCGGCGGTGGATGCGCTGAAGCGCGCGATGATCGAGGCCGCGATCCGGGAGAGCGGGAGCAAGACGCGCGCGGCGGAGCGGCTCGGCATCCCACGCCAGTCGCTCCAGAAGATGATGAAGCGCCTGGCCCTCGGCGACAGCCCCAGCGACGAAGAGGACTGACCCTAGAGCCCGGCCCCGGCGCGCTCCTGCTCCCAGGCCCAGGCGGTTCCCACGATCGTCGCGAGGTCGGAGCGGCGCGGCTCCCAGCCGTACGCGCGGCGGAAGCGCCCGGTGTCCGCGACCAGCACGGCGGGATCGCCCGCCCGGCGCGGCGCGGGCTCGACCGGCACCGGGCGGCCCACGACGCGCTCCGCCTCCAACAGCACCTCGCGCACGCTCCGGCCCGCACCGGCGCCCAGGTTGAAGGCCCCGCCCGGCCCGCCGCCGAGGAGACCCTCGAGCGCGAGCACGTGGGCGTCCGCGAGATCGGCCACGTGCACGAAGTCGCGCTCGCAGCTGCCGTCCCGGGTCGCCCAGTCGGTGCCGAAGAGCCGCAGCGGAGGCCCGGTCCCCGCCGCCGCGCGGAGCGCGAGCGGGATCAGGTGCGTCTCCGGCGCGTGGCACTCGCCGAGGCCGCCCGCGGGATCCGCGCCCGCGGCGTTGAAGTAGCGGAGCGCGGCCCAGCGCAGCCCGTGCGCCGCGCCGACCTCCGCGAGCGCGCGCTCCACCATCGCCTTGCCGCTCCCGTACGGCGAGAGCGGAGCGAGCGGCGCGTCCTCCGGGATCGGCGAGACCGGCGCGTTCCCGTAGACCGCCGCCGAGGACGAGAACACGACGGTGCGCACGCCGGCCGCGAGACACGCCTCGAGCAGGGTCAACGAGGCCGTGACGTTGTTCCGGTGGAACGCGAGCGGATTTCGCACCGACTCTGCCACCTCGATCGAGCCGGCGAAGTGGAGCACGCCGGCGAAGGGGCCGTGGCGGCGGAGGGTCTCCGCCAGCGCTGCCGCGTCTCCCACGTCGGCGCGCACGAGCGTGGCACCCTCGACGCTCGCGGCGCGCCCCGCGCGCAGGTCGTCGAGCACGACGGCAACGTGCCCTGCGCGGCGGAGTGCCCGCAGCGTGTGGCTGCCGACGTAGCCCGCGCCTCCCGTCACCAGCAGCTGCGCCAACCCTGACTCCGCGTGCGGCTTCACCGCACTTGCTCCCCCGCTGCGAGGGCCGACGGGAGTGTTATCGTGGCACTCCGATGGAGCGGGTGCACACCGCCGAGTTCGAGACCCCGGTGGGCTCGATGCTGTGCGCCACCACGGAGCGCGGGCTCGCCTACCTGCGCCTGCCCCGCGCGAGCGGCCGCGGCTTCGCGGGCTGGCTGCGCCGGAACGCGCCCGGCGCCCAGGTCGCGACAGGCTTCGCGCCCAACAAGGCGGCCGTGCAGCAGATCCTCGAGTACCTCGACGGCAAGCGCACCGCGTTCGACCTCGCCCTCGATCTCCGCGGCACGGAGTTTCAGCGCCGCGTCTGGGACGAGCTGCTCGCGATCCCCTACGGCGAGACGTGCACCTACGCCGAGCTCGCGCGGGCGATCGGCGACCCCGCCGCGGCGCGGGCGGTCGGGACCGCGAACGGCGCGAACCCGATCGCGCTCGTCGTCCCCTGTCACCGCGTGGTTGCGACGGGCGGCAAGCTCGGCGGCTACGGCGGCGGGCTCCCGCTCAAGCGCAAACTCCTCGCGCTCGAGCACGCGCGGCCGCTCGCGGGCGACCTGCTCTAGCGAAGCGCGCCTCTCCGAGCCCGCGGGGAGAGGGCTGCTCAGCCCTTGGGAACGTTGCGGCGAAATGACCGCCGTTCTGCTGCCGCACGTTCGGTCAGCCTCAGCGAAGGATCTCGCCGCGCCCGAGCCGCTCCAGGAACTCCGACGCAGGCAGCACCCAGAGCGGTCCATCGCGGAGCGCTCGCTCCCCGCGATAGACTCCGAAGCCGGCGCGGAGCTTGCCTGTCTCGATTCTCTGCTTGAGCGCGCGTCCATCTTCGCCGCGCCAGCGCCCGGATGCCTTCGCCTCGATGCCGACACTCCGCTTCCCGCGCGTCCATACGAAGTCGATCTCCGAGCCGCTCGGCGTTCGCCAATAGGACAACTCGCCACCGCAGCCCGAGCGCTCGATCCAGGCCCGCAGCTCGTGAAGCAGGTAGGTCTCGAGCAGATGACCTCGTTCCTCGTCGCCGATCGGCTCGCGCAATCGACGAGCCAGTGCTCTCACCACACCGGTGTCGAAGAAGTAGAACTTCGGATGGGCGATCTCCTTGACCTTCGCGCGCGGCCGCCAGGCCGGCAGCCACGTGCCGATCAACGTATCGACCAGAATCTCGAAATAACCCTGCACGGTCGGGCGCGCGACCGCTGCGTCCCGAGAGATCCCGGAGACGTTCACGACCTGAGCGTTCGAGGCCGCCGCCACTTCGAGGAAGCGAGTGAAAGAGTCGAGACTCTTGACGAGAGCCTCCTGTCGAATCTCCTGCGTCAGGTAGTTGTCGGCATAGGCCTCGAGCAGATCGATTCGGTTCGAGATCGGCCTTGCCGTGCAGACAACCGGTAGCGTTCCGAAACGGAGCGCATCGTCGAGACGGAAGGAGCGACCCAGCTCGCACGCAGTCAAAGGGAAGAACCGCCGGTTGACGACCCGCGCAGGAAGCAGATTTGCTCCTCCTCGCTTGAGCTTGCGTGCACTCGAGCCCGTGAGCGCGAAGCGGTAGCGCGAGCCGCGCCGCGTGATCAGATCCTGGACTGCGTTGAGCAGCACGGGCAGGCGCTGGACCTCGTCCACGACGACCCAGCTCCGTGCCGGCAAAGCCTCGACCTCCTGGGCGAAGCGCTCGGGGTCTCGGAGCAACCGCACGTAGTCGCGCTCCACGAACAGATCGATCCAGTGGGCGCCGCGGAGCTGCTGGCGCAACCAGGTGGTCTTGCCCGTGCCGCGGGGTCCGAAGAGGAAGAAGGACCGGGTGGGGAGGGGAAGAGCGCGTGTATACATCGCCAGCAGAATGACGGTAAAAATGCTGGCGGTCTATACAAGGGCGCGAACCCCCAACTGGGGTCGCGGAACACCGCGGGGTGGGCGCCTGATCGGCCCTCTCCCTTGGGGGAGGGATACGGTACGGCGCCATGATGGGCCCACCTCGCCAACCTGATCGGCATGGTGGCGGGAGCCGAAGGGGACCGGGACTCCGCTACACGGACGTGCCGAACGCGACGAGCAGGGGGGCGGATCTCCCGGCCGCCACGTCTTGGAGGGGGGCTCAGTGAGCCTTCCCCGCGGGGCACCCCTCGACCGCGAGGCGGCGTTCCTAACGCGTCGCCGGCGACGGGGAGGCGGACGGCACGCCGGCGCAACGCCGCGGCTAGGAGCCTGACCCAAGATGGTGAGTTGAGCACGGGCGTCGAGGCGCGCCGCCAACAAGGCGTCGCGACCGAGGCGTAGCTGAAGCTACGCCGCAGGGAGCGCAACACAGTTGGCGGCGATGCATCGGCGGCCGGGCGACCTCATCCACTCTTGGGTCAGGCTCCTAGACCCGCGCCAGCGCCTGCTCGAGGTCGGCGATCAAGTCCGCGGCGTCCTCGACGCCGCAGGAGAGCCGCACCAGGGTGTCGGTGATGCCGTAGCGCCTGCGCTCCTCGGCCGGGTAGTCCCAGTACGACATCAGCACCGGCATCTCGACCAGCGATTCGACGCCGCCCAGGCTCGGGGCGATGTACGGGATCCGGCAGGCGTCGGTGAAGCGGATCGCGGCCGCGAGGTCCCCCTCGATCTCGAAGGTGACGACGCCCGCGAAACCCCGCATCTGGCGCGTGGCGACCGCGTAGTCGGGATGGCTCGGCAGGCCCGGATACCAGACCCGCCGCACCTTCGGGTGCTCCTCCAGCCAGCGCGCCAGGGCTAGGCCGTTCGCGTTGTGCCGCTCCATGCGGAGCGCGAGGGTCTTCATGCCGCGCAACAGCAGCCACGCCGCATGCGGATCGAGGATCGCGCCGAGCACGCCGACCAGGCTCCGGATCGGCTTCACCGCAGCCGCGCTCCCCGAGACGGTGCCCGCGATCAGGTCGTTGTGGCCGGCGAGGTACTTCGTGGCGCTGTGGATCACGAGGTCGGCGCCGTCGGCGAGCGCGCGGTGGTTCACCGGCGAGGCGAAGGTCGAGTCGATGATGACGGTCACGCCGCGCTCGTGGGCGCCCCGCACCGCCTCGGGCACGTCGATCACGCGGAGATACGGATTCGTCGGCGACTCGGTGAAGAAGAGCCGCGTGTTCTCGCGCAACGCGGCCTTGAGCGCGATCGGGTCGGCGGGGTCGATCACCGTGGCGGTGACTTCGAGCTTCGCGAGCTGCTGCTGGATGAACTGGCGCGTGCGCCGGTAGCAGTCGTTCGTCACCACGATGTGGTCGCCGCGCTCGAGCAGCGCCAGGAACGTGGTGGTGGCAGCCGCCATCCCCGACGCGAACAGCACCGTCTCCTCGGCGCCCTCGAGCTCCGAGAGCTTGCGCTCCACCGCGCGCCAGGTCGGGTTGCTGTAGCGGCCGTACTCGTCGCGGACGAGGCGGCCCTCCGCGTACGCACGCACCTCCTCGGAGTTCTCGAACCAGAACGTCGAGGTCTGGTGGATCGGCGTGGTGAGCGTCGCGTCTTCCTTGTGCGCGCGCTCACCGCCGTGCACGGAGCGCGTCGAGTCGCCCGGCTGCTTCGGATCGGCCATGGAGCCTCCTAGCGCCCGCCCGGGGCCGGGCTCGCCTGGTCCGGCTGCTCGACCCGGATCTCGAGCTCGCGCTGGATCCGCTGCTCGCGGCGCGCGCGCTTCACCCGTTCCGCCTCGAGATGACGGATCAGCTCGTCGTTGAGCTTGCGGAGCCGCGCGAGCTCCGCCTGCTTCTCGAGCCCCTGCTTCTCCGCGACCTTGAAGTCGAACTCGAGCTCGAGATTCGCCTCCGAGCCGTCGGAGGCGAGCGCGTTCACGAGCACGCGGTTCCTTCCCTCGCGCACGGGCACGAAGGCCTGGAAGCTGCCGTCGGGATTGAGGCGCACGTCGGGCGCCGTCTCCTGCGTGGTGAGATTCACGACGCCGATGTCCTCGACGTTCGCGAACGAGACCGCCTGGAGCGCCGCGACGATCGCGCCGGGCTCGAGCACCGGCGTGTAGGTGCCGAGCGTGACCCGCGCGACCTCAGTCGCCGCCTTGGGCTTCGCGAGCGCATCGGGGCCGACCGCGAAGGTGTTGATGCGGATGCCCGCGGCCTGCGCCACGCGCGCCGCCGCCACCGCCGCCTCGAGATCGCCCGGATCCGAGACGGTGGCCTGGCCGGCCGGGAAGCTCGGCACACCATCGGTGAGGAACAGGATCACCGGCTTCGCCCCGGCCCGAGGCGCGCTCGCGGCGCCCGAGAGCCCGGCGAGCTCCTGCGTGGCGAGGCGGAGGCCCGCCGCGAAGTTCGTGGCGCCGTTCGGGCCGGCGGCGAGGACGCGCGCGAGCGCACTGCGCAGCTTCGCGAAGTCGTGCGTGAGCGGGACCTGGAGCGTCGCGTCGCGTTGGTCGGGGCGGCGCTGCATGCCCGTCGCCGGATCCACCTCGCCCGAGAAGGTCACGAGGCCGACGCGCACCCGCGCCGGGTCGAGACCGTCGAGGAGCGTCCGCGCCGCCTTCACCTCGGCGTGGAGGATCGTGTCCTCGGGGTCCGTGGAGTAGACGTCGTCCGCGAACTCGCCCGGCGCGTAGAGCCCCAGGTGCGGGTCCTCGCCGAGCCTGCCGTCCTCGTCCACGTCCGCGCCGCTCGCGCTCTGCGTGGACTTCGAGACGTCGAGCACAATCATCACGTCGTAGCCCTGCGCGCCGTCGCCTTGCGCGGAGGCGAGGCCCTCGAGCTCTGCCATGTGGAGCTCGGACTCGACCACGCTCCCGTTCGTCGGGCTGTCCACGCGGATCGCGATGGCGCCCGCCCGCGCGGAGGCCGTCTGGCCGAGCAGCGCGAACGCGAGGCACGGCGCGAGGAGGAGCGGGAGCGGGGGGAGAGCGCGCATGGCCCGGTAGGCTACCCCACAGGGCGTCAGCGCCCACCCTCCGGCAGCCCCGCGTGCGGCGCGCACTCGTCGCCCGTGAGGTAGCCGAGCGCGCAGAGTGAGGCGCGCTCCTCGTCGCTGATCGCCGCGGCCTTCGCCTCGCCCACCCGCCCCTGGCGGGCTGCGAGTTCCTGACCGTCCGCGTGGCTCCTGAGTTCGGCCGCGGTGCCGGGCTCGCGCTCGACCAGGTTCTCCGTCTCGCCGGGGTCGACGGAGACGTCGAAGAGCTCGAGCGGCGGTACGCCGCGCGGGTTGCCCGCGTTCGCCTCGATCCACTTCCAGCGCGCGCTCCGCACGGCGCGCAAGACGTTGCCCTCGTGGTTCTCCTCGGAGAAGACCAGGCGTGCGGCCTCACTCCGCGCAGCGAGATCGCCTGCGAGGTCGAGGCCCTGCATCGCGGCCGGGGGCCTGGCTCCGGCGCGCGCGAGGAGCGTCGGGGCCACGTCGATGAGGCGCGCGGGCGCGGCGTTCGACTCGGGCGGAGCGAGCCGCTCACCCTTCCCCCACTTCACGAGGAGCGGCACGTGGATCTGCTCTTCGTAGAGCGTGAGCCCGTGCCAGAAGCCGCCGTGGTCGAGGAACTCCTCGCCGTGGTCGGCGGTCAGCACGATCGCCGCGTCGTCGTAGAGGCCGAGCTCCTCGAGCTTCGCGAGGAGGCGCCCGAAGTTCTCGTCGAGGTAGGCGATCTCGCCCTGGTAGAGCTCGCGCATCTCCGCGGCGAGCGCCGGCGTCGGGTGCTGGTTCGCCGCGCGCGCGATGCCGTGGCCGTCGTACGGGTGACGGAAGTACGGATCGTGCGGGTCCATGTAGTGGAGGAACAGGAAGAAGCGCGAGCCCCGATGGCGCTCGAGGAAGTCGAAGGCGCGCGCGTTCACGACCCCCGAGTCCTGGTAGAAGTCGCCGAAGCGGAGCCCCGGCACGAGCTTGAAGTAGACGCGGCGGAGGATCTGGTAGAGCACGAGCTTCGACGAGGACTCCCGCGCGCCGAACAGGTAGTCGGGGCCGAGGTACTGGTACTCGTCGAAGCCCTGCGCGAAGCCGAACGCCTCGGTGAGGTTCGTGTTCGAGACGATGCCGCCCGTGGTGTAGCCGTGGCTCCGGAGCGCCTCGGCGACGGTCTCGATCTCGGCGGGCAGTGCGGCAGTCTTCGCCATCGTCTGGTGGCTGGTCGGTACGAGCGAGCTCAGCAGCGAGGCGGTGGCGGGCTTCGTCCAGGACGCGTGCGAGAAGCCGGCGTAGCGCGTGCCGCCGTCGCTCGCGATGCGGCAGAGGTTCGGCGTCGCGACGGCGTGCTCGCCGCCGTAGCACGAGAGGTGGTCCGCGCGGAGCGTGTCCACCATCACCAGGATCAGGTTGGGTTCCTTCGAGAGCGCCGCGGGAGAGGGCGGCGCCGACGAGCGCGACGGGGGCGTGAGCGTCACGACGCGGGTCGCCGCGACCCCGCCGATCACGGCGAGGACGAGGAGCGAGAGCGCGACTGCGGGCCTCGCCACCTCGCCGGCCGCGCCCCGGAGCACGCGCGGGGCCACCAGGAAGAGGAGGAGCGCGAGCAGCCCGAAGGCGCCGACCACCGCGAGCAGCACGGGGAGCGGCGGGAGCTGCTCCTGGTACGTGTCGCGGTAGAGGCGGAAGAGCGTCACCGCGAGGCCGAGCGGCACGAGCGTCGCGAGCCAGGCGAGCGCCACCGTCCAGCCGCGCGTCTCGGCCTCGTCCATCGGGAGCGCCGCGAGCACGAGGCCGCCCACGAGGCAGAGCGGCGCGAGGAGCACGGCCCACGCGAGCGGCCCGTACCAGAGCACCTGCGCCTCGCTCCCGAAGCCGGCAGCCGCGACCGCGAGCGCCTCGCCGAGGCCGAGGACGAGCGCCGCGATCACGCCGGCGCCGAGGCCGAAGCGTGCCGCCGCGCGGGCGCGCACCGCATACGGGCGCGCGGGGCGCGCGGCGCCCGCTGCCGCAGCCGGCGCGTCGGCGAACGCGGCCGCGGCACGCGCGGCCGCGGCGAAGTCCACCTGCTGGCCGTCCACGCGGCACCAGGCCGGCTTGTAGTCCGCCGGCCGCGCCCACCAGAAGAAACCGCCGGCGAGCGTCAGCGCCTCGGCGGCCCAGAAGCCGAGCGCGGCCGACACGATCGCGGGGCCCGCGCCGATCATGTTCTGGAGCAGCACGAGCTGCGCGAGCTCGCGGATGCCCTCCCCCGCGATCGTGATCGGCGAGAGCACGGTGGCGAGGATCTGGATCGAGGACGCGAGCACGATCGGCCAGAACTCGGCCCCGGGCGCCGAGATCGCGCGCGCGGTGAAGTAGTACATCGCGGCCGTCGTGAAGTGGACCACGAACGAGAGCCCGAGCGCGACGACGACCAGGCGCTTCTTGCTCTTGTATGCGCTCGCAGCGTGCGAGATGCGCTCGACGAGGCCGCCGAGGCGCGCCTTGCCGGGCAGCGGCAGGTGCTGGACGACCCACACCACGAGGCCCGGGAACCAGAGCACGAGGAGGAGGCCGCCCACGATGCCGAGGCAGATCCCGACGCCGAGCAGCGCGACGAGGTCGCCGCGCTCGTCGCCCAGGATGGCGTGGAACATCCCGATGCCGGCGGGCAGCGCGACCAGGTAGGAAAGGAAGATCCCGGTGATCCCGATGATCTTCTCCAGGAACTTGGCCGCGGTGGCCTCGATGGTGCGGCCGCTGAAGCGCGCGGCGTCGTAGAGCGTGTAGCCGTCGAGCCCGGCCGTGCTCGGCAGGAAGGTGCCGATGAAGCGCCCGATCAGGAACGAGCCGAAGATGTGGCGGAAGGGCAGCTCGATGCCCTGGCCGGCGAGCAGCACGCGCCAGCGCTGCATCGAGGCCAGGATGCCCACGAACTTGATGCCGGCCGCCGCCAGGACGAAGGCCCAGAACGTGGTGGCGTCGATGCCGGCCAGCGTGTCGGCGATCAGGCGGAGCGCGACCACGCGGCTCCCGTCCTCGAGCTTCACCGGGTGGGCGAGGAGCAGCCAGAACACGCGCACCGTGAACCACGCCTTGAGCGCGGTCTGCGCGCGGCCCTTCCAGGGAGCGCGGCCGAAGCGCGCGAGGATGATGGCCAGGAGGGCGTAGCCGAGGATCTCGAGCAGGAGCAGGGCCATCGGAGCTCCGAGGGGGGGCTCCTGCGGAAGGACTCCGCGGAGCGCGACAGCTTACGGAAGCCCGACGAACTGGCTACTTGCCGGTGCCCCTCGAGGGCTACTTGCCTGTGCCCTCGAGGATCTCGCGCTTCCGGCGCAGGTACTCGGCCTCGGTGAGCTCGCCCGCCCGCCGCGACTCCTCGAGGTCGGCGAGCGCGCGCAGGGAGGCCGGGTCGCTCGGCATCGCCTCCGGGGCCGGCGCCTCCGGGATGGCGGGCGCCTCCTCCTCCATCAGCACCGTGCGGCGGGTCGCCTTGCCGGTCGGGCCCACGTGCACCGTGGTCGGCCGCCGGAAGCGGTCGTCCCGCCAGTGGACGGCGACGAGCTGGTGCGCGACCGGATCGACCCCTTCCGAGGCGAGCACGCGGAAGGCCATCACCTCGCGCCCCACCACCGGCTCGCGCGCCTCGTCCTCCTGGCCCTTCGGCACCTGCCAGTCGAGCCGGCTGAAGCTCAGGTAGAGCAGCTCGTCCGAGCCGACCCACGCCACCAGGCTCGTGACGTAGAGCTGCGTGAAGAGGCCGAGCCGCCGCTCCTTGCGCTGCGCCTCGATCACCACCTCCTGGCTGGAGTCGGCCTTCGCGAGCCCCTGCGAGAGCAGGACGCCGAGCGGGTAGACGAGATCCGTGTGGATGGCGGGCCGGCGCTCGCTCGAGCTGTCGTCACCCGAGTCCACGCGCACGTCGATCTGCGCGAGGACGTGCGCGAGGCGCACGCCCGAGATCGAGGCCGGGTGCGCGAAGCCGCGCTCCACCGGCTGCCCGTCGCGCTTCTCGGCGCGCAGCAGGACGCGCGTGAGCTCGTCCTCGTGAACGGGCACCCGCAGGTACGTGGTGCCGCAGCCGCTCGTGAGGAAGAGCGCCGCCGCGAGCAGGAGCCCGCTACGTCGTGAGCGCATTCACGATCCGGTGGGTCACGAAGCTCGCTCCCCAGGCAAGCGCGAGAAGGTAGCCGAACGCGAACGCCGGCCAGCGCCAGGAGTTCGTCTCGCGCCGCATGATCGCGAGCGTGGACGTGCACTGGAGCGCGAACACGAAGAACACGAGGAGTGAAGCCACCGTCGCGGGCGTGAAGACCGGGCGGCCGGTGCGCGGATCGACGTCGCTGCGGATCGCCTCGCGGAGCGACGCGCCGTCCGGCCCGGAGGCGGCGTAGATCTGCGCGAGCGTCGCCACGATCACCTCGCGCGCGGCGAGGCTCGCGACGAGCCCGACGCCGATCTTCCAGTCGAAGCCGAGCGGTGCGATCGCGGGCTCGAGGGCGTGGCCGAGCTGGCCGGCGGCGCTCGCCTCGAGCGCGAGCCGCGCGCCCTCGGGCCCGGACGCGGTCTCGACGCGCGGGAAGTGGAGCAGGAACCAGAGCACCACGGAGACGAGCAGGATGATCGTGCCGGCCCGGCGCAGGAACGCGCGCGCGGCGCCCCACACCTGCGAGACCACGAGCCGCGCCGGCGGCATCCGATAACACGGAAGCTCCAGGTAGAAGGGCAGCGCGTCGCCGCGCCCGACGGTCCGCGAGAGCACCGTGGCGGCGCCGAGCGCGGCGGTACCGCCGAGCACGTAGAGCCCGAGCAGCACGAGACCCTGGAGGCCCAGGAACCCGGCGACCGTCACCGGCGGCACGAAGGCGCCGATCAGGAGCGCGTAGACGGGGAGCCGCGCCGAGCAGGTCATGAGCGGCGAGACCAGGATCGTGACCAGGCGCTGGCGCGGCGACGGGATCGTGCGCGTCGCCATGATGCCGGGCACCGCGCACGCGTAGGACGAGAGCAGGGCCACGAACGCGCGCCCCTCGAGACCGATGCGGCCCATCAGCCGGTCCACCACGAACGCGGCGCGCGCCATGTAGCCGAGGTCCTCGAGCAGGTAGAGGAGCGTGAAGAGCAGCAAGATCTGCGGCAGGAACACGATCACCGAGCCCACGCCCGCGAGCACGCCGTCCACCAGGAAGTCGGAGACGAGGCCGGCCGGGAGCGCCGCGCGGAGGGTCTCGCCGAGCGCTCCGACGCCAGTGTCGAGCGCGTCCATCGCCGGCGTCGCCCACGCGAAGATCAGCTGGAAGAAGAGCACCATCACGCCCGCGAAGAGGAGCGTGCCCGCGACGGGATGGAGCACGACGCGGTCGATCGCCTCCGTGGTGCGGCTCGGGCCGGGGCGCGCGATGAGCACGCGCGCGAGCACGGAGGCGAGCCAGGCGTTGCGCTCGCGCGGCTCGGACGGGGGGAGGAGCGGCGGCCGGCTCCAACGCTCGGGGTGCGGGAGCAGGCGGCGGAGCTCGCCGAGCCCGACCCCGCGGTGGCCGACGACACCGACCACCGGGACGCCGAGCGCGTCCTCGAGCTTCGCGAGGTCGATGCTCCCGCCGCGCGCCCGGAGCTCGTCCACCATCGTGAGCACCAGACAGAGCGGGAGCCCGAGCCGCAGCACCTCGGCCACCAGCACGAGGGAGCGCTCGAGGCTCGTGGCGTCCACGGTGAGGACCAGGCCGTCGGGCGGGGGCACGCCGGCGAGGCGGCCCTCGAGGAGGCGCGCGACCACGTCCTCGTCGGGCGAGAGCGGCGCGAGGCTGTAGACGCCCGGCAGGTCGATCACGCGGAGCCGCGCACCCTCGACCCACGCGTCGCCCTCGCGCCGCTCGACTGTCACGCCCGGGTAGTTGCCGACGCGCGCGCGGAGCCCGGTGAGCGCGTTGAAGAGCGTCGTCTTCCCAGAGTTCGGGCTCCCGATCAGGCCGAGCCGGACGGGCACCGAGAGGGCGGGGGCGGGGGGCGCCGTCATCGGGGGCGCACGCGGATGCGGGCGGCCTCGCTGCGCCGGAGGCAGAGCTGGGTGCCGCGGAGCTCGTAGACGCGCGGGTCGCCGAGCGGGGCGCGCCGCCGGCAGGCCACCTCGGTCTCCGGCAGGAAGCCGAGCGCCTCGAGCCGTTGGATCAGGGCCGGCCCCGCGTCGATGGCCACGACGCGCGCCGAGGCTCCGAGCGGAAGCTCGGACAGAGGGATGGGAGCGGGGCCGGGCATGGGCTCGTTGAAAACGACTTTCATTTTCGCGCAGCCCGGCGCGTGGACAAGCCCCGGGCCGGGCGGGGGTTCGGGCTGGCGCGGGCGGGGGGTCTACTCGCTCTCGCTCCGGAGCTGCCGCGTCATCAGGAGCTGGCCCGCGACCTCGGGCGTGAGCTCGCCCTCGAGCACGGCGCGGAGCCCGCGTGCGATCGGCATGTCCACGCCGAGCCGCTCCGCGAGCGCGCAGACCGCGTAGGTGGTGCGCACGCCCTCGGCGACCTGCTTCATCCCGCCCACGATCTCGGCGAGCTTCTTCCCGCGCCCGAGCTCGAGACCGACCTGGCGGTTCCGCGACAGGTCGCCCGTGCAGGTGAGGATCAGGTCGCCCATCCCGGAGAGGCCGAGGAAGGTGAGGGGATTCGCACCTAGAGCCTCGCCGAGCCGCGTGATCTCACGGAGCCCGCGCGTCATGAGCCCCGCGCGGGCGTTGAGGCCGCGCCCGAGGCCGTCGCACATGCCGACCGCGATCGCGACCACGTTCTTGAGCGCGCCGCCGACCTCGACGCCGATCACGTCGTCGTGCGTGTAGCAGCGGAACCAGGGGCAGGAGAGCGCGGTCTGCACCGAGATCGCGAAGGCCTCCTCGCGGCAGGCGAGGGTCACCGCGGTCGGCTGCTGCTCCGCGACCTCGCGCGCGAAGGACGGACCCGACAGCACGACGAGGCGCTGGTGCAGGGCCGGGTCGAGGACGTCCTCGAGCACCTGGTGCATCAGCTTCCCGCTCTCGACCTCGATGCCCTTCACCGTCGAGACGAGGATCGCCTCCGGGTCCATCGCATCCGACGCCTTCGCCATCACGTCGCGGACGCCGTGGCTCGGCACCGCGCAGATCACGAGCTCGCGGCCCTCGAGCGCCTCGCCGAGATCGGCCGTGGCGCGCACCGTCGCGGGGAGCTCGACCTCCCTCAGGTAGCGCGGGTTCCGGCGCTCGCGTTCGATGGCGGCCGCAACGCCCGGGTCGCGGGCCCAGATCGTGACGTCGTGCTCGCGCGCGGCGAGCATCGCAAGGCAGGTGCCGAAGCTGCCGGCGCCGAGCACCGCGACGGGCGTCGGCATGGGCGGATCATATCACCAGCACGACTTCTGCTTCGCTCGGCTCACGCGAGGCGAAGCCTCGCGTGGCCTCGCTGCGCGCTAGCGGCCGCGGTCACCTCGCGCGCACTCGCCCGAGCTTGCAGGGCGTCGAAATGCGTTGACGCTCCGGGGGCCCCTGGCTACCCTGCGCGCGCGTTTCCGCAGCGTCGACGCGGAGTTTCATCGATTCGTCGCACCGTGCCGCACCGCGCCGGTACCGAGAGGGGAGAGCCGTGCTCGCGGAGTTCATCGGCGTCCTCCTGATCCTCCTGGTCGCGTTCCTGGTGGCGGGCCTGCTCAGCGGCGTACACAAGCTGCTCGGCCCGCGCCGCGACTTCGCCGAGAAGCTCGAGCCCTTCGAGTGCGGCGAGCGCCAGATCGTGTCTCCGAAGCAGCGCTTCTCCGTGAAGTTCTACATCGTGGCGATGCTCTTCGTGCTCTTCGATCTCGAGGCGGTGTTCTTCTATCCGTGGGGCGCGCTGTTCCGCGACCTCGGCACCTTCGGCTTCGTGGTGATGATCAACTTCACCATCCCGCTCGTGATCGGGCTCGCCTTCGTGTGGCGGAAGGGAGCGCTCGAGTGGTGAGCGAGGCGAAGGCCGGGCCCGCGATCGCGCGCGAGACGCGGGCGAAGATCGACGCCGAGATCGGGAAGTATCCGCAGCCGCGCGGCGCGCTCCTGCCGGCGCTCCATCTCGTGCAGGCCGAGCGGGGCTGGATCGCGCCGGACCAGGCCGCGGAGCTCGCGACGATCTTCGGCATCCGCCCCGTCGAGGTGATGGAGGTCGTCTCCTTCTACAACATGTTCCATGCCGAGCCGCAGGGCCGGCACCACGTCTACGTCTGCACGAACCTGCCCTGCTCGCTGCGCGGCGCGCGCCGGCTCCTCGCGGAGCTCGAGTCGCACCTCGGCTTGAAGGCCGGCGAGACGACGCGCGACGGCCGCATCACCCTCGGCCACGAGGAGTGCCTCGGCGCGTGCGCCTACGCCCCGATGCTCCGCGTCGACGCCGTCTACCACGAGAACCTCGACGCGGACAAGGCGCGGCAGATCGTGGACGAGCTGCGCTAGATGGGCCTCGAGGCTCCCTACGTCACGGGCTATCTGAGCGAGCACTTCGCCGACCCGGCGTACGCCACGCTCGAGGGCTACCGCGCGAAGGGCGGCTACCAGGCCGCGAAGCAGGCGCTCGCGCTCCCGCCCGAGCAGGTGATCGAGACGGTGAAGGCCTCGGGCCTCCAGGGGCGCGGCGGCGCCGGCTTCCTCACCGGGCTCAAGTGGTCGTTCATGCCGAAGGGCGGTGAGAAGCCCAAGTACCTCGTGTGCAACGCCGACGAGTCGGAGCCGGGCTCGTTCAAGGACCGCATCCTGCTGGAGCGCGGCCCGCACCTCCTCCTCGAAGGCATCCTGATCGCGGCCCACGCGACCGGCGCCGAGAGGACCTTCATCTACGTGCGCGGCGAGTACGCCGAGCCGGCGCTTCGCGTCGAGCGCGCGATCGAGGAGGCGAAGGCGAAGGGCTTCCTCGGCGAGAAGGTGATGGGCACGAAGCTCCGACACGACGTGGTGTTGATGCGCGGCGCCGGCGCCTACATCTGCGGTGAGGAGACGGGCCTGCTCGAGTCGCTCGAGGGCAAGAAGGGCCAGCCGCGCAAGAAGCCGCCGTTCCCCGCCGAGTACGGCGCGTTCGGCATGCCGACCACCGTCAACAACGTCGAGACCTTCTGCCACGTGCCGCACATCCTGAAGAACGGCCCGGCCTGGTTCAAAGGCTTCGGCACCGACAAGAGCCCCGGCACGACGCTCTTCGGCGTCTCCGGGCACGTGACGCGCCCCGGCCTCTACGAGCTGCCGCTCGGCACGCGGCTCGACAGCATCATCTTCGACCACGCGCAGGGCGTCGCCGGCGGCCGCAAGGTGAAGGGCGTGATCCCCGGCGGCATGTCGATGCCGATCCTGCCGGCCGACCAGCTCGACGTGCCGATGGCGAACGAGTTCCTGCGCGAGCGCAAGACCATGCTAGGCACCGGCGGCATCATGGTGATGGACGAGACCACCTGCATGGTCCGCGTCGGCTGCGTGATCTCGTACTTCTTCCGCGACGAATCGTGCGGCCAGTGCACGCAGTGCCGCGAGGGCACCGGCTGGCTGAACAAGGTGTTGAACCGCCTCGAGCGCGGCGCCGGCAACTACGACGACCTCGACGTGCTGCTCGACGTCGCCGCGAAGATGGAGGGCCAGACGATCTGCGCGTTCTCCGACGCTGCCGCCTGGCCGGTACAGGGCCTGCTCCGCCACTTCCGCGACGACTTCGAGGCACACGTCCGCCACGGCCGCTGCCCCTTCCCCGAGAGCTTCGCGCTCTGATGCCGCACATCACGGTCGACGATCAGAGCTACGAGGTGCCCGACGGGCGCACCATCCTGCAGGCGCTCGACGAGCTCGGGCTCTTGATGAGCGGCGTCGACGTGCCGCACTACTGCTGGCACCCGAAACTCTCGGTCGACGGCTCCTGCCGGCTCTGTCAGGTCGAGGTCGAGGGCCTGCCGAAGCTCCAGATCGCCTGCAACACGCCCGTGAAGGAAGGGATGGTGGTGCGCACCACGAGCGAGCGCGTCCGGAAGGCGCGTGAGGGCGTGATGGAGCTCCTGCTGGTGAACCACCCGCTCGACTGCCCGATCTGCGATCAGGCCGGCGAGTGCAAGCTCCAGGACTACGCCTTCGAGTACGGCACGCCGCACGCGCGTTCCCGCGAGCCGCGCCGCGCGCTCAAGAAGAAGGTGGACCTCGGCCCGACGATCGTGTTCGACCAGGAGCGCTGCATCCTGTGCCGGCGCTGCGTGCGCTTCTGCCGCGAAGTGCCGGGCACGGGCGAGCTGGTGGTGCAGGGCCGCGGCGATCGCTCGGTGATCGAGACGGCGCCGGATCAGCCCCTCGCGAACGACTACTCGATGAACGTGGCCGACATCTGCCCGGTCGGCGCGCTCACGACCAAGGACTTCCGCTTCAAGATCCGCGTCTGGTTCCTGGAGGACGTGCCGGGCGTGTGCACCGGCTGCGCGAACGGCTGCAACGTCCACCTCGGCGTCGCGAGCAACAAGGTCTACCGCTACGTGCCGCGCCGCAACGACGCGGTGAACGACACCTGGATGTGCGACGCGGGCCGCCTCTCCTACAAGGAGATCGGAGCGCCCGACCGCCTCCGCGAGGCGCAGCTGCGCGACGCCGCGGGCCGGCTCGTCACCGCCTCGCTCGACGCCGCGCTCGACGAGGCGGCGGCGCGGATCCGGCGTGCGGTCTCCGCGGGGGGCCCGGGCGCGGTCGCGGCGCTCGCCTCGCCGCACGCCACGAACGAGGACCTCTTCACGCTGCGGCGCTTCCTGGAGGCGCTCGGCAGCGGCGCCGCGGCCGGCTTCGCGGTCGAGACGGGCCGCGCGGACGCGCTCCTGCTCAAGGCCGAGAAGGCCGCGAACGCGGCGGGCGCCCGCGCGCTCGGCTTCGGTCCGGCCGCGCCCGTGCTCGAGCGCATCCGGAGCGGCGGCGCGCGCACGCTGATCGCGCTCGGCCACGACGTCCTCGGCCCGGCGCACGGCACGAGCCAAGGGCTCGCGCCTGGCGCGAGCGAGGAGCTGCTCCGCGGGCTCGACACGCTGATCCTGCTCGACTCGCACCACTCCGCGCTCGAGCGCGTGGCGCACGTCGTGCTGCCGGCGCGCGTGGCCGCAGAGAAGCACGGCACGCTCACGAACCACGCCGGCCGCGTGCAGCGCGTCGAGCCGGCGGTCGAGCCGGCGCACGTGGCGCTCGCCGAGGGCGAGGCGCTCACCCGCATCGGCCAGCGGCTCTCGCTGCCGGGCTTCGCGCCCGGCCCGTGGGATGCGCGCGAGGTCTCGAAGTTCATCGGCGAGGTGGTGCCCGCGTTCCGCGGGATCGACCTCGATTCCGTCGGCGCCGAGGGCAAGCCGCTCGGCCCCGGAGCCTCCGCTTGATCCTCGGCGTCATCATCAAGCTGCTCTTCATCGTGCTGGTGGTGGCCGGGCTCTTCCTCCCGCTCATCACCTGGGTCGAGCGCAAGCAGAGCGCGGTGATGCAGGACCGCATCGGTGCGAACCGCGCGGACGTCTTCGGGCTCCGGCTGATCGGCCTCCTCCATCCCGCCGCCGACGTATTGAAGCTGCTCTCGAAGGAGGACGTGGTGCCGGCGGGCGCGAACCGCGTGCTGCACCAGCTCGCGCCCGCGATGGCGCTGGTGCCGGCGATCGTGACGCTCGCGGTGATCCCCTTCGGCGGTACGTACACGCTCGGCGACACCACGTTCAGCCTGGTCGTGGCCGACATCGACTGGGGCATGCTCTTCGTCCTCGCGGTGGGGTCCCTCGCGACCTACGGCGCCGTGATGGCGGGCTGGTCGAGCAACAGCAACTGGGGGCTCCTCGGCTCGATGCGCGCCTCGGCGCAGATGATCTCGTACGAGGTGACGATGGGGCTCTCCCTCGTCGGGCTCTTCATGTGCTTCGGCACGCTGAAGCTCACCGAGATGGCGGCGCTCCAGGACCAGACCTTCCGCCTGTTCGGCTTCCTCCAGCACGTGTTCGGCATCGTCGTGCCCGGCTTCCTCGACTGGGTTCGGCTCCCGATGTGGGGGCTCTTCCTCCAGCCGCTCGGCTTCATCCTGTTCCTCACCTGCATCATGGCCGAGAACAAGCGGCCGCCGTTCGACGCTCCCGAAGGCGAATCGGAGATCATCGCCGGCTACCACATGGAGTACTCGGGGATGCGCTTCGGCCTGTTCTACACGGCCGAGTTCCTCGAGGTGCCGGTGATCGGCGCGATCGTGGCCTCGCTGTTCCTCGGCGGCTGGACGATCCCGTGGCTCTCGACGGGCGACATCGTCGGCGGCGTGGGCTCGGTGTTCGGGCACGGCTTCGCGACCGGCGTCGCGATCGTGCTCCACGTCACGAGCTTCCTGCTCAAGGTCGTGATCATGATCTGGTTCCAGATGGCGCTCCGCTGGACGCTGCCGCGCTTCCGCTACGACCAGGTCATGGACCTCTGTTGGAAGATGATCCTTCCGATCTCGATCGCGAACGTGTTCGTGACGGGCGCCCTGATCCTGTTCCTGGAGCGCGAGGCGTGATCGACTTCCTCTTCTACGTGTTCGCGGCGCTTGCGGTGGCGGGGGCGCTCGGCATGCTGCTGAACACACGGAACGCGGTGGCCGGCGCGCTCTCGCTCGTCGGCACCATGGTCGCGCTCGGCGCGATCTACGTGCTGCTCGAGGCGTATCTCGTCGGCGTGCTCCAGATCCTGGTCTATGCGGGCGCGATCGTGGTGCTGTTCCTGTTCGTCGTGATGCTCTTGAACCTCCGCCAGGACGAGTTCAGCCCCGAGCGGCTGCGCATCACGAAGATCGTCAGCGTCGTGATCGGGGCGCTGGTCGGGATCGAGCTGCTCGTGCTGCTGCCGGCTGCGCTCGGCCCCGCGGCGGTGCTGCCCGAGGGCTTCGGCGGCTACCGCATGGTCGGCGCGGCGCTCTTCACCGACTGGGTGCTCGCCTTCGAAGTGACCTCGCTCCTGCTCCTCGCCGCGATGGTGGGCGCCGTGATCCTCGCGAAGCGGAGGATCGACTGACGCGATGCTGGTCGAGAAGGCCGTCGCTCTCTCCGCGATCCTGTTCGTGCTCGGCACGCTCGGCGCCCTCACCCGCCGCAACCTGATCGTGATCCTGATGTCGATCGAGCTGATGCTGAACGCCGTAAACCTCGCGCTCGTAGCGTTCTCGCGGCAGTGGGGTGACCTCGCCGGCCACGTCTTCGTGCTGATGGTGATCGTGGTGGCCGCGGCCGAGGTCGCCGTCGGGCTCGGCATCGTGATCGCGCTCTTCCGCAACCGCGAGTCCGTGAACGTCGAGGACTCGAGCCTGCTCAAGTGGTAGTCGCATGGTAGACGCGCAGACCTTCGCGCTGTTGCGCTGGATCGTGCTGCTGCCGCTCCTCGCCGCGGCCGTGCACGGCATCTCGCTCGCGTGGCTGCGCCGCCCGCTCTCGCGCTGGGCCACGATCATCCTCTCCTGCGGCGCACCGATCCTCTCCTTCGTGCTCGCGTTCGCCGCGCTGCTCAAGCTCGCGACGCTGCCGGCCGACCACCGCTACCTCACCGACACGCTCTTCACCTGGATGGGCGCGGGCAGCTTCAGCGCCGACGCCGCCTTCCTCTTCGATCCGCTCTCGGCCGTGATGACGCTCGTCGTCACCGGCGTGGGCTCGCTGATCCACGTCTACTCGGTGGGCTACATGGACGACGACCACCGGGAGGACCGCGGCTTCCAGCGCTTCTTCTGCTTCCTGAACCTCTTCCTGTTCTCGATGCTCGCCCTGGTGCTCGCGGACAACCTGGTCCTGATGTTTCTCGGCTGGGAGGGCGTCGGCCTCTGCTCCTACCTGCTGATCGGCTTCTGGTACGCCGACCGCTGGAACGCGTACTGCGGCAGCAAGGCGTTCATCGTCAACCGGATCGGCGACTTCGGCTTCCTGATCGGGATCTTCCTCCTGTTCTGGGCGCTCGCGGAGGTCGACGCCGCGACGGTGAGCTTCCGCGAGCTCGCCGCGGCGTTGCCGAAGATCGCCGAGCAGACCGTGACGTTGCCGGGCTGGCTCGGCTGGCTGCCCGGTGCGCCCACCTGGAAGCTCACCACGCTGATCGGGCTCTGCTTCTTCCTCGGCGCGGCCGGGAAGTCGGCGCAGATCCCCCTCTACGTCTGGCTGCCCGATGCGATGGCGGGCCCGACGCCCGTCTCGGCGCTGATCCACGCCGCCACCATGGTGACGGCCGGCGTCTACATGGTGTGCCGGATGAGCTTCCTCTATGCGGAGGCGCCCGGTGCGTCGGCCGTGATCGCCTGGACGGGCGTGCTCACGGCGGTGCTCGCTGCCGTGATCGCCATCGCGCAGACCGACATCAAGAAGGTCCTCGCCTACTCCACGGTGAGCCAGCTCGGCTACATGTTCCTCGCGGCCGGCTGCGGCGCCTACTCCGCGGCGATCTTCCACGTGGTGACGCACGCCTTCTTCAAGGCGCTGCTCTTCCTCGGCTCGGGCGCGGTGATCCTCGCCATGCACCACGAGCAGGACACCGACAAGATGGGGGGGCTCCGGGCCCAGATCCCGTGGACGCACCGCTGGTTCGGGATCGGCGTGCTCGCGATCGCCGGGATCCCGCCCTTCTCCGGTTTCTTCTCGAAGGACGAGATCCTGCTCTCGGCCCATCTCGCGCACGGCGTGCCGGGATACGAGGCGCTCTACGCCCTCGCGCTCGCCACCGCCGGGCTCACCGCCTTCTACATGTTCCGCCTGCACTACCGCACCTTCGCGGGCGAGTTCCGCGGGACCTCCGAGCAACGCGCCCACGTCCACGAGCCGGTGCAGTGGATCCTGACGCCGCTCGCGTTGCTCGGTGCGCTGTCCTTCCTGGGCGGCTGGCTGGGCCCCTCGGCCGCCTTCACCTCGTGGCTCGGGGTCGATCCGGCGCAGAGCAACAGCTTCGCGAACTTCCTGGCGCCGGCGCTCCACGGGATCCACCACGAGGTGTCGCACGCCACGGAGTGGGCGCTCGCCGCGCTCGCGCTCGCGGTCTCGGGCGCCGGCATCCTGCTGGCGACCTGGCTCTACGTCTGGCGCCCGGAGCTTCCCGCGCGGATCCGCGCGGCCATCGGCGGGCTCCACCGCCTCGTCGCGAACAAGTTCTACGTGGACGAGCTCTACGACGCGCTCTTCGTGCGGCCGCTCGTGGCCGTGTCCGAGGGCCTGCTCTATCGCACCATCGACGCGGGCCTGATCGACGGCGTCGCCGTGAACGGCTCGGCGCGGCTCGTGCGCGGCTTCGCGACGGGCGTGCTGCGGCAGCTCCAGTCCGGCTACGCGCAGGCGTACCTCGTGGTCATGCTGATCGGCACGATCCTCGTCGCCGTGATGGTGATGCGATGACGCACGCGCCCGAGCTGCTCTCCTGGGTCACCTTCGCGCCACTCGCGGTCGCACTCGCGCTCCTCGCGCTCGACGGAGTCGCGAGCGCTCTCGGCCGCCCCGCCGCGCCGGAGCTCTGGAAGGGCGCGGGCCTCGCAGCGGCCGTCCTCACCTTCGCACTCTCGATCGGCCTCTGGACGGGCTTCGACCCGGCGCGCACCGGCTACCAGTTCGTCGAGTACACGGCCTGGCTGCCGCAGTACGGGATCCACTACTTCGCCGGGATCGACGGCATCAGCCTCCTCCTGATCCTGCTCACCACCTTCCTGATGCCGATCGTGCTGCTCGCCTCGTGGGGCGAGATCGAGCGCGCTCCGAAGATCTGGATCTTCTTCATGCTCTCGCTCGAGACGGGCATGATCGGAACGTTCGCGGCGCTGAACCTGTTCCAGTTCTACCTGCTCTGGGAGCTGATGCTGATCCCGATGTACTTCATCATCGGGGTGTGGGGCGGGCCACGCCGCGTCTACGCGGCCGTGAAGTTCTTCCTGTTCACGATGTTCGGCTCGCTCCTCATGCTGGTGGCGATCCTCGTGATCTACGTGCTCCACCACCACCAGTTCGGGGTGTGGACCTTCGACTTCGTGACCGGCCCGGGGAGCGTGGTGCCCGGCATCCTCGAGACGGTGATTCCGAGCGAGGGCGTCTGGTGGCAGACGCAGGCGTGGCTCTTCCTCGCCTTCGCGCTCGCCTTCGGCGTGAAGGTGCCGATGGTCCCGCTCCACACCTGGTTGCCGGACGCGCACGTCGAGGCGCCGACCGCGGGCTCCGTGATCCTCGCCGGCGTGCTGCTCAAGATGGGCACGTACGGCTTCGTGCGCTTCGCGCTGCCGCTCTTCCCGCTGGCGTCCGTCGAGTTCGCACCCGTGATCTTCACCCTCGCGCTCGCGGGCATCCTCTACGGAGCGCTCGTGGCGATGGTGCAGAACGACGTCAAGAGGCTCGTCGCCTACTCGTCGGTCGCCCACCTCGGCTTCGTGATGCTCGGCATGTTCGCGCTCAACGTGGAGGGCCTCGAGGGCTCGATCCTCCAGATGGTGAACCACGGCATCTCGACCGGCGCGCTGTTCCTGCTGGTCGGCATGATCTACCAGCGCCGCCACACGCGGGAGATCGCGGCCTTCGGCGGCATTGCGAAGCCGATGCCGGTCTTCGCCGCGCTGTTCGGCATCAGCGTGATGTCGAGTGTGGGCCTGCCCATGCTGAACGGTTTCGTGGGCGAGTTCCTGATCCTGCTCGGGGCCTTCCACGCGAGCCCGGGCTTCGCGAGCGCGGCCACCTTCGGCGTGGTGCTCTCGGCGGTCTACCTGCTCTGGATGTTCCGCCGCGTCTTCTTCGGCCCCGTCGAGAACCCGGAGAACCGCGGGCTGATCGACCTCGACCTGCGCGAGAAGCTCGTGATGGCGGCGATGATCGTGCCGATGTTCTGGATCGGCATCCATCCCGACACCTTCCTGCGCCGCCTCCACCCGCCCGTGCTCGACCTGCTGCATGTGATGGAGTCGAAGCTCGCGCCGCAGGCGGGGCTCGACGCCGAGCGCGCGCGTGCGCGACTGCTCGCCGCGCTCGAGGCGGCGGAGGCGGTGCCGTGATCCCCGCGCCGGAGCTCGAGCTGCGCGCGGTCCTGCCGCTGATCCTGATCTCGGTCGGCGCGTTGGCGGTGATCCTGGCCGAGCTCTTCCTGAAGTCGCGCGCCAGCGACGAGGCGGCGCGGAGCCCGGCGTTCGTGAGCGTCGTGCTCTGCGCGATCTCGGTCCTGACGCTCGCGGCCATCATCGCTTCGTCCGCCGGCGCCTTCGTGGAAGGCAGCTCGCTCATCTTCAACGCCGCGCGCCCCTTCGTGCGGCTCGACCGCTTCGCGAACTTCGCGATCGCGCTGGTCTCGCTGGGCTCACTGCTCTCCTGCCTGCTCTCCTACCACTACCTGCGCGAGCTCCGCATCCAGTACGGCGAGTACTACGCGCTGCTGCTGCTGGCGACGAGCGGCATGATCCTGCTGGTCTCCGCCGTGGACCTGGTGGCGGTGTTCCTCGGCATCGAGCTGCTCAGCATCCCGATCTACGTGCTGGCCGGCTTCGACCGCCGGAAGCTCCGCAGCAACGAGGCGTCGCTCAAGTACTTCCTGGTGGGCTCCTTCGCGAGCGCGATCCTGCTCTACGGCATGGCGCTGCTCTACGGCGCCACCGGCGCCACGGACTTCTCCGCGATCCGCGCCGCCTTCGAGCCTTCACAGCCGCTCGCGGCGCTCGGCCTCGCGCTGGTCGTGGTCGGCTTCACCTTCAAGATCTCCGCGGTGCCGTTCCACCAGTGGACGCCCGACGTCTACGAGGGCGCGCCCACCTCCGTCACCGCGTTCATGTCGGTGACGGTGAAGGTGGCCGCGTTCGCCGGCCTGATGCGGGTTGTGGTGCACGCCTTCGACGGCGGCGGCCCGGCGCTCCAGGACGTGGTCTGGTGGCTGGCCGCGCTCACCATGATCGTCGGCAACGTGATGGCCGTGATCCAGGAGAACGTGAAGAGGTTGCTCGCGTACTCGAGCGTGGCGCATGCGGGTTTCGTGCTGATGGGCCTGGTGGCTGGCACGCAGGCGGGCCTCTCGGCCATGCTCTTCTATCTGCTCGGCTACGTGTTCAGCAACCTCGGCGCCTTCGGCGTGGTCATAGCGCTCACCCACCGCGGCCGCGACGCCGACCGCATCGAGGACTTCGCCGGCCTCGCGCGCTCGCGCCCTGCGCTCGCCGCGCTGATGACGCTGTTCATGCTCTCGCTCGCCGGTATCCCCGGCACGGTCGGCTTCGCCGGCAAGCTCCAGGTCTTCCTCGCCGCGGTGCGCGAGGGCTACGTGGGGCTCACGCTCATCGCCGTGCTGACGAGCCTTGTCTCCGTGTACTACTACCTGCGTCTTCCCGTGGTGATGTACATGCGCGAGCCGGGGAGCGAGGCGCCGCGCATGCGCCTCCACAGCGCCGAAGGGCTCGTGCTCGGCGTGTGCGCGGTCGCGGTCGTGCTGCTCGGCCTCTTCTTCAGCGAGGGACCGGGCTGGTTCTCCTGGGTGCGCGCGCTCGACTGGACCCGCGAGAGCGCGGCCGTGATCGCGGGTCGCTAGCCACACGCCCCGGCGCCGGCTCAAGTCCGCCGGCCGGCCACGCGAAATCAGGGCTTCTAGTTGCCGGTCGCGGGCGCATAGAATGCGCGGCTGCCGTGCCGCCTCGGCGCTCGCGGGAGGCCGCCCCATCCGTTCCCAGGCAACCACGGGCCATAGTCCCCCGGCCCGGCAGCTCGTTCTCGCCGCGCTGCTCGGGGCGCTCCTCGGCCTCGGGGCGGCGCCGGCGGGCCCGGCCCGAGCGCAGGGCGCAGGGCTCGACGCGCCCGTCGCGGTCGGACCCTTCCTCGACGGGGTCTTTCCGCCGCGTACGCCTCTCGCGCCCGGCAGCCAGCCGTGGGACGTCGTAGCCGCGTTCCCGAACCTCCCCATCGCGAACGTGCTCGTGATCGCGCCGAACCCGGCGGACGAGCGGCTCTACGTGGCCCAACGCGACGGCGTCGTCGTCTCGTTCGAGAACGACGAGCAGGTCGCGAGCTCGGAGCCGTTCCTGGACCTGCGCGACCGTGTCGCCTTGGTCTGGGAAGGGGGAATTCTCGGCCTCGTGTTCCATCCGGAGTTCGGGACGCCGGGTGCGCCCCAGGAACGCACGTTCTACGCGTACTACACGACGCATTGTCCGGTCGACGTAGAGCGGGACGACGTAGACCTCGGCGCCTGCAACGCGGACTACCCGAGAGGCTTCGTCGGCGGCTTCTTCAACGTCTGGCTCCGCCTCTCGCGCTTCGAGGCGAGCTTCGACCCCGTTGCGCAGGTCTGGCGCGCCGACGCGGCGAGCGAGGAGCCGATGCTGAGCATCCGCCTCTACAACTTCGGTCACCGCGGCGGCGGTCTCACGTTCGGCACGGACGGCCACCTCTATCTCTCGATCGGCGACCAGGTCCGCTACGACACGGCACAGGACATCGTGGGCACCCTCGAGGGCGGAGTTCTGCGCTTCGCCGTGAACGTCACCGAGCCGGGCGACGGCAGCTGGACGTGTCCTCCTGGCAGCCACCTGCCCCGGCGCCGCTTCCAGGACGTCTCCCCCAACGCGGACGAGCTGTCGGGCCGGCTCTACTGCATCCCCGACGACAACCCGTGGCTCGACCCGGGCGGGGGGAGCTACGAGGAGTACTTCTCGATCGGCCATCGAAATCCATTCCGGCTCTCGCTCGATCCCGAGACGGGGCTGCTCTGGACGGGAGACGTGGGAGAGGCCACCCGCGAGGAGATCAACGTCGTTCGGAGGGGTGGGAACTATGGCTGGCCCTTCCGCGAAGGCCTCGTGTCCGGACCGCGTGCACCCCCTGCGACGATCCTGGGAACCCTCACCGATCCCGTGATCGACATCGGGCGCAGCGAGTCACTCGCGCTGATCGGCGGCTACGTCTACCGCGGCTCGCGCTTCCCCGAGCTCGTGGGGCGCTACATCGCGGGCGACTACGTGCTGCGGAACGTCTGGGCGGTCACGCTCGACCCGAGCTCGATGACGGCGACCAAGGAGCTGCTCACCAGCTTCGAGCCGGGCGAGCTCGCGACCTTCGGCCAGGACAAGCACGGCGAGATCTACATGGGCAGCATCGCGCCGGGCGTCCCGCTCCAGCGGCTCGAGCGCATCGGGGAGCCCGTGCCCGATCCGCCGGCGCTGCTCTCCGAGGTCGGCGCCTTCGTCGACCTCGCGAGCCTCGCCGTGCACGACGCGGCCGTCCCCTACGACCTCGTGCCGTTCTGGTCGGACGGCGCGAACAAGCACCGCTGGATCTTCCTGCCGAACGACGGCAGCCACGACCAGCCCGAGGAGCGGATCGGCTTCTCGGAGACGGCGAACTGGAGCTTCCCGGTCGGGACGGTGCTGATGAAGCACTTCGAGCTCCCGCTCGACGAGAGCGACTCGAGCGCGACGGCGCGCCTCGAGACGCGTTTCCTCGTCCACGGCGAGGACTTTGCCTGGTACGGCGTGACCTATCGCTGGCGCGACGACGAGAGCGACGCCGACCTCCTTCCCGGCGTGGGCACGCGCACGCTCGACGTGCGGCTCGCGAGCGGCGACACCGTCCAGCAGACGTGGACCTTCCCGTCGCGGAGCCAGTGCCGGACCTGTCACGCGGTCGCGGCCGGAGGCGCGCTCGGCCCGCGCACGCACCAGCTGAATCGCGAGGTCGTCTACCCGCGCACGGGACGCGCGGACAACCAGCTCCACACCTGGAGCGCGCTCGGCATGCTCGACCCGCCGCTCGCGCCCGACGAGCTCCCCGGGCTCCTCGCGGCGGCGCGGCTCGACGATCCGACGGCGTCGCTCGAGCAGCGCGCCCGCTCCTGGCTCGATGCGAACTGCTCGAACTGCCACCGGCCCGAGGCCGGCAACCGCGCGGGCTTCGACGCGCGCTTCACCACGCCGCTCGCGTCCCAGAACCTCGTCTGGGGAGAGGTGCTCGATCCCCTCGGTCTCCCGGACGCCTACCTGATCCATCCCGGAAGCCCGTTCTCGTCCGTCGTGTTCCACCGCGCGGCGGCGGTCGGGGCGGAGGGCATGCCGCCCCTCGCGAAGGCGCGCGCGGACACGGAGGCGCTCGCGATCCTCGCCGCGTGGATCGGCCGCATCGACGCCGGCTTCCCGCGCGCCGGGCTCGCCTACGAGTACTTCGAGATCGGTGGCCTCAGCGTGCTCCCGGACTTCGACGCGCTCGTGCCGGTGCGCACCGGCTCCGTCCCGACCTTCGACCTCTCGCGCCGCGAGCGCGACGACGACTTCGCCTTCCGCTTCCGCGGCCTCGTCGAGATCCCGGAGGCTGGCGACTACACCTTCTACACGCGCTCCGACGACGGGAGCCAGCTCTTCATCGACGGAGAGCTCGTGGTGGGCAACGACGGCCTCCATGGCATCCAGGAGCGCTCCGGCACGCGTCTGCTCGCGGAGGGCTTCCACGAGATCGTGGTGACCTTCTTCGAGCGCGGGGGTGGCGAGGTGCTCGCGGTGGACTGGCAGGGCCCGGGCCTCCCGAAGCAGGCGCTCTCGGGCGAGCGCCTCTTCCGCGAGGTGCCTGCGGTCGTCGTGAACGCGCCGCCGGCGCTCGCCGACCCGGGGCGCCAGGCCAGCGAGCCGGGCGAGACCGTTGCGCTCGCGCTCTCCGCCTCGGATCCGGACGACGCGGACCTCTACTACAGCGCCGCCGGGCTCCCGGCTGGGCTCGCGCTCGACCCCGAGACGGGCGAGATCTCCGGCACGCTCGATCTCGCAGCCGCCGGCGTCCACGTCGTGACCGCAGGGGCATCCGATGGCAGCGACGTCTCGGTCGTGAGCTTCCGCTGGGTGATCGGGAACGGGGCGCCCGCGCTCGCGTACCCCGGCGACCGCACGAACGCGCTCGGCGACGAGATCGCGCTCGCGCTCACGGCCTCCGATCCCGAGGACGACGCGCTCGCGTTTTCCGCGCAGGGCCTTCCGCCCGGGCTCGAGCTCGATCCGGCGACGGGGGAGATCTCGGGCACGCTGGCCGGAGGCCCCGCCGCGTACGCCGTGGTGGTGAGCGCCTCGGACGGCTCCGAGACGAGCGAGGTCGCCTTCACCTGGACCGTGCTGAACCTCGGGCCGGGCGTCGGTTTCGAGTACTACGAGACGACTTCACTGACGGTGCTCCCGGACTTCGACGCGCTCGTGCCCGTCCTGGAAGGTTCGGTGAGCGGCTTCGACCTCTCACCCCGCCTCCGCGACGGCATGTTCGCCTTCCGTTTCACGGCGCTGGTCCGCATCCCCACCGACGGCGTCTGGACCTTCTCCACGAGCTCCGACGACGGCAGCCAGCTCTTCATCGACGGCGAGCTCGTGGTGGACAACGACGGGCGCCACAATCCCACCGAGCGGTCGGGACAGATCGTGCTCGTCGCGGGCCACCACGAGATCGTGGTCACCCTGTTCGAGTGGATCGGCGGCGAGCTGCTCGAGGTGCTCTGGGAGGGCCCCGGCGTGGCCCGGCAGCCGATTCCCGCGGAGGCGCTCTTCTCGCCCCGCCCGCCGCCTTCGGCCTGCGGGCTCTCGGTCGAGCTCGCGCTCGTGCTGCCTGGCCTCCTCTGGCTCCGCCGGAAATCTGCGATCCTCCGGCCATGCCCCCGCTCCGGGTCGCCGTCGTAGTGAACGCGCGCCTCTCCGGGCGCGTGCTCCTCGCGGCACTGGCGCAGCTCCGCACGCGCGCGCGCGTCGTGGCCGAGCTCGATACGCGCGGCGAGGCCGCGGATCTCGCGCGCCTCGGAGCGCTTCTCCGCGACCACGAACCGGACGTGCTCGTCGCCGCGGGAGGCGACGGCACGGCGGGGCTCGCGCTTCAGGCGCTCCTCGAGGCCGGCGCCGCCGAGCGGAGCGCGCTCGCCTTCCTGCCGCTCGGCACGGGCAACAACGCCGCGCGCTCGTTCGGGCTCCGCGCGCTTCGCGGCGACCCCGCTGCGCTCGAGCGCGCGCTCGCGGCGATCCACGAGGGTCCGCGCCGCCCGATCGACGTCGGGCTCCTCGGCGGGCGCCCCTTCCTCGGCTCGGTGGCGTTCGGCATGGACGCCGACGTGCTCGCGCTCCGGAACCGGCTCGAGCGCCGCCTCGCGCCGTTCGGCCTCGGGAGCGGCTACGGCCTCTACCTCGGAGGCGTCGCCGCGAGCCTGCTCCGCGGCCACGGAGCGAAGGCGCGCCTGACGCTCGACGGCGAGCGCGAGACGGGGCCGGTCTACAACCTCGTCGTGGTGAACGCGCCCGTCTACGCGGGGCCGCTCCGCTTCGACGGCGAGAACGACTGCAGCGACGGTCTCCTCGACGTCCACGCGGTGGCGTCGGAGTGGGCGTACCTCGCGGAGTACCCGAAGGCGTGGCTCCGCTACCTGCGCGTGCGCCGCGGCACGAAGGCCGAGCCGAGCCCGCGCCTCCGCCGCGCGCGCGAGATCGAGGCCGAGTTCGAGGCGCCGGTGCCGGCGCAGGCCGACGGCGAGGAGATCCCCGCGGCCGCCGCGTTCCGGATCCGCGTGCTGCCGCGCGCACTCCGCGTCTGCGTTTCGGGCTGAGCCGCCTCAGCGCCGCCGGAGGAGCAGCCCGGTCACGGTGAGCACGATCCGGAGCGAGTCGGAGAAGCCGCGATAGTGGCTGTGGCGCTCGGCAGGCGGCGGGTTCCAGACGCGCACGGCGACGGTGTGGAGCGGGAGCCCGGCGCGCGCGGCGCGGATCACCACCTCGGTCTCGAACGCGAAGCGCTCCGCGCGGCAGCCGAGCGCGAGCGTCTCGCGGATCGGGTAGACGCGGAAGCCAGATTGGGTGTCCGGCAGTGCGGCGCCGCATGCGATCCGCACCCAGCGGTTCGCGAAGCGGTTGCCGAAAGCGCGGATGCGGCTGAGGCTCCCCGGCTCGTGCTGGCGCGCGCCGAGCACGAGCGCCCGCGGTTCCGCCGCGGCGGCGCGGAGCAGGGCGGGAACGTCCTCCGGGAGATGCTGGCCGTCACCGTCGAGGCTCACCGCGTGCGTCGCGCCGCGCTCGGCGAGCGCGCGGAGCCCGGCACGGAGCGCCTCCCCCTTGCCGCGGTTCCCGGGCATGCGGAGCACCTCGGCGCCGGCCGCCTTCGCCGCGTCGGCGGTGCGGTCGCTCGAGCCGTCGTCCACGACGAGCACGGCGGGCAGGTGGGCGAGCGCGCCCCCGACGACCCTGCCGATCGTGGCTTCGCAGTCGAGGGCGGGGATCAGCGCAGCGAAGCCGGCCACCGCGGCAGGCTGGCCTCCCGGCCGGCCGCTGTCAACGCTGTCGAACCTGGCAGCGAGGCCAAGGGCCGGCTAACCGATGGGCCGATGCTCCCGCTTCGTGACGGCGTCCGCATCGACGGGCACTTGCTACGGCGCTTCGCGCAGCTCGGCTCGGTTCACGCGCCGGAGTGGTTCAAGCGGAGCGCGCCTCCGCTGATCGCAGCGGCGACGTTCGCGCTCGTGAGGGAGCGGCGGCGCGCCGCGGTCCGGAACCTGGAGCGCGTCCTCGGCGCCGACCGCTTCACCGCGCACTGGGCCGCGCTCCGCATGTTCACGGAGTTCGCCTACTGCACGAGCGAGGCCATGGAGCAGTACTCGTCGCGGGCCCGGCCCGTGCACATCGAGCGGCCGCGCGAGGACGCCGTGCTCACCGCGCTCGAAGCGGGCCACGGCGCGGTGGTGGTCACGGGGCACATCGGAAGCTGGGATATCGCGGCGAAGGGTCTCAGCGACCTCCGCTGCCGGATCCACGTCGTGATGTCGCGCGAGGCGGACGCGGCGACGCAGGAGCTGGTCGAGAGCGCGCGCTCGCGGGCCGGCGTCCAGGTCGTGCTCTCGGATGCCTCGGTGTTCTCGTCGCTCCAGCTCGTGCACGCCCTCCGGCGCAACGAGATCGTCGCGATCCAGCTCGACCGCACCGCCGCCGCGGGCGGCGTGCGGCTCCTCCCCTTCCTCGGGGCGAAGGCCGCGTTCCCGTCGGGCCCCTTCGTGCTCGCGCGGCTCGCGGGCTCGCCCGTGATCCCCGTCTTCACGCCACGCGTCGGCACGCGTCGCTACCAGCTCCACATCGGGCGGCCGGTCGCGGTGCCGCGCTCGGCGCGCGCCCCGGGCGCGCTCGACCGCGTGATGCTGGAGGTGGTCGGCCAGTTCGAGGAGATCGTGCGGCGCTATCCGTGGCAGTGGTTCCAGTTCGCGCCGTTCTGGTACAAGTCTCCGCCGTGCAGAACAGCCTTCCCGACGAGATCCGGGTCGAGAGCGACGGTCCCCTCCGGACCGTCACGCTGAACCGGCCCGAGAAGCTGAACGCCACGAACGCCGCGCTCCACCGCGGCGTCGCCGAGGTGTGGCGCGTCCTCGCCGCCGATCCGGAGGCGCGGGTCGTGATCCTGACCGGCGCCGGGACCGCCTTCAGCGCCGGCGGCGACTTCGAGTTCATGCTCGAGCTCCAGCAGTCCGCCGCGTTCCGCGAGCAGACCATGGAGGAGGCGCGGACCATCCTCCTCGACATGATCCGCTTCCCGCTGCCCGTGATCGCAGCCGTGAACGGCCCGGCCGTGGGCCTCGGCTGCAGCCTCGCGCTCTCCTGCGACCTCGTGCTGATGTCCGACCGCGCGCACCTCGCGGATCCGCACCTGAACATCGGCCTCGTGGCCGGCGACGGCGGGGCGGCGCTCTGGCCGCTCCACACCAGCCTGCTCCGCGCCAAGGAGTTCATCTTCACGGGGGAGCGCATCGCGCCCGAGCTGGCCGTGGCGCTCGGGCTCGCGAACCGCGTGGTGCCGCACGACGAGCTCCTGCCCGAGGCGAGGAAGCTCGCGGAGAAGCTCGCGCGCCTGCCCGCGAAGGCGCTGCGCGACACGAAGCGCGCGCTCAACAACCATCTCGAGAAGGCGGTGGCCGGGCCGCTCGAGATCGCGATCCAGGCCGAGATCGCGAGCCTCGCGTCGCCCGAGCACGAGGAGCGCGTGAAGAAGCTGATCTCCCGCTCGAAAAGCTAGAGTACGCCGCCATGAGCCTCGAGAGCGCCTCGTCCGGGATCTCCGCGATCTCCGTCCGCGATCTCTCGCTAGACTTCGCGGGCGAGCCCGGTGGCGCGCCGATCCGCGTGCTCGAGCGCGTCAGCTTCGACGTGAGCCGCGGCGAGTTCCTGTGCATCGTCGGGCCCTCGGGCTGCGGCAAGTCCACGCTCTTGAACGTGCTCGGCGGATTCCTCCAGCCGACGCGGGGTGAGGTTCGCGTCGAGGGCGAGCCCGTCCGCGGCCCCGACCGCCGCCGCATCTTCGTGTTTCAAGAGAGCGGCGTGTTCCCCTGGCTCACGGTGGAGCAGAACATCGCCTTCGGGCTCTCGCGCGAGACGCCGGAGGAGCGGGCGCGAAGCGTCGCGCACTACGTGGAGCTGGTCGGCCTCCAGGGCTTCGAGCGCGCCTACCCGCGCGAGCTCTCGGGCGGGATGCGCCAGCGCGTGGAGATCGCCCGCGCGCTCGCCGCGAAGCCGGACGTGCTCTACATGGACGAGCCCTTCGCGGCGCTCGACTTCCTGACGCGGCTCAAGATGCGCGCCGACCTGATCCGCATCTGGCAGCAGGAGCGCAAGACGATCCTGTTCGTGACGCACGACATCGAAGAGGCCGTCCAGCTCGCGGACCGCGTGCTGGTGCTGTCGCCGCGGCCGGCGCGCATCGAGGAGGTGATCCCGGTCGAGCTGCCGTGCCCGCGCGACCTCGACGCGCCCGCCTATCTGGCCACGCGCGACCGCGTCTTCGCGGTGCTGGGCGTGTCCGCCACGGGCGGGGCGGCGGCGAGCCCGGCGGCCCCGCGCGCGCCCGCGTCCGAGGACCTCGACGCGGACGTGATCGTGGTGGGCGGCGGCCCGGCCGGCGCGATCCTCGGCGCGTACCTCGCGCAGGCGGGCGTCGCGCACGTGATCCTCGACAAGGCCGTGCATCCGCGGCCTCACGTCGGTGAGTCGCTCCTCTGCTCGACCACGCGGGTGTTCGAGGAGATCGGCTTCCGCGAGGTGATCGAGCGCGCGGGCTTCGTCCGGAAGCGCGGCGCGCTCTGGACCCACTTCGCGCTCGACGCGCCCATCGCGCTGCCGTTCCAGCCGATCCCGCACCTCGGGATCGAGCAGGACTGGACCTGGCACATCGACCGCGGCCGCTTCGACGAGGCGCTGCTCCGCTTCGCGGCGTCCCGCGGCTCGCGCGTGCTCGAGGGCCAGCAGGTGGAGCGCATCGAGCTCGACGAAGCGGGCCGTGCGACGGGCGTCCGCGTGCGCGGCGCGGACGGCGTGCGCGTGCTGCGGGCGCGCATCGTCGCCGACGCCAGCGGGCGCGCCACACTCCTCGGCAGCCAGCTCCGGCTCAAACGCCCCGACCCGAGCTTCCACCAGTTCGCGATCCACGGCTGGTTCGAGGGCGTGGACCGCGGCCCCGCCGAGAGCGCCAACTGGATCCACCTGCACGTGCTGCCGGGCCCGCGCTCCTGGGCGTGGGAGATCCCGATCAGCGCGGCGGTCACCTCGGTCGGGATCGTGAACGACGCCGAGGCCTTCCCGAAGGCGGGCCACGATCACGAGCGCTTCTTCGCCGAGCAGGCGGCGACGAACCCCGTGTTCGCGCGGGGCCTCCGCGCGGCGCGGCCGCTCGGCGCGCTCCAGCGCGAGGGCAACTACAGCTACGGCATGGAGCGCCTCGCCGGCGACGGCTGGCTCCTGCTCGGCGACGCCGCGCGCTTCGTCGATCCGCTGTTCTCGTCGGGGCTCTCGCTCGCCGCCGAGTCGGCGCGCGCCGCAGCCGGCGCGATCCGGCGTGCGCTCGCGGCGGGGGACGTCTCGGCGCGGAGCTTCGCGGCGTACGAGGCGAGCCTCGGCGCGGCCGCGGACGCCTGGCGCGAGTTCATCGGCCTCTACTACCGCGAGCCGCGCGCGTTCCTCTCGCTCCTCGGCGACCCGGTGCGGCGCGAGAGGCTGCGCGACCTGCTGCAAGGCGACGTCTTCGAGCGCGATGCGGCGCCGGGCCTCTCGGCCCTGCGGGGCGAGCTCGAGCGCTTCGGAGAGACCCCATGACGACCGATTCCGCGACCCTCGACTTCGATCCCGACGCGCTCCGCGCGAAGTACCGCGCCGAGCGCGACAAGCGGCTCCGCGCCGACGGCAACGAGCAGTATCGCGAGGTGAAGGACGCGCTCGCGCACTTCGTGGACGACCCGTACGTCGCGCCCGGCTTCACGCGCGCGCCGCTCGCGGACGAGGTGGAGGTCGTCGTGATCGGCGGCGGCTTCGGCGGGCTGCTGGCGGGCGCAAGGCTCCGCGAGGCCGGCATCGAGGACCTCCGCCTGATCGAGAAGGGCGGCGACTTCGGCGGCACCTGGTACTGGAACCGCTATCCCGGCGCGCAGTGCGACGTCGAGTCGTACATCTACCTGCCGCTCCTCGAGGAGCTCGGCTACGTGCCGAAGGAGAAGTACTCGCGCGCGCCCGAGATCCTCGCGCACAGCCAGGCGATCGGGCGGAAGTACGACCTCTACCGCGGCGCGCTCTTCCAGACCGAGGTCACCGAGCTGCGCTGGGACGAGGCGAGCGCGCGCTGGATCGTCTCGACGAACCGCGGCGACCGCCTGCGCGCGCGCTTCGCCTGCATGTCCAACGGCCCGCTGAACCGGCCCAAGCTGCCGGGCATTCCGGGCATCGAGACGTTCCGCGGCCACTCCTTCCACACCAGCCGCTGGGACTATGCGTACACGGGCGGCAGCTCCGAGGGGAATCTCGAGGGCCTGCGCGGCAAGCGCGTCGGCATCATCGGCACCGGCGCCACGGCCGTGCAGTGCGTGCCGCACGTCGGCGCCGCAGCCGAGCACCTGTACGTCTTTCAGCGCACGCCGTCCTCGATCGACGTGCGCGGGAACCGGCCGACCGACCCCGAGTGGGCGCGAAGCCTCGCGTCGGGCTGGCACCGCCAGCGCATGGACAACTTCAACATCCTCGTCTCGGGTGGCTTCCAGGCCGAGGATCTCGTGAACGACGGCTGGACGGACATCATCCGGAAGCTCCTCGTGATGGTGCAGCAGCCGGGCACGGACCTCTCGCCCGAGGCGCTGATGAAGACGATGGAGCTCGCAGATTTTCAGAAGATGGAGCAGATCCGCTCGCGCGTGGACGAGATCGTGGCCGATCCGAAGACCGCCGAGGCGCTGAAGCCGTGGTACCGGCAGTTCTGCAAGCGCCCTTGCTTCCACGACGACTATCTCCAGACCTTCAACCGGCCGAACGTGACGCTCGTCGACACTGGCGGCCGCGGCGTCGAGCGCCTGACGGAGAAGGGCGTCGTCGTGGCGGGCGTGGAGTATCCCGTCGACTGCCTGATCTACGCGACCGGCTTCGAGGTGGGCACCGACTACACGCGCCGCGCGGGCTACGAGATCGTCGGGCACGGCGGCATGACGCTCACCGAGAAGTGGAGGGACGGGCTCCGCACGCTCCACGGCATGCACAGCCATGGCTTCCCGAACTGCTTCATCATGGGCCCGCAGCAGGCGGGCTTCACCGTGAACTATCCCCACCTGCTCGAGGAGCAGAGCCGGCACGTCGCGTACATCCTCGCCGAGGCGCGCCGCCGCGGCGCGCAGCGGCTCGAGGCGTCCGAGGCGGCCGAGAACGAGTGGGTGGAGACAGTGATCCGCGCGGCGCGCTTCGGGCGCGAGTTCCTCGAGTCCTGCACGCCCGGCTACTACAACAACGAGGGGAAGCTCTCGGACCGCGCCGCGCAGAACGGCTTCTACGGTGGCGGCAACATCGAGTTCTTCCGGATCCTCGCGGAGTGGCGCGGCAAGGGGGATCTCGCGGGCCTGGAGCTCCGCTCGTGAGCGCGGGCGCCGCCGTCTCGGGCCCGATCGCGGGCGCGATGTTCCTCGGTCAGCCGATGGCGTACGACCTCGCGAGGCTCGGCTACACGAACGAGGAGTACTTCCTCGAGGGCACCGCGCGCTCGTATGCTTCGAGCGGGGGAGAGGCGCGCTATCGCACGCGCGCCGTGGTGCGCCGCCCGCTCGACCCGAAGCGCTGGAACGGCAGCGTCCTGGTGGAGTGGTTCAACGTGTCGGGCGGCCTCGACGCCTCGCCGGACTGGGCCTTCGTGCACCGTCAGCTGATCCGCGCGGGCTTCGCCTACGTGGGCGTCTCGGCGCAGCGCGTCGGCATCGAGGGCGGCGGCTTCGCGGCGATGAGCTTCCCGCTCAAGAAGATGGACGCCGCCCGTTACGCCAGCCTCGAGCATCCGGGCGACGCGTTCTCGTTCGACATCTTCAGCCACGCGGGCCGCGCCGTGCGCGACGGCCGCCTGCTCGCCGGACGGGAGCCGCGGCGAGTGCTCGCGATCGGCGAATCGCAGTCGGCGATGTTCCTTGTCGCCTACGTGAACCACGTCGACGCCGACGCGCAGGCGTTCGACGGCTTCCTGATCCACGGACGCGGCGGGAAGGAGGCGGCCCTCGACGGCAGCCCGATCATCCGCGGCGCCCCCGAGGAGCGTGCGGCGGCGCTGCGGAGCGGGAACTGGTCGGTCTCGCACGTCGCCGGCTCGGACAAGATCCGCGCCGACGTCCGCGTGCCGGTGATCACGGTGCAGTCCGAGACGGACGTCGTCGGCCTCGGAAGCGCCGGTGCGCGCCAGGACGACGCCGAGCGCTTCCGGCTCTGGGAGATCGCGGGCGCCGCGCACGCGGACACGTACCTCCTCGTGGCGAGCGGGCAGGACGACGGGAGCCTCGCGCCCGAGGCGCTCGCGAAGCTCGTCGCACCGACGCGCGAGTTCCTCGGCATCCAGACGAACGAGCTGATGAACGCGGGTCCGCAGCAGCACTACGTGCTCCAGGCCGCGCTCGCGCACCTCGATCGCTGGGTGGGCGGCGGCGGGCCGCCGCCTCACGCACCGCTGCTCGAGCTGGGGAGCGGCGGAAATCCCTTCGCGCTCGACGCGCTCGGCATCGCGAAGGGCGGCCTCCGCACGCCCTGGGTGGACGCGCCGACCGCCGTGCTCTCGGGGCTCGGCCAGAGCGGGGCGGAGTTCGCGTTCCTGTTCGGGACGACGCGCCCGTTCGATGCGGCGACCTTCGCACGCCTCTACCCGGGCGGGCGCTCGGACTTCTTGGCGCGCTTCGAGAAGGCGACGGCGGAGGCACTCAGCGCGGGCTTCCTGCTCGAGGAGGACGCGGCGGAGATCCGCGCGCTCGCCGCGCTCACGAGCTGGTGAGCACGCGATCGCCGGCGCCGAAGCGGCCGACGGGCAGCTCGAAGCGGCGCGCGACGGAGCAGAGGCAACGGAAGAGCCGGGCGACGTCGGCCGGCGCGTGCGCGACCCAGACGGCGGTCTCCAGGGTCTCTCCGTAGTCCATGGGTCGCGCACCGATCTGCACACCCTCGGGGAACGCCAGGGGATCGGTGAGCGCGGCGTCGTGGTCGAGTATGCGCGGGCGTGCCTACGACGCTCGCTCTCCGGCGCGGGCCGAGCTGAGCCGTCACCGGCGCCTGCTGGAGCAGCTTCGGGAGCTTGGAAGGAGCGACCGTACGATTGCGGGGCGTCTCAGGGTGACCTCACATGAGGGACACGCGCTGGATCATCCAGAAGGCGCCGAGGCCGCCGACCACGTAGGCCGGCAGGATCTGCATCGGCCGCGGCCAGCGCAGCCCCAGGCGTCGGAGGCCGGAGGCCAGCGGCAGGACCAGCGCCACGAAGGCCAGCTGGCCGATCTCGACGCCGACGTTGAAGGTTACGAGCGCCAGCGGGACGTCGCCGGGCGGCAGGCCTGCGGCCGACAGCGCGCTCGCGAAGCCGAAGCCGTGAAGCAGGCCGAAGACGAAGGCCACGATCCACGGCTTGCGGATCGTGAAGCTGGTGCCGCCCTCTCGGGCCCGGAGGATCTCGGGGCCGAGGAAGAAGATGGACGCAGCGATGGCCGCCTCGATGGGCGGCCCGGGGGGATCCACGTAGCCCAGCGTCGCGGCTGCCAGCGTGATGCTATGGGCGAGGGTGAACGCCGTGATCGTCTTCACCAACGTCCACGTATCGCGCACGATCAGGAGCAGGGCGAACACGAAGAGGAGGTGGTCTGGCCCCGACAGGATGTGCTCGAGTCCCTGCCGGGTGAAGTCGAGGGCGGTGGCCAAGGTGCCGCGCGTCGCCGCGATCTCCACCCACGGCTGCGAAGGCCTCGCGATCGCCATCCAGTTCCGACCGTCGAGCAACTTCACGCGGGCCACGGCGTCGGTGATCGTCAGCTGCAGCCCGGGGAAATCGATGCGCTGCCCGGCGAGGCCCTCGGGACCGGCGTCGATCCAGCGGCGTTCCAGCAGGGAGTCGGCGAGCTCCTGGACGACCGGCTCCCGGAGGTTGCGCACCCCTTCCGGAAGGCGCAGCACGACCGGCAGACGCGCGCCGGCGAGCACAGGCGTGCGCCAGACCACGTCGTACTGGCCGGGTCGGATCTCCTCGATCTCGAGGTAGGCCGGACGGGACTCGTGGGCGTGGGCGGCCGATGCGGCGCCGAGGGCAGCCAGCATCAGGCCCGCGAAGAGCCGGCACGCGGCGGCACGCAAGCGGCTCAATCCGTCGCTCCGGCATCCGGCGCGGGCGCGCGCGGCGTCCGAGCGGCGCCTGCTGCCGCGGCCGTCGCGTCATCGGGCGGCGCTGGCAGCGAGACCGTGTAGCGCGCGCGCATCTCGGCGTACGCCTTGCGCCACGCCTCCGCCTTCTGCGCGCCGAGCCAGGCGGTCTTCACCTCGGCCTCCACCTCGCCGAAGTCGGGAACGCGGTCGGGGACGACCGAATCGACGAAGACCAGATGCCAGCCGTAGCCGGACTCCACCGGGCCGTGCCAGACGCCGGGGGAAAGCTTGGCGACCGCCTGTGCGAACCCGGGCCCGAACTCGCGTGCGATCTCCTCCGAGGTGCGATCGCCGTAGTAGTCCTGGAACATGAACGGGTCGGCCAGCGACGCAACGCCCTCGGAGCCCGGCGGCTCGCCGGCGACCTCCGTCAGGGCCTTCGCGGCATCGTCTCGAGCCGCTCGGCCACGCCCGTCCCCCGAGAAGTAGAGGTGGCGGAAGCTCACCCGCCCCGGCAGGGCGAACAAGTCCGAGCGCTCGCCGAACCAGGCTTGCAGCTCGCCGGTCGTGGGCTCGCGGGCGGCGGCCACGTCCTCGGCGAGGAACTGCATCTTCTGCGCCATGCGCCGCTTGACGATGGTGTCGTCCTCGTCGAGCCCCATGGCGATGGCCTCGCGGTAGAGCACTTCCTCCTGGACCCTGTCCTCCACCATCCGGCCGAGCTCGTCGGGCGTCGGCGGGCGCTGCCACTGGGACTCGAAGACGAGCGCGAGCTGAGCGAGATCGTCGAAGCTCAGCCGGATCTCCTGCGGCGACGCTTCCGCGCTGCGGCCGCGCTGCTGGAAGGAGTACGCCGCGAACAGGGCGACTCCGACCAGCAGGAACTGGAGCAGCGGCTCGTGGAGAAGGCGTTTCACGGCGTGCTTGGCTCAGACCGTCGGGACGTCACTCCGTGACGTGCAGGTAGCTCGACTGGTCCTTCTCCGTGTGCTCGCCCTTGCCGAGCTCCACCAGGTTCGCCGGGCCCTTCGTCAGGATCTCGTAGTTGGCGTAGCCGAACTCGTTGCCCCGGGCGCCGTAGTACCGGTCGCCGGACTTGTAGACGGCCATCGTCATCGGCGTACCGGCCAGATCCGTGGTGATCTTGCCCCCCGTGACCGAGTAGGCCTTCGCGACCGTCTCGTAGCTCTCGCGCGCGAGGTCACCGGTCAGGCTCGGTCGCTCCGCGCTTCGACCCACGTGCAGCACCACCGCGCTGCCCGACTCGTCGTAGCGGATCTTGAGCAGCTCGCCCGTGACGTTGTTGCTCACCCAGATCGACTTGCCCACGATCAGCTTCGAGAGCTCGCTCTCGCCGAGGGGCTTCGCGCCCTGGGCGGTCAGACTCGCCACGCTGAGGCCTGGGGTCGCCGCCTTGCGGGCCTCGGCGGTCGGCGCGTACCAGATCGGCGAGCTCCAGGCCCTCTCCTGGACCGTGGTCGGCACCACGTCGGGCGGCGCCATCCCCAGCTGCCTGGCCTGGATGGTGCTCCAGCGGGGCGTTTCGATTTCCAGCGCGCGGGCATAGTAGAAGGCGTGCAGGCTGGGATCGAAGTCCGGATCGGTCCAGACCGTTTTCAGCTCCGACACACCCACGCTGTTCTGATAGGTCCCCTTGTCGATGTCGACCGTGCTCTCGAGCGGCGGGACCCGCCCCGTCCACGCGTCGGCCTTGCGGTCGCCTGACCAGACCACGTCGTAGACCTTCTCGAAGCTTTGCCCGTGCTTCGTCCAACCCTTGACGATCTGGATGCGGTCGAGGTTGCCGGAGGTCGGGTCCTTCACCGCCCACACCACGAAGGCCGGCGCCTTCCCCTTGGCCGGCGGCAGGTCACCGCCCATCGGCACGCCGCCCGCGTAGGCCGCCTTGACCCAGTCCTTCGCCTTCGGGAGAGCCGCGTCGTAGCTCCAGCCGCCGAAGAAGCGGATCCGGATCCGCGGGCCGCTCGTGGCGAAGGTCTCCTTGCGGTACATGGCGTCCCACAGCGAGGCGCGCGTGTTCTCCTCGGCCCATACGCCCGAGAGACCCGCTGGGTTCTCCCAGCGGACGTCCGAGCCGGTGAAGATGTGCCCGGACATGCGGGTCTCGATCGTGCCGTCGTTGATGCCGTGGCCACCGTAGAAGTTGTTCTGGCGGTAGGGCGCACCGGTGTTGTGGGAGTCGGCGCCTGCGACGACGCCGAACTTGTAGGGGTTGTAGCCGCGGGTGTCCTGCATCGTGAGGCCGTCCTTCAAGGCCTGCCGGGCGTAGCTGCCGACGATGTGCGGGATCCGCCCCGAGTCCTCGGGCAGGCCGATCAGGAAGCTCGAGATCTCGTAGCTGGCGAACTCGTCGTTGGGCGAGAGCAGGGGGTGGGTCTCGGACTGGCCCTTGATCTGCTTGATCTCGATCAGGCGCTCGTTGCGGTCGCGCGCTGCCGCCCAGGCCGCGTCGATCGGACGTCCCAGGCTGTCCACCTCCGTGGGATACATCCAGCCGTCCGAGAGGTTCGCGTTGTGGGAGATCGCGAGCAGCTCGTTGCCCGCCTTGCGCTGGGCGTCCATCCACTTCCACAGGTCCTCCGGGTGCCAGGAGTCGAAGGCCGAGAAGGGCATCTCGGGGACCTTGGCGCAGTCGCGGAAGTAGACGTTGCGGTGCAGATTTCGGAAGTTGAACTGCGACGTGTACTCGTAGGAGCAGAAGGCGGTGAACTTGCCGGGCTCGTTGTGCGCGTCGGCAATCTCCACGTTCTGCTTCCAGATCGAGCCCGCGACCTTCGGGCTCATGAAGGCCTTGATCGGCGGCTTGCTGACGAGCGAGACCAGGTAGGCGAAGACCTTCGTCACGTCCGCCGGATTGTTCGGGTCCTCGAGGATCAGGGGCTGCGCCTCCGGCAGCTTGCTGAGCTCGGAGCCCGGTGTGTTCGCCTCCTTCGTGACGCCCACGTACTCGGAGTGGTCGGTCACGCCCATCCAGTCGAGGGGCTGCTCGATCCGGATCTCGTAGCCGAGCGGGTGCTTGATGGCCTTGCCCCGGGCGTAGGCGAGCGCCTCGGCCGGACCGGTCAAGTGGTTGCCGAAGAGCCAGGCGTCCACCGACCAGCTCGTGTGGATGTGCTGCTCCCCGAAGTAGGCGTTGCGCTCCGGGTTCGGGTCCGCGGCGAGACTCGCGGTCGGGGCGGCCAGCGCGGCCGCCAGCAGCAGCGCCGGAGCCCTCCCGAAACCCTTCAGGCAGAACTGCGATCGTCGAGCGAACACTCTCGTCTCCCTTCCGAAGTGGATGGTGGTGGGACGTTGACTCGGGAGCCCGAGCTCGAACCCGCGGAGGTGGATCACGTTGCCACAGATCAGCTTCGGTGGCATTGCGTCGTGCTGGTGGGTGAGGAAGGCTCCTGGCAACCGGGAGATCGGCAGATGCGAACGGTCGAGATGGATGCGAAGACGATGGAGGAGTTCGCGGCGTCGCCGGGCGGTGACGGACCGATCGTGATGGTCAACCTGCTGCGCTACCGGGAGGAGGCCAACTACGCGGCGGGCAGCGCCGAGGCGCCCTGCTCGGGGCGCGAGGCCTACCACCAGCGCTACGCGGCAGGGGTCGTGCCGTTGATCCACGCGGCCGGCGGGCGCCCGATCTGGTCCGGGCGTGCGAGCTTCGCGCCGCTCGCTCCCAAGGGCGAGCGCTGGGACGAAGTCGTGCTCGTCGAGTACCCGTCGCGCAGGGCTTTCCTCGGGATGGTGACGAGCCCCGCGTACCAGGCGGTCGCACGGCACCGCAGCGCGGCGCTGCTCGACTCGCGCCTGATCGAGACACAGCCGCGGGAACCTCTCGGGCGTTGAAGCCTCTCCCAGGCACCTCCCTCGCGCCACGCGCCGCCCGCCATCGTCTCTTCCACCACCGTGCGCGAGGATGGGAGCAATGCGACTTCGGGCCGCTCTCCGGTCGCTAGGTCGATAGCAGCGCTCGCGGCCCGAGAATGACCGCGCTGCTCGCGATCGAAGCGCCGTGCCATCGAGGGGCTGCGCGGGCGGACCTGCGGCACTTAGCCGCCCTGCTCGCACGTCTTCAGCAATGCTCGCGAGCGGCCTATGCGCGCGTCATGAAGACAGTTTGGCGGCTGATGGCCGGGCACGAGCGGTCTCACGAGGCCGCCGAGCAGATGCGCAAGGGTGGGTGGATCAGCGTCGGTTGGGGCGCGACCGGGGATCTGCAAGATCTCGACTTCGACGACCCCGAGCCGCGTACCCCGACGAAGACGACGCAGGGCCGCGCGACGGCCGAGGACCTGTTCTTGCTCCGCACCACGCTCAAGGAGCGTCTGTGCTGGACACTTTTCCACGATGGAGCCGCCTTCACCAAGCACGCGAAGTTCCAGGCGACGCCACTTTGGTCCACCGGCGCGCTGCGCTCCTATGAGAAATATGGAGAGGTGGTCATGCGCAACGGCTTCACGGATGCGGTTCGCCGCGAGCACGTCGTACCGCGCAAGACGATCACCGACGCGTTGCTGGCGCTGCCCAACCCAACCGAGGAGGCGGTTCACGCCTCTATCCGCGCTCGGCTTCCTCACGCAGAGACCGGGGTGCGCGAGCTCGTGGCGGCGGTTCGGAGCGGGCGGCTCGGCGAATACACGGCGCCGTGCTTCCACAACGAGGGGGCGTTCGTCGTCTCGAACAGATCACCCGGCCGCGTGCCGCCGGTGAGGCACGCGGAAACCCCTCTCGTTCCATCGTTTGCGCCTCCCGGCGCGTCAGCCTTTGCGGCTGCTTTGCTCGTTCTTCAGCCGCCCGTCCGCGGGCGCTCGCGTGTGGCCGAGGCGGGCGCGCCGGAGCTCCGCGCGCTCACGCCCTCGTGAGCGTGCCCTCGATCGGCCTCTCCGGTTCGATCAGCGCCCAGCAGCCAGCCGCGAACAGGTAGAGCGCCGCCACGCTCCAGAGGCCGAACTCCCAGGACCCGAACGCCTCGAGCCCGGCGCCCATCACGAGCGGCGAGAGCGCGCCGCCGAGGTTGCCGAAGGTGTTCATCGCGCCGCTCACCACGCCGGCGTGGCGCCCACCGATGGCGAGGCAGACGCTCCACGCCGGTGCGATGCCGAGCGCGGCGAGCCCGGCCGCGCCGGCCAGGAAGAACGCGGCCGCGCGCGGCTCCGGCGTCGAGACGGCGCCCACGATCGCGAGCGCGGCGAGTGGGAGCCCGATCAGGCCCGGCGTGCGGAGGGCGGTCCGGAGCCGGAAGCGCCGCGCGAGGAAGTCGGAGAGCGTGCCGCCCACGACGGAGCCGGCCGCGATCGCGAGGAGCGGGAGCGCCGCGAGCCAGCCGACCGCCTTGAGGTCGAAGCCGCGCGCCTCGAGCAGATAGGTGGGCAGCCAGGTGATGTAGAAGTACCAGCCATAGATCGCGCCGAAGTACATCGCGCAGAGCGCGAGCAGGCTGCGGCTCCGGACGAGCGCGCCCCACGGCACGCGCGGGTGGGGCGCCGGCGGGTCGTGGCCGATCAGCGCCAGTTCGGCGGCGTTCACGCCGCGGTGCTCACTGGGCTCGTCGCGGAACCAGACGTACCAGGCGACGGCCCAGATCACGCCGACGCTCCCGAAGATCGGGAAGGCGGTGCGCCACGAGACGACCCCGAGGAGCGCCACCACGAGCGGCTGGGTGGCGGCGCCGCCGAGCGCCGCCGCCATGATGGTGAGCCCGAAGGCGTTGCCGCGTGCGTGCGCGGGGAGCCAGCGGCCGAAGGCGCGCGAGATGCTCGGCAGCACGCCCGCCTCGCCCATGCCGAAGAGCCAGCGCAGCAGCACGAGCGAGACGAAGCCCGCGGCGGCGCCGGTGGCCGCGGTCATCGCGGACCACCAGATCACGATGCGCGCCAGCATGAGGCGCGCGCCGAAGCGGTCGGCGAGCCAGCCGCTCGGCACCTCGAAGAGCGCGTACGCCAGCGTGAAGGCGCTGAATACGAGGCCCATCTGGACGTCCGTGAGTCCGAGCTCCGCCTTGATGGCCGGCGCCGCCGTCGAGATGGCGACGCGGTCGAGGTACGCGACGCCCATCGCGGCGAGCGCGAAGCCGAGGACGACGTGACGCTGCGCGGTGGCGCGCTCGGCGGGCGCGGCGGTAGACATGCCTGGTGGCCTATGCACCGTCCTTCGCGGGCTCGCAGCCCGCGCGCCGGAGCTCCGCCTCCGGCAGCGTGCGCCGGCGGTCCTGGATCCGAGCGAGGAACGCGCAGCGCTCCTCGCTCGATGCGAAGCGCTCGTCGGCGAGCATGCGCGTCACGAACGAGCTCGGCGTGACCGCCTCCGACGACATGCGGATGCCGCCGCCCGCCTCGCTGTCGAAGACGAGGAAGCGCGCACTCGCGGGCTCCGACTCGTCCCAGCTCGTCCAGGCCGTGAGGCTCCCGTCCCGCCCGCGGCCCGGCGCGCCCGTCGTCGCGAACTCGGCCCAGTAGGACATCATCGCGTGCGCAAGCGCCTGGCGGCTGGGCAGGCTCTCCTCGGAGTAGAGGCGCTCGAGCAGCGGGAAGTCGAAGTTGCCGAACACGAAGGGGATCTCGAAGGCGTGCGCGGCGCCGAGCACCTCGCTCCAGTCCACCCAGAGGAAGCTGTCCGTCTCGTCCCAGTCGAACCGGTAGGCGAAGACGCTCGGCCCCTGGACGGCGCGCATCCAGCGCGCGGGGTCGTCGGCGCCGTTCAGCTTCCACGCGAGCGACTGGTACTCGGCGTCGCGCTGGTAGCGCGCCGGATCCTTCAAACTGGGGAGGATCCGGAACCAGAGCCGCACGTATTCGCGGTCGAACGCCATGAAGAGCTTGGACTCGTCGCGGTTCGTGCCGGCGATCACGGGCACGCGGTTGTAGCGGCCGGCCGCGAAGTGCTCGTTGGGCTCGTCGGCCGGCATCACGACACCGTCGGGGAAGATCTGCGGGAAGCGCAGCATCCCCATGCCGCGGGAGTCGCTGTACGCGGCGATGAGCTCGCCCGGCGTGCGCTCGCGCAGGAACGCCGCGACGCCAGCTTCGCCGAGCGAGGCCGCGAGCGCCTGCGCAGCTTCGCGATCCGGCGCGCCGCGGTGCGCCTCGAGGAGCCGCAGCAGCAGCTCGCCCGAGCTGTTCTCGTGGCCGGGCTCGGCGTCCGTGGTGAGGTTCTCCGCCTCGGCGAGGCTCGGCGAGGCGACCCCGCCGCTCTGGGCGATCGCGCGCGCGAAGAGCCCCGCGGCGAGCGGAGACTGGAGCATGGAGAACGTGTTGCGAGCGCCGGCCGACTCGCCGAACACGGTGACGCGCGCAGGGTCGCCGCCGAACGCAGCGGCGTTCTCCTGCACGAAGCGGAGCGCCTGGATCAGGTCGAGTGTGCCGTAGTTGCCCGAGCGGTCCTCCGCGCTCGCGCCCGGATCGGCCCGGAGCGCCGCGTGGCGGAACCAGCCGAACGGGCCGAGTCGGTACTGGACCGCGATCACGATCACGCCGTGCGCCGCGGCGAGGAAGCCGCCGTCGTAGGGGCGCGCGTCTCCGATCGAGTTGCCGCCGCCGTGGATCCAGACCATCACCGGCAGGCGCCGCTCGCCTCGGGGCACCGCGTCGGGAGCGAATGGCGGCGCGAACACGTTCAGGTAGAGGCAGTCCTCGCTCCCCTGCGAGCCGTCCGGGTTCTTGCTCCCTCCGACCAGGGCCGGCGGCTGCGCGCACGGGGCCGGATCGACGAGTGCCTCGCGCACGCCGCTCCACGGCTCCACGGGGAGCGGCGCGCGCCAGCGGAGCGCGCCCGTGGGCGGCCGCGCGAAGGGGATGGCGTGCCAGGCGTGCGTGCCGGCGCTGCCCGCCGAGCCCACGACCTCGCCGAGCGCGGTGGTTCGGCGCGTCGCCGGATCGGCGACGCGCGGCGGCTTCGGCTCACCCCCGAACCCGCACGCTGCGGCGAAGAGCAGACAGACCCCGACGAGTATGGAGCGCATCGCACCTCCCCCCGAGCGACTACTCTGCGGGGGCCGGTGAAGCATTGCAAGGAGGCCGCATGCCGTGGTTCGTCTGGATCGGACGCGATGGAGCCGGGGGCGCGGAGGCCCGGAAGCGCGAGCGGCCGGCCCATCTCGAAAGGCTCCGTCCGCTCGCGCGCGCGGGGCGGATCCGCTTCGCCGGGCCGTTGCGGGACGAGGGCGGGGAGCCGCGCGGCAGCGTGATCGTGTTCGAGGCGCTGGACCTCGGCGCGGCGCGGGCGTTCGCGGCGGAGGACCCCTACGCGACGGGCGGCGTGTTCGCGAGCTTCGAGGTGTTCGAGACGGTCCAGGTGTTCCCGGAGTGAGCAAGCGCGGCGAAGCCGCGCGCGCAGCGAGCCGAAGGCGAGCGAAGTCACGACAGACGCCTCGCGGCGAACGGAGTCCGGATCAGTGGCGGCGAAGCTGACCAGGCGAGATCCCTACCAGGTCTTCTCGCTCGTCTACGACCAGGATCTCCACCTCGACATTCCGCGCGAGTTCTTCCGGACGCTCCGCCCGTGGCTCCGCGCGGCTCGCGGCGGGCCGTGCGTGCTCGAACTCGGCTGTGGCTCGGGCCTGCTGACCGAGCGCATCGCCGCGGCGGGGGTCGCCGTGCTCGGCCTCGACGGCTCGCGCGCGATGCTCGCCCGCGCACGGAGGCGCTGCGCGCGTCACGCCCGGCGCGTCGAGCTCCGGGAGCAGGACCTGACGCGGCTCCGGCTCGCGCCGGTCCACGCGCTCGCCGTCGCCTGCCACGACGTCGTGAACCACCTGCCGAGCCAGGCCGCGCTCCAGCGCGCCCTCGCGGGCGCGCGCCGCGCGCTCGCGCCGGGCGGCGTGCTCGTGTTCGACGCGCTCACGGACTGGGCCTTCGAGAACCTCTGGGCCGCGAATACGCACCGGCTCGAGGGCCCGGACGGCGAGGTCTGGATGGAGTGCGACTGGGACGCGGCGCGGCGGCGGGGCACGGTGCAGATGACGGCCTACGTGAGGGCGGGGCGCGGCCGCTACGCGCGGCACACGACGACGCTCCACGAGTACGCGTGGAGCGACCGCGAGCTCCTGCGCGCGCTCCGCGCCGCGGGCTTCGCCGAGGTCTGGCGGCGGCGCTGGAGCCCGTGGTCGGAGCGGGACGGCTCGCGCCACGAGCGCGCGCTCTGGTGCGCGCGCGTCGCCGGCGAGGGCCTCGTCGGGCCCGCCGCGATCCGCGCGCTGGGCTTCCGCCGGGTGCTCAGGCCGGCACGAGGTTCTCGAGCACGCGGCCGCGCGCGAGCTCCGCGTCGTCCTCGAAGGTGAGGCGGAGCCCCGCGCCGTACCGCTCCTCGAGGTCGTCCGCGAGCGTCCAGCTCGCCGGCGCCTCGCGCCGCGGGCCGACGTGCGCGACGTAGTGTTCGAGCGCGAGCGCGGCGCCGTGGCGCTCGAGCAGGTCGGCGCGCCAGCGGAGCGTCGCTTCGCGCACGGCGGGGAAGATCTGGAGGTAGGCGTCGAAGTACGCCTCGGCGGCGATCGGCCGGATCTGGGTCGGCGTGAGCGTGACGCTGCGCCGCTCCACCACTCGCTCGATCGAGTCGGCGACCAGCGGCCGCCCCTCGCGGACGAACTGGAACAGGTAGACGAAGGCCTCGGCGTCGGGCGCGAGGAGCGCCTCGAGCCGCGCGAGCAGGACTTCGAGCAGCCGGTTCCCCTCGTTGCCGGCGTTCGAGGTGAGCGTTCCCGCGATCCCGTCCGGCGTGGGCACGAACGGGGGATTCGCGAAGACGAGGTCGTAGCGCGCGGCCGGGACGAAGCTCTCGATCGAGCCTTCGAGACACGAGACCTGCTCCGGGCCGAAGCCGTTGCGCTCGGCGTTCTCGCGCGCGAAGCGCACGGCGCGCGGGTTCACGTCGAGGAGCTCGACGCGGCGCGCACCGGCCCGGAGCGCGGTGAGCCCGATCGCGCCCGAGCCTGCGAAGGGCTCGAAGACGAGGCGGCCCGCGACGCGCTCCGGGTGGCAGAGGATCCAGTTCATCAGCGTCGCCTGCGGCGTGCCGAGCGCGAGCACGCGCGCGGGATCGGCGGCGAAGAAGTCGTCCGTGCGGATCTCGAGCCCGTGCGCGTAGCGGTGGAGCAGGCCACCGGCGTCGCGCTCCCGGGTGCGGGAGACGCGGTTCGGGAGCGCCGTCAGCGCTTCACCACGAAGCCCGCCCGCTTCGCGTCCCAGGTCTCCGGCGTGACGCCGCGCTCGCGCAGCTTGTACTTCTGGACGCGGCCGGTGGGCGTCGAGGGGAGCGCCGTCGTCAGCTCGACGTAGCGCGGCACGAAGAAGTACGGCGCCGTCTCGTTCACGAAGCGGCAGAGCTCCTCGGGCGTGGCGGACTGGCCGGGCTTCAGCACCACGCAGAGCTTCATCTCGGCCTCGGTCTCGAGCTCCGCGGAGGTGACGGCGTGCGCGGCGCACTGCGCGACGGCGGCGTGCGCCATGAACGCGGCTTCCACCTGGAAGGAGGAGATGTTCCGCCCCTTGAAGCGGATGAAGTCCTTCTTGCGGTCGACGAAGAAGTACTCGCCGTCCTCGTCCTTCCGGCCGAGGTCGCCCGAGTGGTACCAGAGGTTGCTCCACGCGCGGACCGTGGCGGCGTCGTCGTGGAAGTAGCCGTTGAAGATCGCGTAGGGCTCGAGCGGGCGGATCGCGAACTCGCCCACCTCGCCCTGCGCCACCTCGAAGTCGCGGTCGTCGAGGAGCTTCACCTCGATGCCGTTGCTGGGCTCGCCGAGCGAGTTCGCCTTGTACGTCTTGCCGGGGCGGCGCGCGAGCAGCGCCATCACCTCGCTCTGTCCGTAGCCCTGGTGGATGTGCTCGATGCCGAAGCGCTTCTTGAAGGGCTCGATCATCGCTTCGGGCATCGGCACCATGCCGGCGGAGCGCACCGGGTTGTCGGCGTCGTCAGGCCGCGGCGGCTGCTGCCAGAGGAAGATATGCATCGCGCCGAGCGTGAAGACCATGGTCGCGCCGTAGTACCGGCAGCGGTCCCAGAACTCGTGTACGGAGAAGCGGGGGTCGATCGCGCAGGGCACGCCCGAGACGAGCGCGCGGTATACGTTCGCGACCCACGCCGCCGACTGGTACATGGGCAGGCACGAGTAGATCACCTCGCCCTCGCGCAGGTGCGAGTTCACCGCGCCGTCGAGCGCGGCGCGGAGCCAGACGTTGTGGCTCTGCATCACGCCCTTCGAGCGGCCGGTGGTGCCGGAGGTCCAGAGGATCGCGGCGGTGTCGCCCAGGAAGAGGGCCGAGTCGTCGGGCTCCTTCGCGGGCGCGCGCTCGAGCTCGGCGAGCGCGAGCTCCCGCGCGGCGAGCGGAGACGCCTTCGGGTCGCCGCGCACGACGACGTGCTCGAACGGGAGCCTCCCGCCCGCCTCGGCCACGCGCGCGAGCAGCGCCTCGTCCACAACGAGCACCTTCGCGCGGCTGTCCTCGAGGCTCTCGCGCAGCCACGTGCCCTTGTAGTCGGTGTTCGTCGGCACCCAGATCGCGCCGAGCTTGTTGAGGCCGAGCGTCGCCCAGACGTAGTCGGGGCAGCTCTCCATCAGCACCGCCACCGTGTCGCCGCGCGCGACGCCGAGCGCGGCGAAGCCGCCCGCCATCGCGTTCGCGAGCTCGTTCACGCGGCCGAACGAGTGGTGGGTCTCGCCCGAGACGAGGAAGTCGCGCTCGGGGATCGCCTCGGCCTGGCGGCGCAGGCAACGGCCGAGGAGGCGATCGCGGCGGTCGTCGAGGTCGAGCTTGTGCACGGGGCCTCCGGATCGGAGCGCCCATTCTATCCGCGGCGGCGTAGAATCGGCCCGTGCTCGCGCGCGCCGCACTCGCCGTGCTCCTGGCCCTCCCGCTGGGAGCCCGCGGGCAGACGCCCCCCGCGGCTCGCACGCAGCTGGTACTGCTCGGCACGGGTACACCGCGACCGCTGCCCGACCGCTCGGGGCCGTGCACGGCGATCGTGGTCGACGGCACGCCCTATCTCGTGGACGTCGGCCCGGGCGTCGTGCGGCGCGCGCAGGCCGCCTTCGACCAGGGCGTGCAGGGTCTCGCCGTCACCGGCATCGAACGGGCCTTCGTCACCCACCTGCACTCGGACCACACCGTCGGCCTGCCGGACCTGATCTTCACGCCGTGGGTGGTCGGCCGGAAGAACGTGCTCCACCTCTACGGGCCCAAGGGCATCCGCGCGATGACCGACCACGTGCTCGCGGCCTGGCGCGAGGACGTCGAGATGCGCACGGAGGGCATGGAGAAGAAGTGGCCTCTCCAGGTCGAGGCGCACGAGATCGAGCCAGGCGTCGCCTACCGGGACGAGCGGGTCACGGTGACGGCGGTCCCGATCCGACACGGCGCCTGGAAGCACGCCTATGGCTACGTGTTCCAGACGCCGGACCGCCGGATCGTGATCTCCGGCGACACCAGCCCGAGCCCGGAGCTGGTCGCGGCCTGCAACCGCTGCGACATCCTGGTCCACGAGACCTATGCCTCGCGAACGGTGGCGCCGATGCCGAATTGGAGCGAGTACCGCCGGAAGTACCACACCTCCACGCGAGAGCTCGGTGAGCTCGCGAAGCAGGCCCAGCCCGGTCTGCTGATCCTCTACCACGTCTCGCGGCGCGCCCCCGACACCGACCTGATTCCGGAGCAGCTCTATCTCGACGAGATCCGCGAGGTCTACTCCGGCAAGGTGGTGTTCGGGCGCGACCTCGAGGTGTACTGAGGCGTGGCGCACGCGGGGAGCTTCGCCGCGCTCGAGGCGGAGGCGCCCGAGTTCGGCGCGGCGGCTCGCCGCCTCTTCGTCGGCGCGGACGGCGTCGCGATCGGCTTCCTCGCCACGGTGAGCGCCCACGGGCTCCCCCACCTCTCGCCCGTCTGCCCGATCTTCTGCGGCGAGGATCTCTACCTGAGCGCGGGCGCCCGCACGCCGAAGGCGGCCGACCTCCGCGCCCCGGGCGTCTACGTCCTCCACGCCTTCCTCGCCGCGAACGACGAGGAGCTCCAGCTGGCCGGCCGTGCGGTCGAGGTCGACGGCGCCCGCGAGCGCGCTGCCGTCCACGCCGCCATTCCCTTCGCGGCCTTCCAGAAGAGCGACCCGATCTTCCGGCTCGGGATCGAGCGCGCGCTCTGGGTGTTCTGGGAACGGGTCGGGCAGCCGGACACGCGTGCCGTGCGTCGGCGCTGGTCGCGCGCATGAGAGGCCTGCTCCTCGCCGCGGCGCTCCTCGCGGCGCCCGCGCTCGCGGAGCCGGCAGCGCCGGTCTTCCAGAAGGGCTTCACGTTCTCGGCCTGGACCCGGGACGACTACGCGGACCCGGCGGTGGCCGGGCAGCTCCGCGCGCTCCGGGAGGCCGGCGTCGAGTGGATCGCGCTCACGCCGCGCTGGCTTCAGGCCGCCCGCGAAGCCACCGCGATCGCGCCGCACCCGGAGCTGAGCCCGTCCGACGCGAGCCTGCGCGCGGTCATCGCGGGCGCGCGCACGCTCGGGCTCCGCGTCTTCCTGAAGCCGCAGCTCGACCTCCTCGGGCCGGGCTGGCGCGGCGAGATCGCATTCCGATCCGAACCCGAGTGGCGCGCCTGGTTCGAGAGCTACGCCGCGTTCATCGAGCACCATGCCGCGCTCGCGGCGGAGGAGGGCGTGTCACTCCTGTGTGTCGGGGTCGAGCTCGACGCCACGCGGCACCGCGAGGCCGACTGGCGCGAGATCGTGCGCGGCGTGCGTGCGCGCTACCCGGGGCCGCTCGTGTACGCCGCGAACTGGGGACGCGAGCGCGACATCGCGTGGTGGGACGCGCTCGACTACGCCGGCGTGGACGCGTACTTCCCCGTCGCGAACACGCCGGAGCCGCACCTGGCAGAGGTCGCCGCCGCCTGGCGCCCGCATTTGCGCGCGCTCCGCGCCTGGGCGCGGCGCATCGAGCGGCCCGTGCTGCTGACGGAGATCGGCTACCGGAGCGCGCGAAACGCAGGGCGGCGGCCCTGGGAGTGGCAGCTACCGCAGCCGGCCTCGCCGGCGCAGCAGGCGCTCCTCTACCGCGCCGCGCTCGCGGCGTTCTGGCCGGAGCCCTGGCTCGCCGGCTTCTACTGGTGGCAGTGGGACGTCAGGCCGCCGCGCGACCCGGCTCGCGACACGGGCTATACGCCGCAGGACAAGCCCGCCTGGTCCGTGCTACGCGAGTACTACACGCGGACCGACCGCTGAACGGCGCCGCGCGAGGTGCATGCGTTGATCGCACCCGCCCTGCTCGTCACGACCGCCGTCGCCTTCGGGCTGGCCCTCGCCTTCCGGGGCCGCGAGCTCTTCGCGCTGCGCTTCGCGCCGACGCGGCACACGCGGGCGGCGCTCGCGGCGGCGCTCCTCCCCGCCTTCCTCAGCGCGGGCCTCCTCCTCCTCGACCCGAGCTCGCTCGCATACCGGGTCGTGCTCTGGCTCGGCATCTTCGGGCTCTCGGGCTTCGTGCTCCCGTGGGCGTACGTGCTCCTCGTCGAGCGCGGCACACCCGCGGACCTCGGCCTCCACACCCGGCGCTGGCGGGCGAGCCTGCTGCTGAGCCTCCTCTTCGCGGCGAGCGCGCTCGTCCCGGTGCTGCGCGCCGACCTCTCGCGCTTCGAGCCGGGCCACCTGCTC
>Ga0187893_10001346_pt1 | contig 59767 bp, 52 predicted proteins | sample MA1701074metaG_FD_139574 | JGI IMG/M metagenome (GOLD analysis project Ga0187893, IMG submission 139574) | White microbial mat communities from a basaltic lava cave in the Kipuka Kanohina Cave System on the Island of Hawaii, USA - MA170107-4 metaG ... | reverse complement strand
TCGGACTGTATCATGCCGCCAGTAACACTCGCGGCGAGGCGAGACGTATAGGGTACCAACTCCAGACCTTCCCAGCCAAAATTCGTGGCAGCGGGCACAATGATCTCTTTCTGGTTGGAAATAGTGGTGTTGTCGCGCATTTTCAACGGGATCACATGGAAGGGTATCCTGAATTATCGATTGGAAACTATGGGTCTGTTGAAGTTCGAGGGAATTCTGTTGTGGTTGTGGGAGAATCCAACTATCGCCCTATCGTTGCAAGGGGCACACGACTGTAGATCATCATCCAAAGCAACTAAGGACACAACCACAGTGGGATTTACCTCCCTCGACTATGTCATAGTTTGTCTCTATCTCGTCGGCGTTTCACTCGCCGGTATTATTATCGCTGGAAGGCAGAAAACCTCCCGTGACTATTTCCTCGGCGGGAAGGAAATGTCCTGGTGGGCTGTGGGGTTTTCCATCGTGGCAAGTGAAACCAGCACGCTGACCTTCATCAGTGTCCCGGGGCTTGCGTTCAAAGGTAACCTCTTCTTTCTCCAGATCGCCTTCGGTTACCTCATCGGAAGATTCCTCGTGAGCGTGTTGTTTATTCCTGCCTACTACAAAGGCGACCTTGAAACCGCGTATGATTTTCTCGGAAACCGTTTCGGCCTTCCTTTGCGCAAGTTTACGTCATCCGTCTTTATCATCACGCGGGTGCTCGCTTCCGGAGTCCGCCTTTTTGCAACAGCTATCCCTGTACATATTATTACGGGCCTCGACTACCCGACGAGCATTGTTCTCATCGGAGGTTTCACACTGATTTACACATATTTAGGCGGGCTCAAAGCCGTTGTTGCAATGGATGTTGTCCAGTTGTTTATTTATCTGGCTGGCGCAGTAATTTCGATGGGTATTATCCTCCACCGCCTGCCTGGCGGCTGGTCGGATGTTATAAGTTTTGCAACCATGGGTCCGAACAACAAACTTGCTGTTTTTAATCTCCACACGGGCGGCTCCTTTATGGAGTTCTTAGCTTCGCCCTATACACTGCTCGGCGGGCTTCTCGGTGGAACATTCCTGACTATGGCATCCCATGGAACCGATCAATTACTTGTTCAGCGTTTACTCGCATGCAAAACGAAGTGGGACAGCCAGCGCGCGCTCATGCTTGATGCCGTTTTTATTGCTCTTCAGTTTGCTTTCTTCCTCGTCCTCGGTTTGTGCCTCTATGCATTCTATGGTGGCGTTACGTTCACTGACCTTGGGCTGACGTCATCGGATGAGGTGTTCCCAAAATTCATTGTCGAGAATCTACCGACCGGTGTAGCCGGACTTGTTATCGCCGGGGTCCTGGCCTCGGCAATGGGGACCCTTTCTTCATCCATCAGTTCGCTTGCATCCTCAACATTTCTTGATCTGTTCAAGACCACTAGCCGGGGAAAGACCCTTGATCCGAAGAAGGAAATCCTGTGGTCAAAGGTGTTCACGCTTGTATGGGGAATTGTTCTTATCGGGGGCGCGATGCTCTTTACAGACACGAAGAATCCCGTCGTAGAAATTGGATTGAAAATCGCGTCGATAACGTACGGCGGGCTGCTCGGGACTTTCTTCCTCGGTTTGTTCTTCAAGAAGACCACCCAACGCGATGCCTTCGTCGGGTTATGTGCCGGGTTGATCACGATGGCAGCTGTCTTGTATTTCACGCGAATTGATTTCACATGGCACACGCTTATCGGCTGCATTACGACGGTTCTTGCCGGGAATATATCCCGGCTTGTAAGACAACCACAAGCATGAATAGCGGACATCCATGCAACTGACTCCAACGGATTGGGTCGTCATCGGTTTATACTTCGCATTCAACATTGCCATCGCGTTGTTCCTGCGTAAGCGGGCAACCCAAAGCGTAAGCGAGTTTTTTGTTTCGGGGAGAAACGCGAGCTGGTGGCTGGCTGGAACATCCATGGTGGCAACAACATTTGCGGCCGATACGCCCCTGGCCGTCACCGGGATTGTTGCGCGCAACGGCATTGCGGGGAACTGGATTTGGTGGAGCATGTTGTTCAGCGGCATGCTAACGGTGTTTTTCTACGCACGCTTGTGGCGGCGCGCCGGCGTTCTGACCGATGTTGAGTTCGCCGAGCTTCGATATGCTGGAAAACCTGCGCGATTTCTCCGATGGTTCCGCGCCCTGTACCTCGGTCTGCCTATCAATCTGATCATAATGGGTTGGGTGAACCTCGCCATTGTCAAGATCATGATAACTGTGCTCGGAGTATCCAAGGTCGAAGCGCTCGGAATCGCTCTGGCGATCATGGTGATTACTGCCTCAATCTCAACACTCTCGGGATTGTGGGGGGTGCTTTGGACCGATCTGTTCCAATTTGTCCTGAAGATGGGAATGGTGATTCTTCTTGCGGTGTACGCGGTTGAGGCAACCGGGGGAATGGATGTCGTTCTGGAAAAACTTCGCACCATTGATGCGCGTCCCGATGCAGCTGGTTCGATACTGTCATTCACTCCTGATATGAACTCCGTGTGGATGCCGATGATAACGTTCTTCGTTTACATCGCTGTGAATTGGTGGGCATCGTGGTATCCCGGGGCGGAGCCTGGTGGCGGAGGGTACGTTGCCCAAAGAATCTTCTCGGCCAAAAATGAAAAACATTCTTTGCTCGCAACGCTGTGGTTCAATATCGCTCATTACGCTCTTCGTCCGTGGCCCTGGATTCTTGTTGCTCTGGTTGCTGTGGTGCGCTACCAAGACGATCCTTCGTTCGTCCAGGATCCTGAATCGGGATACATCCGCGTCCTCATGACAGATCTCCCTGTTTACATGCGCGGGCTCATGCTCGCCGCTTTTGCGGCGGCGTATATGTCAACCATCGGTACACAACTCAATTGGGGAGCCAGCTATATCGTCAGCGACGTGTATCGCCGGTTTATGAGTCCGGGGAAAGAGGAAAGACACTATGTGAGAGCATCGCAAGTTGTGACCGTTCTCCTGATGGTTCTCTCAGCAATTGTCACTCTCTACATGGATTCCATTGCAGGGGCCTGGAAATTCCTGATGGCCATCGGCGCGGGCACGGGGCTTGTGTACATCCTCCGATGGTTTTGGTGGCGCATCAACGCGTGGAGTGAAATCTCAGCGATGATCGCAGCTTTCATTACGTCCTTAACTCTGCAGTTCGGATTCGGGCTCGACGAAAGCAAACCGGAGGAGTTTGCATATCTCCTCCTCATAACGGTTGCGATTACAACAGCCGTGTGGTTATCTGTTACATTTCTTACCCAACCCGAACCAAAGACACATCTTATTACGTTTTACAGGAAGGTCAGACCTTCACCAAAGCTATGGGGTGACATCGCGAGAGAGGCGAAAGATGTTGTGCCCTCAAAGGATGGTATGCTAAACCTTGTTGACTGGTTCTGCGGAGTCTGCATGATCTATGCGTTTCTATTTGGGACGGGAAAGATTATTCTCGGAGAGCCGATGTTGGGAGCAGCATTTTTATTGGTCGGACTTATCTTCGCTGTGGTAATCTACCGGGATCTTGCAAAACGCGGATCGGAGATTCTGGGAGCGTAGGATTCATTCCTTGCTGACGCAAACGCGGTAGATACTTTCCTGCCCCAAGAACTCTGGCCGATAACAGCACAATCGCCTTGATCAAGGCAAAGACCCCTTCCACTGCAATTCTCACGAGACGAAATGGCAATAACACAAGCCATACAATCGGGTACAACACCAGCGCGAGGATCGCAAGAGGCCAGCAAAGAACGAAGAGAATGAGCCAAAGAATGACTCTGAGCATGACACCTGTGGATACGCTATTGCGTATCGTGACCAAATGGAAACGATAGCTCGTGGGCATCACCTCTACGGAAATGAACCACGTTATGAAGCCGCGTGTGCCGAACCGATTCGATTGCCGCCTGGATACGCCGTTCTGAAATATCATAGGCATCAATTGCGCGAAAGCGCTCTGTCTCCGCCCAACTGATTTCTTTTGCGCCGTTACCGCATCCGAGCGAAAGGGCGTGGAGTGAACCGGTTGACTCGAGGTATTTCTGAACTACATGGACATGGTACGGCGTTCCGGGATCGCCGGTACGTCCGTTCTCAAGAATCTTCGGGATGTTCCACCAGTTTGCCGGCGGCGCGGATGTGTGTGCCCATGAAGAGACAACTCTTTCCCAGGGAAGAATTCGCAGTTTTCCGGCAACCCTTCCCCGAAGAACAGGATCTCTGCGTAGACGTTGAATCAGGTGGAATGGTTCAAGAGGGTCAATCCATCCATGGAACACGCGTTCTCAGTCCACCTTTTCCACTTTGATAAAGTTTGTTGAACCACGCGCGAAGAATGGTTGTCCCGCAAGCATCACGATATACTCACCTCGTTTGATCATACCGGATTGCAAAAGCCTTTCCTGAATCTTCTCCAACGCCTTGTCAGAGTCCTCAGTCAGTGTGTCTATCACCATACCACGGACTCCCCAGATCAATTGGAGTCGACGAAGAATCTTCACGCGGTCTGTGATGGCAATAATCCCGGGACGGGGGCGGTAACGTGAGATGATGCGGGCAGTATGGCCTGTGTGTGTAACGGTGACAATCGCAGACGCATTCATCTGTTCGGCCAGGACGCAAGCGGCCCGGCCAAGGGCATCGAGGCGACTCTCTATAAATCCGTGAGGACTGTCCAGCGCGCGACCAGGTCCAATATGATTGGCTTCGACCTTGTTGATGATTCTATCCATGATCTGCACAGCTTCCAGCGGGTATTTGCCGACTGAAGTCTCCCCGCTGAGCATTACTGCATCACCGCCATCCACGACGGCGTTCGCGACGTCGCTTGCTTCGGCCCGTGTCGGTGTTGGGTTGTTGATCATTGATTCCAGCATCTGAGTCGCAATGATTACCGGTTTGCCGGCCCTGTTGCACTTCGCAATGATCATCTTCTGGAGAATCGGTACATCTTCAGGCGGTAATTCAACACCGAGGTCACCGCGCGCAATCATGATGCCGTCCGCCTCAGCTACAATCGCATCGATGTTGGCAATTGCCTGCGGTTTCTCAATCTTGGCGATGATCGGAAGGTATCGTCCCTCCGCGATAAGACCGATAATCACTTCGCGAAGACCGCGAATATCCTCCGCCGTGCGCACGAACGACAGCGCCACATAATCAATGTCGTTCGCGATGCCAAACTCCAAATCAGCCAGGTCCTTGGGTGTAAACGATGGAGCGCTCACCGATACGCCCGGCAGGTTGATCCCCTTGTGCGCAGAAAGAGTTCCACCGACAATCACTTCGCAGACGACGTCATTTCCCTTGATTTCTTTCACACGAAGATGAAGGTTTCCATCATCAAGAAGAATTCTGTCTCCGGGATGAACATCCTTTGTAAGATTCATGTAGGAGGTGCTTACCCGCTTCTGATCTCCAGCGATCGAATCGGTTGTAATGTCGAACTGCGCGCCCGGGAGGAGCTGAATAAATGGCACCCTAATCTCACCGATGCGCATCTTCGGCCCCTGAAGATCCTGCAGCACGGCAAGCGGCTCTCCTGTCCTATTAACTGCTTCACGCACATGTTCAAGTGTCTTCTTGTGGTCTTCGTGTGAGCCGTGCGAAAAATTCAGCCTGACAACGTCCATCCCCGAACGAATCATCTGGATCAGCATTTCGACATTGCTTGTGGATGGTCCCAGCGTGCAGACCGTCTTTGTTCTTCCGTGCATCATTGTTCCTATCTAATACTTGATTGTTGTCGTTGATGCCGCAATCCTTCCAGCAGCCGTGGCAGGATTTCTCCGGAGTGTCCCTGGAGAAAAGCGTCGGCTGTTTGTGAAAGGCAAGTCGCTTCGGGATTGATCTCTACCACGTATGCCCCCTGCTTTCGCGCGATCTGGGGAATTGAAGCCGCAGGAAATACAACGCCCGATGTTCCGATTGAAAGGACTACATCCGCCCTTTCCGCGGCTTTGACGGCACTGTTCCATTCATCCTCCGGCAAGAGCTCTCCAAACCATACGACGTCGGGCCGGACCAACTCAGTACAACCTGGTTGGGTACAGCGCTGTGTCTCATCAATCACAGCAAAGTTACTACCGTCGTACCGCATGCCACAGTCCATACAGTAGTTTTGTTCTATATTGCCATGCAGTTCACAAACCGCTTCGCTTCCGGCGCGACGATGAAGGTTGTCGATGTTCTGCGTGATCACCGTTTGCAGTCTAAAATCTCTCTCCATTTCTGCAAGCGCATAGTGCCCGGCGTTGGGTTTTGCTGCGGCAACGATCTTCCTCCGCTCCTCGTACCACCCGCGCACCAACCGGGGATTCTTGATAAACGCCGACATGCTTGCCAATTCCTCGGGTTTGAACTTCGCCCAAAGGCCGTCATTGCTCCTGAAAGTCGTGACACCGCTTTCCGCTGACATTCCCGCACCGGTAAACGCTGCAATCTCAGCCGCTTTGCTCAATCGGTCGGTGACGATTTCCATAAGGTCCTTCACTTGGGTGGCTCCAAAACCAATCGTCTCACACTGGAGTTGTCCACCGAGCGATAGCTTCCGTTGAGCCACAATGGCGTTTGGTCATCGTAGTGTCGGTGAAATACCTGGCCGGATTGACCCGTCGGGAGTACGCGTCGGGCCTCAAGCGGTCTTCCCATGTCTACGATTTGGCGGAGTGAGGCCCCCACTGTCACTGTGAACGGCTCGTTAAAGCTGTATTCGCCGCTGACGAGTGTCGTTGACCCTCCCGCGTAAGAAAACGGACCGATATCAAAGATCGCATCAAGCGGCTTAACAATGCCGAACGGATGGCGCAACGTCACCGTGTGTTTTTCACCCCAGCGCCAGTTCTTCATTGAAACACCGTTCTCCCGGGCAAGAATTGACATTGCGCTTCTCATGCTTTCCTGAACAATGTCATCGCGTGTTTCAATCTGCTCGGTAACGATGTTATCAAACCATGAGGACACGCCGGATGTCAGTAGTCGCTGAGTTACGCGGATCGGGACGTTGACAAGCAGGACGAAATCATGGAACAACTCCCCTCCCATTTCATCAATGTAAATATTCTTCAGCAGCTCTACAAGGAACTGCTGGTAAATGGTTGTAGCGATATCATCACGGGAGAACGCATGTGTCCAGTTACGCAGATACGTCAAGAGTCGTTCCTTGTCCTGAACAACGAAACTGCTGTCTTCCAGTATCGGGAGTATGATCTCCATCATCTCGCGTGCATGAACAGAGTATGTGTCGGTTTGCAACCGGGCAAAGTCCTCGGCGGTAAACATTGTCTCACTTCCAAGTACTTCGCGCAGGCGCTGAATTCTCGATGGTGGTTCCCACAAATCGGAAATGTGATACGGATAGCTGTCGTCAACGATCTTGTTGTTCGCCGTTGCTATGTAATGCTCGGTTGGATTGAAGAGATGCGGAAGTTTCTCAAAGGGAACGAACCCTTTCCATTCCACGGATGGATCCCATCCGGGAAGCGGCATTGTCGTGTTCTGCTTTCCGCGAACCGGCAACCACACGCCGCACCAATAACCGATGTTCCCCTCCGTATCACCGTAAACGAAGTTCTGTCCCGGTCCGCTGAATTTTTTTACACCTTCAAGAAAGGACTTCCAGTCACGAGCGCGGTTGATAGCATCAAAGGCCCCAATCTGATCGCTCACTTCAAAACCCGTCCATCGCATGCTGACAACGAACGGCGGACTGGTTTTCTTGAAAGGGTCCGAAAAATCTGAAATAATTGGTCCGTGGTGAGTTGAGCGAACATGTAATATAATTGTCGTGTCGTCTTTGACACCGATTTCTTCTTCTCTCAGCATCAAAGCCTTCCAGGAGTTCTGATAGCGGTAACGCTGTCCAACTGTATCGATATCCTCGATATAAAAGTCAGCGTCATCCGCCATCAAGTTGGTCAACCCCCATGCGATGTGTTCGTTCGAGCCGATGACCACTACCGGCACACCCGGGATTGAAAATCCATCAACGGCATAGCCGGGTGATCGGAGTCGCACATCATAGAATTTGGAAGGCGCCTGCAGATGAAGGTGTGTGTCGTTGGCAAGCAGGACTTCTCCTGATGCGGATTTCTGTGGCGAGACAACCCAGGCATTACTTCCACCGAGGGTCCCACCAATTCCGGCAAAAAAAATGAAGTCCTGCGCGTTCTGAAGGAATGGCGCCACTCCGTGAGCATAATTCCGCCACGCGGAAGAGGGAACAGCGGGAAGTACAGTTTCTGGGAATGTTGGAAAAACATCAACCACTTTTTCAAGACCTACACGGTCCGCAAGAATGCCGTACGTCAAATCGGTCCACCACGAGAGGTTCAGTTCCCACGCCATGAGACGGCCGATGATCACGCTATGGACTGGGTTCCACGATTCGGGTTCGTAGTTCAACATGTCAAACTCCACCGGGTACCTCCCCTTGTGTGACGCAATAAATGCATTTACGCCATCGGCATACCGGATGAGACGTTCCCGTGATTCTGCATCCATGGCTTCAAACGCTTGCTTGGAGACACGGTGGATTCCAATGGTCCTGAACATCTTGTCAAACGGTATGGTCTTTACACCGAAGATTTCGCTCATGCGACCTTCTCCAACCCGACGCGCCATGTCCATCTGCCACAAACGATCCTGTGCATGAACATATCCCAACACAAACGCGAGATCATGATCAAGGGTGGCTTTCACCAGCGGAACGCCGAAGGCGTTCCGTTCCACCAGAGCCGGTTGCTGCAGACCCGGGAGTGTGACGCGCCCGGAATCCTCCGGAAAAGACTTAACGACTTGATAACGCAGAAAGAAGAAGCCAGCACAGCATACGAGGAGAAAAACAGCAAGAAGGCCGAAGAGAATCCTGGATCTGGCGCTCAACCACCGCTCCAAATGGATAGAAAAAGGAAAGTTCGCCACACGGACGGACTCCAATATATCAAAACACCGTTACTCTTGCAACGAAGGTCAGAACCGGAGCGTAAACGTCAGGTAGATGTTGTTCGTGGCGATATCTTCGTCAACGCGAGAAGTTTGTTGGTTGTTGATAACATAGTCGTAGTTGACGCGGTAGGTTTTCCACCAACCGTGCGCGTAGGCAACATCAATCATTGCTGCTTCACTCAACAAAAATCCAAGACCGCCCGTTACAAATTTCTGATCGAACGACGAAGGATCGTTGTTGAAGGGAGATGTGTTGTAAATAAATCCACCGCGTGCACGTAGGCTGATTTCGTTGAGATCACACTCTGCTCCAAGCCGCCAGTTGGCCGTGCCTCTGAACAATGATTTCATTTCCTTGTTAAGGGAAATCAGATCGGGATTCGCATCATTGAATGCCAATTGGGTCCAATCTGTGTATTCAATATCCCCCGAGAGAATGAATCTCGCCAACGTCACCGACGCACCGACCGAAAAAACCCAGGGCGTTATCACATCGTACCCTACCGCCCCGGGGTAGCTCACCGGCCCGTAGGACGAATTGCCGTTCACATCAGCGCTATCGAAATGGCTGGTTGCGATGGTGCTGTACGTTTCCTCCACATTGAGATCGGTTGGTGTCTTAACGGTGGCGCCAAACCGGAACCCAGGTGTTCTATAGAGCATCCCAAACTTCGCGTTGAATCCAAAAATATCGTTGTTGATGAGGTCCTCAACTACCAGTTCATCGAAGTCAAATGGGAATGTTGTATAGTTCTGTGCGTTGTCCTGTTCCTTGTAGGTTCGATCGTACTCGTAGCCGCCAGTCACCCAGGAGAGCGTAACACCAACGGAAAGATTCTCTGCAATATCGACGCCGGTGGCAACCGACCAATTGCCAAGCCCTCCGGATTCGAGTATTGTGCCAAGCTGTGTAACACTATTTCGAATGGGGCTGATAAAGGTGCCGGAGTTTGTGTCAATGTCGGCCAGTTTGAGCTCCTCAGCAATGGTAATCTCCGGTGGGTATCCTTCGCCGTCGGGAGCCCACACCTGGATTATACTGCTGAGGGGATTGAAGCCGTTGAAGGACATGCCTGTTGTAAAATCGCTTTGCCGACTGTATCCGAGAGCGAAGGCCAGCGAACCGCGTCGGGTTTCGACCGGAAACACCAGCCCGACAGCATTTACTTTTGTGGCGTTGTTAGTGTAGGAAACCTGGCTACCGTAGAACGTGCTTGTGTTGTTGAAGTTGACGTGGGAGATACCGAAGGAGAACTCGCCGGATTTGAGCTGCACCAACCCCGCAGGATTCCAGTAGATTGCGCTGTAGTCACTGGCAACTCCAGTAAATGCGTTCCCCATTCCCAGGGACCGCGCCCCAACCCCCAGACCCGGAGTTGCGAAACGCAATGCGTCTTCGGGAAATTGGGCTTTCAATTCTGAGAAAGCCGTAAACATGATTATCCATGCCGCACATGCCCATCGCAACACTCTCATCAACTCTCCTTAGCGTCGCCCGCCGCCGCCACCACGCGCACCCGAACTTGCAGGCGGCGATGGAGGAGAAACGTGGGTTGATGATCGAACAGCGGGTTGAGTGCCGTTTCCACGAATGGCTTTCTCGGAACCACTCTGACTTGTGCTCGCGCGTCTCGGCTGCCTTACCTGCCCGGAGGACCGGGACGAGTTCTCGCCGCGTTTTGATTCCACACTCTTCTGCTTTGTTCCCTGTGCATCACGGCTTGTTGTAAATTCGCGATTGCTGCGGCGGGCTGTCGATGCTTTGGGCTTTGTTGCTCTTGTTGTTCGCCCGCTGGACATGTTTCGCTTCCCCGTCGGGAGGTTAAGACTTGTCAGGCCAGCGCTTCGTGCCGGCTCAACCGAGCCCGCGCGCACACCTCCCACATCACGATGATCTCTGCTCCCGCGAGTACTGCCGGTTCGCCTTGTGGCACCATATCCGTCATAGTATGAGTATGATGGATAGTAACAATAGTATGGGGGATAGTAGCCGTAATGGCCCCAACCATAACCAGGATACCCCCAATAGCCGCCATAACCCCATCCGGCGTATCCCCACCAGTACGGGTCATAATAACCCCATCCAAAGCTAACCGATAGTGTGGGACCGTAATCATCAAGATAGTATCGGTCGCGTGGGAGACCGTTCTCATCAAAATACTCGCCGCTGTCCCCAAACGTCGAATCGTCGGAAATGATCGGCGTTTCGGTCTGTTGAACGGCGTACTCATCCGAGAACATATCGTCACGCGTGGAGGCGACCTGAGTGTAACAGCCGATAATTGTAAATCCGCAGAGGAGAACCAGACCCAAGGTGGGTATCATGGCCTTCATATGAACCCCTTTCATTGAGAGAGCGCGTATCGTGCTCGTAATTATTGACAATCCTAGTGCCATTTTGGTTTGACCAAGCTCTATGTGGAAAAACCTCGAAGAACGCTAAAAAGAACCTAACGCCCTACGGTCGTGATAACCCAGTCAAGAAAGCTGTTGGAATTTGTGTACAGCAAACCGCAACCGTACATCTTTCAGAACACTAAAATGCGTGGGAATATTCCAGCCGGACTGTCCTGTTGCCAGAATTGTCATTCTCGGCGTTTTTCAGCATATCCTTGATGTTGAACCCGATGGTCAAGCCGCTCCCCAATGACCAGCGGAAACCAAGGTTCAGGTACCCCCTTCCCCTCCCAATGGCTTTCCCTTCGCTGTCGTTCAATCCAAGATTGTATTCGGCCAGCAAAGACACAACGGATCCAATGGATTTTTCCACCCCGGCAAAAACGTTTATATCTTCGTCTCCATCGTCACGCTCAAGGCTGTAATTCACGCCTGCATGAAACCCGAAACTTCCGAGGAGATCATAGTTCCTACTCGTGGAGGCAAAGAAACCGGGAGACTTGATCGCGTACCGGTCCAGAGAATCAATAAAGCCATCTCTTCCCTGAGAATCGAATCCGATGACAATCGCGGGCATGTCCTCGCTCTCGTCAACAAGTCTCACCTTCACGAGAACGCCTGGTGCTTTGTTCATCACCGGTTCATCTGAACCGATCAGATGCGTGCCGCCGTAGGAGAGTCCGATGGTCAGCCGCTCCAGAACCCCGATCGCAAGTCCGCCGAGAATTCCCCCCTGTTGATAGAACTCGAGATCAACAGCGAGGCTTCCCTTGCTCATCATTCCGGCCGTGGGGATATCCACAAGGTATCGCGGCTCCACGGTCGCATCCGTTCCCGCAGAGCCCTGTCCACGCGCCGAGAGCACAACACCAGAAAAAAGGGCACACAACAAACAGAGAGTTTTCAACAAGTCCTTGATGTGTCCAGCACATAGAAAATATAAAGAAAGAGCAGGGGGGATTCAATATGGGGGGACAGTATCGCCTGAATCCGGCCGATGTCACTGTCAGGGGAGATCGTCCTCTCCAAAAACCCTTTTTGATGTCTTGGGGCTGTTTTCCTTTTCCTTCACGGGCTCAGGGGATACCTCCGCGGGTCTTTCGAGCTTCTCTGCACCAGACATATCCAAACCACTCATGATCTCCGAGCCGCGCGTATGCCAAAGGGGAAATACCCTCCCTTTGCGAAACTCCTCTTGGGTGTCTTGGGGGGTGGACTTGGATGCGGGAACGATCTTCTGAACAATCTCATGAAAACTCTCTCGTAGATCATTTTCATCAATTGTCATTAGTGTGTGATCGCGCATCATGAATTCGCCTCCCGTCATCATATCTGAAACGTCACCAGATGTCAGGTGAGCCAACAGTATGCGCGCTACGCCCTCTGCATCCTTCCCATGAACACTTGGTATCCCGAGGCGATTACATGATAGCATTGTAATGTCCGCCCTCTTGCCCGTCTCAAGCGATCCAACCTCTGAATCAAGATTTAGCGACTGCGCTCCATTGATGGTCGCCATCCGGACAATCTCCATCGCGCCGAACCGGCGAAGTCCCGGAACGACAAGCGGCAACCGGTACATAAACTTCATCTCATCAATCATGTCAGTAGTTGCCCAATCAGTGGCAAGCGCAAATCGGATATCGCGTTGCAGAAAATGTTTCAGCGCTGGATATCCTGTTTGTTTGATTGCTGAGGACAACGGCGAGACGACGACAATTGCGTTCAGCGATTCAAGAATACTGCAATCCGTATTAGTCAGGTGGTTTCCGTGTACAATAGCTGCTTGCGGTTGAAGCATCCGAAAGTGGTGAAGCAATTCAACTGGCTCCTTCAAGAAATTCTTGCGGACGGACTCCACCTCGTCGCGTTGCTCGGCAATATGCACCGCGAGAGGAACTCCCAGCTCTGTGGATTCACGAATGAGGTTTTCAAATCTGTGGACGGTCCAATCCTGTTCATGTCCGAGACCGATACAAGACCGCGGCCTGCCACGTCCCAAATCGCGCATGAGACGCAGTTGATCCCAGGTTTGCAGGGTAACAACGGGCGTTACCCCCGTTCTCTCGATGGCTTGCAGAATTCCGACCAGCGTCTTGCCGTCAATCTCCGGGAGAAATTCCCCCACGCATGTAGTGCCGCACCGGATATGATGAAAATAAGCATAAAGGTAAAGAACACGAGCGTCATCCCGATTCGATGGATGTTGCAACAGCTGTTTCGCTTCGCGAAACCTGATGTCCTGGTTCCATAAAGCCATGGGAATGAACTGCGTGCGCTCCCGAAGGATGAGACTTTCCGTATGGAAGTGGGCGTTGACAAAACCCGGAAGAACGAGTTTCCCCCGGGCGTCAATAATGGCGGCGTTCGGATGCCGCAGGGGCGTTTCCTGTGGCGCGGAGATCTCAAGGATTCTCCCGTTGCGAATCATGACATCAAAACGACCGGCCCGGTTTTCGTCATCACACGTTAGAACCATCCCGTTCGTAATGACGGTCAGCGAATCCATACTCTCCTCAGGAACCACGCTTCCACGATGTCCCCTCCTTCTTGTCCTCAAGCACGATTCCCAGCTTTCCCAAACCATCCCTGATTTTATCCGAGAGGTTCCATATTTTCTGGTCCCGCACATCCTTCCGAAGTTGGATGATCAGCTCCATCAACTTCTTTTCGTTGTTCGCCACAGGACCGGATGCGTCATCACACGGGAGTCCCAACACACCATCAGCAAACTCTCTGAAGAAACTGATCCACTCTTCGCGCACTGTCGCCGGGAGTGATGGCGTCGAAGAGAGGGCCTGGTTCATGTCCCTCGTCGCATCAAACAAAACAGCAATAGCTTGAGGTGTGTTAAAGTCGTCATTCATGGCGTCCAAGAAGCGGGCTTTGTACGCCTGGAGGTCGACTGTTCTTCCGCTGATTGATGGCGACTCAACCGCCGATCGAATAGCGCGGAGAGTATTGCCAAGACGATCCAGTCCTTTTGACGCCGCTTCGACTGCCGCCTCACTGAAATCCAGCGTACTCCTGTAATGACTCTGAAGAATGAAAAAGCGGATCACTCCGGGCCGCCACTTCCTGAATGCATCTTTCAGTGTAGTAAAATTGCCAAGTGACTTTCCCATCTTACGGCCGTCAACCGTTACCATATTGTTGTGAAGCCAGTATTTTACAAATGGTTTTCCGGTCGCCGCCTCACTCTGCGCAATTTCACATTCATGGTGCGGAAACTGGTTCTCGAGTCCGCCACCGTGAATATCAAAGCTCTCTCCAAGATATTTCATCGACATCGCCGAGCATTCGATATGCCACCCCGGGAAACCGATCCCCCACGGGCTTGGCCATCGCATGATGTGTTCTGGCTCCGCCTTCTTCCACAATGCAAAATCCGCTGGATGCTTCTTTTCTGATTTGACTTCTATCCTGACGCCGGCCTCAAGTTCGTCAACCGTTCTTCCTGAAAGTTTGCCATAGCCGGAAAATTTGCCGACGTCAAAATAGACAGAGCCGGCAGCCTCGTAGGCAACATCCTTCCTGATCAGTTGCTGAATAATCTCTATCTGCTCTGTGATGTGCCCGGTTGCGCGCGGAGAGATATCCGGGCGTAGAACATTCATTGCGTCCATATCTTCGAAATAGCTCCTCGTATACGACTCGGCTATTTCCATGGGATGCTTCTGTTCAATCTTTCCCTGGCGAAGGATGCGGTCCTCTCCCTCGTTGGTGTCACCGAGTAAATGGCCGACATCCGTGATGTTCTGAACGTAGAGCACGGTATATCCGCTGTAACGGAGAAACCGAACGACAACGTCAAACGATACATAGCTTTTCGCATGACCGAGATGGGAGTGTCCGTACACAGTCGGTCCACACACATACATGCGCACCGATCGTTCGTTGATTGGTTGAAATCTCTCCTTGCTTCTGGAGAGGGTGTTGTACACGTGAAGACTCATAACACGATACTCATTGTTTTGACAAGCCCATCAATTCCTTTGCTCCCGCAAGGCCCGCCGAAGTAACACTCTCCCCGCTCATCAACTTGGCAACCTCGCGGATGCGCTCATCCAGAGAAAGTCGGGTCATGGTGGTGCGGGTTCGCCCGCCGGCCTCATGCTTGGAAACAACAAAATGCGCGTCACCAAGTCCGGCAATTTGCGGCAGGTGTGTGATGGCAATGACCTGATGACCCTTGGACAGTGACTTGAGGCTGCGTCCTACTTGCTGCGCAATCCGTCCGCTCACTCCGACATCAATCTCATCAAACACCATTACCGGAGCGGACATAGTTTTGACAAGTACATTTTTCAGCGCAAGCATGATTCGCGACACTTCTCCGCCCGATGCAATACGGACAAGCGGCTGGAGTTCTTCTCCGCGGTTCGTTGAAATGAGAAACTCAACTTCATCAATCCCGTGCTCATTCAATGCGCCTGGTTGATCCTCTGCCGGCGGAACACTCACCAGGGCACGATTCTCCCCGGGAGACGAAGCTGGGGTGAAAGAAATATGAAATTGCACATTCGGTATGCCAAGAGAGCCGAGTTCTGTAACAATCTTACGCTCCAGGGGTTTTGCGACTTTTTTCCGTGATAGGGAGAGCCGGGTGGCAAGGGTCATGCACAAAGAACTGACGCGGTCAATCTCTTTGGTGAGACGGTCCAGCCCCACGTCAAGAGTTTCGGAACCGGTGATTTCACGGGAAATGTTGCTGCGATGCTCGAGCAGCGTTTCGAGCGTGCCGCCATACTTTCTCTTAAGCCGGCTTAACCGGAGAAGCCGGTCGCGCAGTTGTTCCAATCGAGACGGCTCAAACGTGATTCGCTCGTGATACGAAAGGAGGAACTTACCTAGCTCGTCGACAATTGCTGTCGCAGCTGAAGTCTCGTTGAGCGCTTCGGTGAATGCCGGATCGATATGTGCAAGACGATCAAGCTCTGCGCGCAATGAGAGGAGGAGATCGCGTACAGACTGTTCACCCGATGTTACAAGCGCGTAGAGTTTCCCCGTGGTCTCAAGCAATTGTTCCGCGTTTTCAAGGACCTTGCACTCCTGCTCCAACAGCTCCACTTCTCCGGCCCGTGGATCCAGTTCATCAATTTCACGCAGCTGAAATTCGTAGAGATCGCGTTTCTCATTCAGTACCGCCGCCCGGTTTGTGAGCGCGGCGCGCTTGGCGATCAGAGCCTGAAGAGTCCGATAATTTTCCTTGTATTCGTCCGCCTCGCGCCCCAAGCCCCCGTATTCATCGAGCATAACTATGTGGGTTACTCTTCGAAGGAGGGACTGGTGCTCGTGTTGACCGTGAAGGTCTACAAGGGCATTACCAATGGATTTCAAGACCGAAAGCGTGATCGGAGAATCGTTCGCAAAGCATCTGGATTGGCCCTGGGCCGAAACCTCACGCCTCAGGATCAGCTCGTTATTCCAATCAATACCCTCCCGTTGATGTAATGCTTTCAGTGCGGCGTTGCGTTCAACTGAAAATATTCCCTCGACTACCGCTTTTGCTGCGCCCTTGCGAACATCATCGCTGCTCGCCCGTTCACCCAACAGAAGATTGAGCGACTCAATAATGATTGATTTTCCAGCTCCGGTTTCCCCTGTGATAATTGCGAGGCCAGAAGGAAACTCGGCAACGAGTTCATCAATCAGTGCGTAGTTCTGTATATGGAGAGAGCGAAGCATGAGGCCGTGAAGTGGGGAGCAATCTACCCATCTTTGGCGAAAGTGTCAACGCGACTTGGTACTGACTCGGTTGAGACACTATCCGCAAATGCGATCAGTTGGTCGAGAATGAAACCTGCTCACCCGACTCCTGAATTGGAAGTATCCTGATTTCGCCGACATCGGGCAGGATACCGTGGTAGTAGGCATAGTGAAGAAACTCGCGAAGTGCCTGAACCGCTTCGTCATCACTCTTACAGTCGAACGATGAACGATAACGGATGGATTCCGGATCGCCCTCAGGAACACTGGCACTTATTAGTACAGATGCAATTGCAGAAAGTTGTGTTTCGGGAATGCTGTTTTCGCGCGTACAGAGGATGCCGTGCACAAGTGGAAGCCCGGTTAGCTCGTTCCATGCCTCGACAAGGTCGAGTCGGTTCTCATGGTCAGCCATGAGTGATGCCCCGCCGGTAAGAAGAGCGCCATCAGCCCTTCCCAACATCTCGCTCAAAGACCCCTCCATGGGCACGAATGACGGGGTCAGGTCAAATTCTTCCGCGAGCAGGATCCTCGTCAAAACAATTTCTGATACAGCCGCAGGCTGCACTGCGATGGTGGAAATGGTGTGGAGAGAACTCTGAAAATGGAGGGTGATGGTGTTGGTCGAAGAGCTGGAGACAACCATGCCGTTGCGAATGACGAAGTATTCGGAACATTCCCGGCCGAAATCAATTGGGGAGATGATCGCGGCATCAACCTGGCGCTCCCTGAGTTGGCGTGCGATATCAGGAGAGCTTCCGGGAACAACCTTGACCAGCCCGGATGCATTTAGTCGATCGGCAACCGGATAGAAAAAAGACGTTGATGGTATACCAATAGTGATTGCCATACCATCAGCGTGCGAAAGAGGTGGGAAGAAATCCTAAAGCCAATTCAGGCGTTGGTCTTCTGGCGGATCGCCTTGGCCGCAAGATCCCTGAGATAATAGAGTTTTGCGCGCCTGACGGAACCTTCGCGAACCCGTTCAATTTTTGCAATGCGGGGCGAGTGAAGGGGGAAAATACGTTCAACACCGACGCCATCTGAAACCTTGCGTACTGTGAATGTCGCATTCATGCCGGAACCGTGGCGACCGATAACCACACCCTGAAATTGCTGTATGCGCTCCTTGTCGCCTTCGACTACCTTGACGTGGACATTCAGCGTATCGCCGGAGGAAAACTGCGGGATACCGGACTTCAATTGCGTTGCTTCAACAAGCTTCAGCTTATCCATGGTCATTCTCCATTAAATTGTTTGTACAAATCGTTCCTGCGATGCGACGTTCGCAGAGCGCGCTGTTCTTCACGCCATGCGGCAATATCCTTGTGATTGCCGTTCAACAAAACCTCCGGGACGCTCATTCCCCGGAATTCCGCGGGACGGGTATATTGCGGTGCATCGAGCAACCCGCCCTGAAACGAATCCGTTAACAGCGACTCGCCATCATGCAAGACCCCGGGCAGAAGCCTCGTGATAGCGTCAATCAAAACGAGGGCGGGCAACTCACCGCCCGTTAAGACATAATCCCCAATCGAGATCTCTCTCGTCACCAGTTTCTGCCGAATTCTGTCGTCGATGCCTTTGTAGTGACCGCACAGGATAACGAGGTTGCTCTTCAGCGAAAGCTCGTTTGCAATCTTCTGTGTCAGTCTCTCCCCGTCGGCTGTGACGTAGATGACTTCGTCATAGGTTCTGGCTGACGACAGCCCGTCAATACACAGGAACACGGGTTCCGGCTTCAGGATCATTCCCGCTCCGCCGCCAAACGGCGTATCGTCAATTGAGCGGTGTTTGTCTGTTGCGCACTCTCTAAGGTCGTGCAAGTGAATCTGCACTGCACCTTTGTCCTGCCCACGCTTCAACATGCTTTGGTTCAACGGTCCTTCCAGAATTCCAGGAAAGCCCGTCACCACATCAATCCTCATCAGGTTCCATCCCCTCAATGAGGTGGACATGCAGCTTCTTCTGATTCAGATCGTACTTCTTGATGAACTCCTTTACGGCAGGAATCATCATTTCGCGACCATTGCGTTCGACAACATACACATCATTGGCCGGCATGTGAAGGACTTCCTTCACTTTCCCCACAACTCTTTCTGACTGGTCGACAACAATCATCCCCACAACGTCGTCGACGAGATACGTTTCCGGGGGCAACACACCCCGTTCTTGATCAGAAACAAAAATTAACGATCCCACAAGACCCTCTGCTTCATTCCTTCCCTTCACTTCATCCAGGCTGACCCGCACTCCCTGTTCCCGAACATTAGCGGCGGTCATTGTCATGGAAACCGCGTTCTGTTCATCGCGCCCGATAAACACGCGCTTGAGTTTATTGAACCTCTCCGGGGAATTGGTGATTGGTCGGACAATCACTTCACCGCGAATCCCGAAAGGCTTTACGATCCGCCCAACCGCAAACACTCCGTACCGGTCTCCCTAGTCTTCTATTTCGAGGATTGCGCGCTTCCCTTCCTTCGCTGCAACCGCGGCGAGAAGGGTTCGCATTGCCTGAGCCGTTCTTCCCTTCTTGCCTATAACCTTTCCCACATCCTCCGCACTGACCTTGAGCCGGAACACCGCTTTGTTCTCTTTTTCTTCAAACTCGAGATTAACGGTGCCGGGATTATCAACAAGGTGCTTCGCGATGAATTCGAGAAACTCTTTCATAGCGCGCCTCCATATGAATCAGGTTATCGGAAGAGCACCGGATTCAAGATTCCCTCTCCGGGTAACCAGCGGGTTGTCAGGACTCGCTTGCCGCGGGTGCCGGAGCGAGTGCTGCCTCCGTCGTCGTGGACTGTTTGGCTTTCCGGCGTGCCGCTGTGCGTCGCTGCTTTCGGGCAACGTCGCGTTCGCGTTTCTCCGATTGTGCCATCTGCCACTTTTCCATTTCCTTCGCGATCCCCACCTCGTCCATTCCGCGCTTCGTGAGGCTCCAGCGCAACCACAGACCATTGCGCTGCAACAGACTGCGCACTGTATCGGTGGCAAGCGCCCCGGATTTTAACCAGTGAAACACGCGCTTGTCATTTGTTTGAATGGACATGGGAGCCTTCAGCGGCTCGTATCGCCCAACAATCTCTAGAAACTTTCCGTTGCGGGCCGCGCGCGAATCGGCAGCGACAATCTGATACAACGGCATTTTCTTTTTTCCTATTCGGCGCAAACGAAGTCGTACTGCCAACGTTTTACTCCTTCTTCAATTAGTTGTGGTTTGTTATCTCAATATCCTGTCAGAATCCGGTCGGAAGACGGTTACCGCGCATGAACCGATCCATACGGCCTCCTTTGCTCAGGGTCTTCATCATTCGCTGCATCTGCTCATACTGTTTCATCAGCCGGTTTACGTCCTGCACCGACGTTCCGCTCCCGCTGGCAATTCTCTTCCGACGCATTCCGTTGATAATGTTCGGCTTCCTTCGTTCCTCAAGCGTCATTGATTGAATGATTGCTTCAATCTTGACAAGTGCGCGATCATCAACTGTTTGGGACGCGGATACTCGATGCATCCCCGGAAGCATCGCCATCACCTGGCTCAGCGGGCCCATTTTCTTTACTTGCTGAAGCTGATCCAGAAAATCCTCGAGCGTGAACTGGGACTTCCTAAGTTTCTCCTCGAGTTTACCTGCCGATTCCTCATCAAACTGCGCCTGTGCTTTCTCAACGAGGGTAAGAACATCACCCATTCCCAAGATTCGTGAAGCGAGTCGTTCCGGGTGAAACTTCTCGAGAGCGTCCAGCTTTTCACCGACGCTGAGAAACTTTATTGGTGTTCCGACGGTAGCCCGGAGCGAAATCGCGGCTCCGCCGCGGGCATCGCCATCCATCTTTGTCAACACGGCGCCATTGAATGCGAGGCGACGATGAAACGCTTCCGCTGTATTGACCGCATCCTGCCCGGTCATGGCGTCAACCACGAAAAGTATCTCATGCGGGTTGACCTTCGCCTTGATGGCCTCGGCCTCAATCATCATCTCTTCGTCAACATGAAGCCGCCCCGCTGTATCGATAATTACCACATCGCGGGCGTTCTTTCGCGCATGATCAACAGCATCACCGGCAATTGTCACCGCCGGTTTACCGCGGTCTGTGAACACCGGAATGCCCAACTGCCTTCCGAGCAATTCCAACTGATCAATGGCCGCAGGCCGGTGAACATCCGCGGCAACAAGAAGCGGGTGCCTACCCTGACTCGCAAGGGAACGCGCTAATTTTGCACTGAATGTTGTCTTGCCGGAGCCCTGAAGTCCGGCAACCATAACCACCGTGGGTGGTAACGGCGAAAATCCTATTTCGGCACGTGATGTCCCGAGCAGTGTGACCAGTTCGTCATGTATGATCTTGACGATGAGCTGGCCGGGGGTAATGCTCGAAAGAACTTCCTTCCCCAGCGACTTCTTCTGAACATCGTCAATGAACTGCTTTGCAACCTTGTAGTTAACATCAGCGTCAAGAAGAACACGCCTGACCTCTCTCAGCGTTTCGCCAACATTCGCCTCCGAGATCTTCCCCTCTCCGCGAAGTTTCTTGAATACTCCCTCAAGTTTTCTGGTGAGATCCTCAAACATTGCCGCAATCCGTCAAAAAGAAGGAAAATCGGAGACCCAAAACCGCTCTAGGGGTCTTAAAGTTAGCGAAAACCAACTTCTGTTGCAAGGTGCAACACTGATTCCTGGCAATCGAAACAATGGGATTGAGAGGCGGGCTAACCTGCTTTTTTCAGCGCTTCGGCACCGCTAACGACCTCAAGAAGCTCTTTAGTAATAGAGGCCTGGCGGGCTTTGTTATAGTGTAATTGGAGCGTTGAGATCATCTCTTTGGCATTCTCGGTGGCATTTTCCATTGCGGCCATCCTTGCGCCCTGCTCTGCCGCATTCGACTCAAGAAGGATGCGCCACATCTGGAACTGCAAATGCCGAGGCAACAGCGACTGGATTATCTCACGTTGTGAAGGCTCGAAGATGTATTCCGTCGGACGCTTGGCTTCGGTCGAGCTTGCCGGAATGGGAAGGAGTTGCTTGAAGGCAACGACTTGTTGCGCAACAGATTTGAACTCATTGTAAATCACTTCCACTTTGTCGTATTCTCCGCTCTCATACCCGTCCACGATCTCCCGCATGATGGATTGCGCCTGACCAAAGACAAGGTTGCCGTACACACCAAGATACTTGCCGGCAATTTTGAAGTGCCTCTTTGCAATAACATCGTATCCCTTTTTCCCGATACAGAAAACATCCAAGGCTCCTCCGGCGTTCAAGGCACCGTGTTGTTGAGCCATATGTTGAAGAGCCCCCTTGAGGAGATTCGAATTGAACGCTCCGCACAATCCGCGATCAGATGTCACCACGATTACCGCGACTCTCTTGATTTCGCGGGGGGCCACAAGTGGGTGCGTTAACATGTCCGGACTCGACGCAACATACCCGAGCAGATCGCTCATCTTGCGTGCGTACGGCCGGGCTGAGAGCACGCCGGATTGGGCGCGGCGGAGTTTCGCCGCGGCAACCATTTTCATGGCCTTGGTAATTTTCTGTGTGTTCTTCACGCCAACAATCCGTCGGCGGATCTCGCGCAGGGTTGCCATGTCAGCTCTTTATTGTCACCTTGAATGACGCGGTAAAGTCCTTAAGGATGCCCTGCAACTTTTTCGTCGTCTCATCGGTCAGGTCTCTGGACTGTGCGATCGCATCGAGAACATCCCGGTGTTTCAACTCCATCTTCTCCAACAACTCACGCTCGTACCTCTGAACTTCCTCGGTGGGAATTTCGTCGAGAAATCCATTGGTGCCGGCGTAGATACTCACGACTTGCTTCTCCACGGACATGGGGACGTACTGTCCTTGCTTCAGGAGTTCAACGAGTCGCGCACCGCGGCGCAACTGCTGGAGGGTCGCCTTATCGAGATCGGATCCGAACTTTGCAAACGCTTCCAGCTCGCGATACTGCGCGAGTTCAAGGCGCAAACGACCGGCGACTTTCTTCATCGCTTTGATTTGCGCATTGCCGCCGACGCGGGAAACGGAGATACCGACGTTGATAGCGGGGCGAATACCTGAGTTGAACAGGTTCGGTTCGAGGTAGATCTGGCCGTCTGTAATGGAGATGACGTTTGTCGGAATGTACGCCGAGACGTCACCGGCCTGAGTTTCAATAATCGGAAGGGCGGTCAAACTTCCGCCTCCGAGATCATCACTAAGTTTTGATGAGCGCTCCAAAAGCCTGGAGTGGAGGTAGAAGACGTCGCCCGGGTAAGCTTCGCGACCCGGTGGGCGACGAAGCAGAAGCGAAACCTGACGGTATGCTTGTGCCTGCTTTGAAAGGTCATCATACACAACCAAGGCGTGCCTGCCGCTATCACGGAAGTGTTCGCCCAGCGTTGCGCCGGAGTACGGAGAAATAAACTGCATTGGGGCAGGATCGCTTGCCGTTGCTGCAATCACCGTTGTGTATTCCATGGCTCCTTCCTGCTGGAGTTTGTCCACGACCTGCGCAACAGTGGAGCTCTTTTGTCCGATTGCAACATAGATGCAGAACACCGGTTTCAGCCCGAGTTTTTTCGCTTGCTCCGTGTGACTGAACTTTTGATTGACAATCGCGTCAATGGCGACGGCGGTCTTTCCGGTTTGGCGGTCTCCGATAATCAACTCGCGCTGACCCCGGCCAATTGGAATCATTCCGTCAACAGCCTTGATGCCCGTTTGCAGGGGTTCCTTCACCGGTTGGCGTTGGATCACGCCAAGGGCCTTCCGTTCAAACGGCATGAACTTGTCGGCTTTGATCGGGCCGCGCCCGTCGATCGGCTGACCGAGAGGATTGATGACTCGACCGAGCATTCCGTCACTGACAGGTATTGATGCAACGCGTCCCGTTCGCTTGACCGTATCGCCTTCCTTGATCTCACTGCTTTCGCCGAAGAGAATGCAGCCGACGTTGTCTTCCTCAAGGTTGAGCACCATACCGAACACGCCGTGGGGAAACTCCACGAGTTCGCTCATGAGCGCCTTCGAGAGTCCGTACACGCGTGCCACGCCGTCGCCAACCTGGAGAACGGTTCCGACATCATACACATCAACTTCTTTTTCAAATCCGGCGAGCTGTTTCCTGAGGATCGCCGACACTTCATCAGGTCGTACTTCTGACATACTTTTTCCTTCCGTATTCGCTTAGTTCAACAGAGGGCTGCCTGCCGACAGTCGTTCCCGCAAGAGTTCCAGCTGGCGCCGGATGCTAGCATCGAGAATGGTATCGCCGATCTTGATGACGACCCCGCCCTGGATTGCCTTGTCAAGAGAAAACCGAACGCGCACTTTCTTTCCTGTGTAGCGCTCAAGCTGCTGCTGTAGGGATTGTTCCTGCGGTTGCGATAACTCAACCGCGGCACGAACGTCAACTGAGACAATTCTCAAGCGCTCATCGCGCAAAAGATGAAACTCATGGACCACATCCGCAAGAATGGCCTCCCGACCCTTAGCCGTCATCAGGTTCATAAACGCCATTGTGCCTTTGTCCACCCGATTGCTGAAGATATCCTTAAGGATATCCCTTTTCTTTGCCGACGAAACCACCGGACTCTGCAACAGCGTGCGAAGCTCCCGCGAATCAACCAGGGCCTGTCTGATAAGATTCAGGTCTTTGGTCATGGCGTCGAGTGTTCCGGTTTCTTCGGCAACAGTCATGAGAGCAACAGCGTAGCGACGGGCAACGCGGGCGTTTTTCATTGTCGATCAGCTCTTTCGGATATCATTAATCGCCGCATCGACGAGTGCCTTGTGTTGCTGAACATCCAGGTTGCGGTCAATGATCTTCGAAGCGGCAAGCACGGCGAGGTCGGCCACTTCGGCACGAAGTTGACCCAAAGCCGCATCGCGCTCACGCCTGATCTCCTCACGCGCCTGCTCGATCATGTGCTCGGACGTTGAGTTCGCCTTCTCAAGGATTTCCCCCTTGAGCCGCTCAGCCATATCACGGCCTTCCTTCATCACTCGCTGCGACTGTTCTTCCGCACGCGCAAGCTGAAGCTTGTTCTCTTCGAGAAGTTTGCGTGCCTCCTGCTGTGCCTCTTCTGCCTCACGCAGGGCCGTTCGGATTTTTTCCTCGCGCGCCGTCAAAGCCGAAAGCAACGGCTTCCATGCTGTTTTTCCCAGCACGAGCAAGACCGCAACAAAGGTTATGATCGTCCAGAAAACAAGTCCCGGATTAAGTTCTAACATTTCGGGTTCCCCAAAAGAAAGAGGTGATTACTTGATGGCAAGAAGAATGCAGATAACAAGCGCGAAGAATGTTGCACCTTCGATGAGCGCCGCTGCGATGATCATGGATGTGCGAACCGCGGGTGCGGCTTCAGGTTGACGACCGCTTGCTTCCATTGCCGCCGCTGCCAGCTTGCCAATACCCAGACCCGCCCCGATAACCGTCAACGCCGCACCGAGACCGGCCGCGAGATACCCTAAACCAATTGCTTCCATACTATTCCTCCTGAGAGATAGATTGTGTGATGTTATTGTTCGCTGAAAAACTGCAAGTCCATTTAATGAGCGTGTTCCTCGTGACCGCCGCCTGCCTGTATACCGAGACCCATGAAAATCGAGGTCAACATAGTGAAGACATACGCCTGAAGGAAGGCAACAAAGAGTTCCAGAAAATTAATCGCAACGACAAATCCTATCGTGGTAACAGCAATGGGGTAGGATTTGAAAATAAAGATCAGGCCGAGCAGCGACACGATAACCAGGTGTCCACCGGTCATGTTTGCAAAAAGACGGATACACAATGCAAATGGCTTCGTGAATAATCCCAGAATTTCAATCGGGATCATAATGATCCACAGTGCCCAGTGAACGCCACCCGTGAGGTGTGCGAGGTAATGTCCGATACCTTGTGCCCGAATCGCGGAAGCCTGTATCATAACAAACGCTATAACGGCAAGGCCGGCGGTTACGCTCACGTTGCCGGTTGCAGAGGCTCCATAAGGGAAAAGGCCCAACAAGTTCATTATCAGAATGTAAAAGAATGTCGTCAGTAGGTATGGCAGATATCTGACACCCTGCTGACCCATGTTGGGGACTGCGACTTCGTCCCGGATAAAGACAACAAGGATTTCCATAAGATTCCCAAGACCGCTCGGAACCAAACTGCGCTTGTTTTTGCGGGCAGCGACGATTGCCAGCACACAAAGAATTGCGGCAGCGACCCACAAAAAAACAACGTGTTTGGTTATGGAGATGTCGAGCGCAAAGCTCCCAATCTGAATCGGGTCAAAGTGTGGAAGTTCGACATGCCCAAAAAAAGGAAGATCGATTTCGTGTCTATCCTCAACGTGATGAAACAACTCCTTGAACAATTCACCGGCGCTTTGTTCTCCGCCGTGTTCACCCTGGCCGGCCGCAAGGGACGTATCACTTGATGCCAGCATTTTTTCAGAAAACATAGACTTCAACTTTGATTCTTGATGATGATTTTCTTTTGGACAAAGATGACTTCAAGCACGAGAAACACGGTGTAACAGGAAAGCAGGGATAACGAGAGTGCAACAGCATGAACGTGGAATATCTCGATCAGCACAAGGAGAAGAGCGAGCATTGTTCCCAGGCGTACAGCCATTCCGCCAAGCACTGCCTTCAAAAAAGTGCTGTGCGATTTCCCGATCGAGTACTCAATCGCCAGATACCCGGCAATCCCATTTACTGTCGCAAGTAGGGCACCCGTGATTACGGCGGCAAGAATCTCATCGCTACCGTACCGAACGAGAGGAAAAGCCGCCAACACTGCGATCGCGACCAGGGCGCCAAACACCTGAATGAAAAAACCTCTGTTAACCTTCAACTCAACCCACCGCCGCGATGCGCATCCTTCACTTCCTTGTCGGCAATCTTTCCCAGATCTTGAGCGCTCTTGATAAACTTGATCATCCCACCGGTAATCCCGATCGCGGCCCCTGAGATGGCAAGCCACGGAGAAGTATCAAACTTCTCATCAAGCCAACGACCCAGAAAAAAGAAAACAAGAACCGCCACCGCAAGTTGCATTCCGAGCGTCAGGAATGAACCAACTTCTGCCCTCCCTTTCGGACCAGCTTGATTGTCTTCAGGCATGATTGCGGTCGGCCGGTGGCTTCTCGGCCGGGACAACCTCGCCAAACGCGGACGGCGTTACAATACCGGACATCTCACATTGACCGTCGAACATTGCCCCTTCGTCGACGACCAGCTTGGAGGCGCGAATGTCGCCCCGCATGACTGATTTCCCCTCAAGGATGAGCTTCTCTAACGCTGTAACAGTCCCATTGATTTTCCCCGCCAGCGTCACATTCTTTGCTGTTACGTTGCCTTCGACAACACCGGTCGTGCCGACCGCCGTATTTGCCTTTGCCACAATATCGCCAACGAGCTTCCCATCAATCCGGATACTGCCTTCCGTTCGAATCAGACCTTCAACAACTGTCTTGGGTCCAACGAGACTGAGTTCATCGCTCGACTGTTTTTCGGCCATTGCGATACCTCCCTTTATTGAATTGATGATGCAACCAACAGGAACTCTTTGGGATCAACCGTCAAACCATCCTTCCACACTTCAAAATGAAGATGCGGACCCTCGCTTCGCTTTCCGGTATCCCCGGAGAGTGCTATCGCCTCTCCCCTTTTTACAAAGGTGTGTGTCGTCTTCAGCAACACACTGTTGTGCTTGTACACTGTCAGATATCCGCCGCCGTGGGCAACGGTCAACATGTTCCCATCATCGTACGTCCACCCTGAGAAGACAACGTAACCGTCAGTCGCTGCATGAACCGGTGTTCCGCGCTTCACGGCATAATCAATACCAAAATGATTTCGCGAAGGATCAAATCCCTGGGTTTCGATTCCGTCCGCCGGTGCAACGAGAGGAAATGATGCGCGGAAACCTTCACCGTTTGTAACAACCGCATTATAATACAAGTCCGGCGCGATTGAGTAATCGCCATCCGGCGATGGTTCGCTTCCGGTGATATCCAATCCGGAGGCTGTAACAACTCCGGAACTATCAACATCTCTTTCAGAAAGCAACATCGAAGGCGGCGGTTCATTCATCGCAATGCTGTCTCCCCGATCGCCCAGCGCCTTCCTCAGTTGATTGTTGTAATCCTTTAGCGTAAGAACCTCTGCGGCCAAGGCATTGACCCTGTCCTTGGTTGCAAGTATTTCCTGCCCGTAACGTTGTTCAATCTGGCTGTTCCGTATTGGAAGATAATAACCGAGCGGCGTGTAGAGAACCACCAGGATTGTTCCAATGACAATTCCAAAGAACAAAAAAATGCACAACAACCAGATGACCGGTTTTGTTGTGGCATAGCTCCGCGTTTTGCCCCCTTCCCCGCTTGGGACAACCATGATCGTGAACCGTCGTGCCTGCTTTTTTCGGCGAGGAGACTCGGGGGGCATTCTTTAGGTCAAAATTTCGACGAATAATATAGGCAAAAACCCCTCCAATGTCAACGAATTGTGCTGATAAAGCATTCTCTGACTTACGGTTGTGGTGATTTACTTCTCGATGCGTCCCATTGCATCTGAATGAACTCCGATATCCTTTTCTTGAAGACCTGCTTATCGAATTTCATTGCGTGCTCCCGTAGAACCCTGGGGTCAAAATGCATTGTTGAGCATTGTTTGATGGCTCTGACCATGGCATCAACGGTCTGCTCTTGAAACAAAACACCGGTTTGGTGTTCAGGCGTTACAAGAACTGTTTCGAGGGCTCCGCCCTTACCAAATGCAACTACTGGTTTTCCCGCCGCCATTGCTTCCACTGGCACGATACCGAAGTCCTCTTCCCCTGGGAAAAGGACTGCCCTGCAACGCGAATAGAGTTTTGCCAGTTCCATATCGGACACCCACCCCCGGAATTCAATATTCTGACCAGCCAGCGCGTGAAGCTGTTTTGCCTCTGGGCCGTCTCCGACAATGACCAGGCGATTGGAAGTTTGCTTGCACGCTTCAATGGCAAGATCAACTCGCTTGTATGGAACCAACGCGCTTACAATGAGAAAGAAGTCTTCGGAGTTGTTCTCCGGGAACCGGGTTGTATCTACGGGGGGATAGATAACAAGGGAATCGCGATCGTAGATACTACGGATCCTTTTGCAAACATTCTCCGAGTTTGCAACTATTGCTCTTGGCCTCACGGCTGTTTGGACATCCCACTTTCGCAGGAATGGAAGTGTAAGTCTCATTGCGACACGGGTGGGAAATCCTGTGCGGCCCGGCCCGAAGTATTCATCATAGTGGCCCCAGATATACCGCATCGGTGTGTGGCAATAGCAAATGTGAAGCGCATCCGGGTCGGTCTTTACGCCTTTGGCAACGCAATGATGGGAGCTGATAACGAGATCGAAACCCTTGAGATTGAATTGGGAAGCAGCCAGCGGGAACAGCGGGAGATAGTACCGGTAGTTTTGTGAGGCAAACGGCAAATGCTGTATCCACGAGGTACGGATCGGCATCCGCTCAATGGTTGGCGAAACGGAGCCCTTATTATGCAACAGAACAAAGAGGGTCGCGTCCGGAAAGAGCTCGCAGAGTGCCTCAACGCATTTCTCACCGCCGCGCATTGAAGTGAACCACTCATGAACGATAGCAACGCGCTGTGGGGCGGTCATGAACCAATGTATCAAGAACACCTTGCAGACGCAATCTGTTTGCATCAGGCACATCGCGTGGTTATATTGCCGAGCCATGAATACCTGTCGAACGTATTGCAATGTCGTATGAGTACAATCCTGTTGGTTGTGCTGAGTGCCATTTTTCTTTTTGTGTTCGTATCTCTCGTCCTGCTGTTGATTGGACCAATCCTTCTGCTCCAGCCCCAACGTAGAACGGTCGAATTCTACAAGAAGATCACAACGCTTCTGCATCCCTCGGATGTGGGGATGCCATGTGAAGAGTTTGTTCTCAAGAGCGCAGAGGGAATACCAATATCGTGCTGGTTCATAAAAGTGACCGGACCTTCCCGTGGAACCATTATTTATCTTCACGGGGTCAGCGAGTGCAAAATTGCCGGGTTACCCATGGCGAGGATGCTTCATGAGCACGGATACCATGTTTTCCTGTATGATTCGCGGAGGCACGGCGACAGCGGCGGCAAATATTGTACGTATGGGTTTTATGAGAAACATGACGCCACAACCGTGATCAATCACTTGATGGGGCGGGGGGATATGAACGCGGGAAAGATCGGGTTGTTTGGTGCATCCATGGGGGCAGCCGTCGCTTTGCAGGTGGCGGCACATGACACGCGCGTTACCGCAGTTGTCGCGGAAAGCGGGTTCGCAACACTGCGCACGATCTTCGACGACTATCAGCGCAGAATGATCAAACTCCCCTGGCATTACCTGCGTAACATGATTATCAAACGATCCGAGCACCTCGCACACTTCAGAGCCAACGATGTCTCTCCTCTCGACGCAGTGAAGACCATCGGCATTCCGCTCCTCATCATGCATGGTACGGCGGACAATCTCATCAGCTACAAATACTCCGAGCAGGTTTTTCAAAATGCGAATGAACCCAAGGAGCTTTGGTTAATCCAGGGAGCGCGGCACAGCGACATGATGGATGTCGGTGGCGCAGGGTATATCAGGGTGATTCAATTCTTTGATAAGGCTCTGGGCAGGAAGTAGCTTCAACTACGCGACGGCCTCCAGAGTAACTACATTTTCAATGTGGTATGTGTGGGGGAACATGTCAACGGGTTGAATGCCGGTGATGCAGTACCTACCCGCCGAACACAACATCTGCAGATCTCTTGCCTGCGTTGCCGGATTGCAACTCACATACACGACTCGATGAGGACGAAGAGTCTCGATTTCTCTCACAACCTTCTCCTGCATTCCACTTCGTGGCGGATCAGCAATGATAATCGATGGGCGCCCAAGTTCTTCCAACCATGAGTTTTCCTTTGTCAGCCGATCCTTCAAGTCACCGAGCAGGAATGTGCAATTCGGAACGCCGTTGTCAATGGCGTTTTTCTTTGCGTCTTCAACGGCAACAGCAACGGACTCGATTCCCACCACAGCTCTGGCCTCATCGGCAACGTGCAGTGCTATCGTTCCGGTACCTGAATACAAGTCAAAGACCACATCGTCTTTTCGCAGGGCGGCCAGATTCAGCACTACATCATACAGTCGTTCCGCTTGCAAAGTATTTGTTTGAAAAAAAGAATTTGCCGAGATGCGATATGAGCGCTTGCCGATCTTCTCCGTGATATAGCCTGGACCGTGGTATACTTTCTCCCTGTCCCCGATCGCAACCTGCGATTTCCTATCCGTAATGTTGTTCACAACGGTTGTGATTTCAGGGATCTGAGAAAGAAGGACGCGCGTCAATTCATCCATTACGGTGGGATTGTCATCCCGTGTTACGAGATTCACCATGATCTCGTTCAGCTTTTTGCTCTCCCGAATCACCAGGTTCCGCAGATAGCCCTCGTGTGTTCTGGTTGAGTAGATATCAAGACCCTTCCGTCTGCAAAAGTCCCGCACTGTATTAACAATGCGATTACTTGTCGCAGATTGAAGCCAGCATTCATCCACATCCACAATTCTGTCATACCGTTGGGGAACGTGCAGACCCAGTGCAAACCGGTCGATCTCCTCGCCCGATGAATGCCGGGAAAGCTCTGCATCAGTCAACCAGCGATCGCCGAACGAAAACTCCATTTTATTCCTGTAGAAAAAGTTCTCAACGGCTTCCAAGGTTGGACGAACATCCGGACGGGAAAACTTGCCGATGCGCTCAAGAGCGTCAACAACATTACTGCGCTTAAACTCCAGTTGTGCTTCATACGAAAGGTCCTGCCATGTACATCCCCCGCAAGTTCCAAAGACCTTGCATCGTGGCTGCACACGCATTAGCGATGGTGAAAGAATCTCGACAATGTCTGCTTCCACAAATTGTTTCTTTGTCTTGGTTACACGCACACGCACATCGTCGCCTGGCACTCCGCCGCGCACAAATACAACAAGCCCATTGACGCGCGCAATCGAACGGCCTTCAACAGCCAGACCCTCCAGATGGAGAGAGAACTCATCTCCTCGTTGGACTGATGCGGCAGCCACTTCACTCACGGTCGGCCCCAAGTTCCGCTAACACGCGCTCAAGCTCCTTCGTTGCCTCGCCCCAGGAAAAGTATGTGTCACTGAGTTCATCCTGAATCGAACGATACTCACCGCTCATGGCCTTGACACGTTCTCCATCCTTGTAAAAATCCTGCCGAGCCATCACTTCTTCCGCTTCTGTTTTCTTCTTCTCCAGTTCGGCAATGCGTTTCTCAAAACCTGTAATCTTCTGACTGATATGCTTCGTTGCCTGATGTCGTTTCTGTCGTTGCTCTGCTTCCGCGCGCTTTCGTTCCTTGTCAGAACGCTGCTCTTGTTGAACCACGCGTTGTGGCGGGATTTCCTGCCTCCCCCGCTCGCGCTGTTTTGCGTCGATGTACTCGCTCACATTACCCGGATATGCTTTGATGCGGCCATGCGTGAACTCCACAACCTTGTTCACAATCGGATCAAGGAAATCGCGGTCGTGCGAAACAATGACGTAGCTTCCTTCAAATTCGCCGAAAGCGTGCTGGAGCACTGCTTTTGATTTCATGTCGAGGTGATTCGTCGGTTCATCCAGCACCAACAGATTTGCCGGTTGAAGAAGCATTTTTGCAAGCGCGAGGCGGCTCTTCTCGCCACCGGAGAGAACCCTGACTTTCTTGAACACATCGTCGCCACTGAACAGGAACGAGCCAAGCAGCGTCCGTAGTCGCTTTCGAATTTCACCCGTGGCAACCTCATCCACAGTTTGTAACACTTCATTGTCGGGATTCAGTTCGTCGGCCTGGTGCTGGGCAAAGTATGAAACTTCAACTTTGTGACCGACCTTGCGCTCGCCTGCATCAAATGGTTCTACGCCTGCGATGATGCGCGACAATGTTGACTTGCCTGCGCCGTTCACTCCGACAAAGGCAATACGATCTCCGCGGTCAATATCAAAATCAATCGCGTGGAATATCTTGTTGGTTCCGTAGCTCTTGGAGAGATGCCGCAATTCCATTACGACTCTTCCGCTGGCCGGCGCCGGTGGAAAGGAAAATTGAATTTGATTCTCTTCATCTTCGATCTCTACAAGGTCCAATTTTTCCAATTGTTTGATCCGGCTTTGCACTTGCCTGGCCTTTGTTGCTTTGTAGCGAAACCGCTCAATGAAGCGTTCGGTCTGTTTGATCTGATCCTGCTGGTTCTTGAAGGCAGCACGCTGAAGTTCAACCCGTGCTGCCTTCTCGGTCACGAAGAAACTGTAGTTCCCATGATACTCGGTCAGACGACCCAGACTTAACTCATACGTTTTCGTCGTCATTGTATCAAGGAATCGCCGGTCGTGCGAGACAAGCATGACAGCGCCTTCGTACGATTGAAGGTACTCCTCCAGCCACTGCAGCGAATCGAGATCGAGATGGTTGGTGGGCTCGTCCAGAAGAAGGAGAGATGGTTGTAGCAACAGAAGCTTTGCAAGGGCAATACGCATTTGCCAACCACCGCTGAACTCATCCGTTTCGCGCTGCAAATCGGAAACGGAAAATCCGAGGCCGAGCAGGACTTTTTCAATTTTCGACTTCATGCGAAACGCGTCAGAGTCTTCGAGCTTATGCTGGAGTTCCCCATACAATTCAAGAAGTTCCTGGAATTCCTCCGACTCGTGATCCGTCGTTGCCATGCGATCGTTAATCTGCGCGATGCGATCCTGCGTTTCGAGAACATCGCCGAACACCGTTTCAACCTCGTGATACAACGACTTCCCGTGCGCATGCAATCCGTCCTGGGGAAGGTACCCAACCGTGACAAACTTGGCGCGAGCGAGTTCCCCCTTGTCGGGCGTTTGTTCCCCCACAAGCATTCTGAGAAGCGTGGACTTCCCAGTTCCGTTGGATCCTACAAGACCGATCCGATCGTGGGGGCCGACCCGGAATGAAACGTCTTCGAAGATGGGACGCTCGCCGAATTGCAGCGTGATATTTACTCCGGCGATCATGCGTGAAGAAAGCGGGAAATAATTCTTTCAAGGTCTGCCGGGGCGTCGGCATGCACCCAATGACCGGCGCTCTTGATCGTAAGAAGTTGTGAATTCGGGAAATGTTGTTTGAGCAAGGGTTTGTCCTCATCAAGAATATACGTGGACCTTCCGCCCCTGACAAACAGCGTTGGGTGGACGCAGCGCGCTTCACGCGGAAGTGCAGCGCTCAGTTCTGGATAGTGGTCGTTCAGAACCCCCAGATTCACTTTCCAGCGGAATCTTCCTGTTTCTGCCCTCATGAGGTTCTTCATCAAAAATTGGCGCGTTGATGCTTCCGGGATATTCCCGGCGAGAGCTTCATCAATTTCTTTCCGCGTTGTGAATTCATTCAGATTGAGAGCCATGAGTGCCCTGAAAATGTGATCGTGCCGTCGGGCATACTGCTTCGGCGCGATATCCACGACAGCCAGTTTTCTGACAAGGTCGGGATGTTGTGTCGCAAAATGCATCGCCGTTTTCCCGCCCATCGAATGTCCAATAAGGTGCGCGGGTGCAAGGTTATGCTCACGCAATATGCCGAGCAAGTCATCTGCCATCACCGAATAGTTCATCGTTTGCGAATGCGATGAGCGTCCATGGTTGCGTGCGTCAAAGGTAAACACGTGGAACCAGGCTGCCCATTGCCTTGCCAGCGTGGCCCAGTTGTCGAGCGAACCGAAAAGTCCGTGAAGGATGATGAGAGATGTACCGCGGCCGTAGCCACGGTGATGAAAAACCATCATATCGGTTTGGACGATTCGAGAAACTGCCGCGGAATTATCGCGCAACAGTCTGAATTACTTGAGGTAGTACTTTAGGGGATTGGGATCAACACGACATTCCTCCGCGATCCGGATGCGGTCGATCTTGTTCTGGTCGCGCAGTTCATACAATCTGGGAACGATCCTGTCGCGCAAATCAATCGGCGTCATAGGATTGATGAAGATGCTTGTTCCCCCCTCGAATCCGGCCGGGACGTTCACACGCCATTTGATAAGAACATGCCAGGGCATTTTGTACACGGCATCAATTGGCGTGTAGTACCACTCCTCATTACATGAAATGTGTGAACCCATCGCGGCGTGACAGGCATGGACGAGATTACTCACCCCGCGGATTTCTTCATCAGAGTGTTCATTCGGCCGTCCCGCGTTGCTGCGGGAGTAAATCTCAATCGTGGGGTAGCGGTGGCCGATACCTGCAAGAGCGATAGCATGGTCGTTCTCAGCGAAAACAAGATTGTGGTGGGCGGCAAAGTTCGCGCCATATTCATTAAACACATTCGGGTCACTTCGAAGCATGGAAATCTGATTCTCAATGGACGAACCCCATTCATCAAGAGCGACAAGCTGTTTGTGAAGATGATCGAACGAGGCGCCGGCCTGACGGAGCCAGTTTTGGAACACGCTCACATAGCGAACGTAACGGTTTGTTCCCGCGATATCACTGATGGCATCCACCGTGAATTTTACATAGCGGTAGTGTTCTTCCATGGTCATCTCACCGGAAGAAAACAATTCGTTGTCATTCACGGCGCCTGCGCGGTAGTGGCGCTTCGCAATGATCTGTTCATGGCCCCCCCCGAAGAATGCGTCCGCGACAGCAAGACGTTCGGGCGCCGGCATCTTTTCGATCTGCTCGTCCGTTTTCCCTTCTTGCTTGAGTTTGTAGTGGACGATGTCCGTAATGTGCTTCAACCCGGCGGGGTTGGCTAGGTAGTCTTCTTTCCAACGCTGGCGCTGGGCAACCATTTTATACGCGTAGTTCTTTCGCCAGTAGTCGAGTGTGACAATCTCAAACATGTTTCCCACGCGGCGAAACTCCGCTGTGGTATCCATGTATCTGTCCGCCGCGAGGAAGTCCATCCGCTCCCAATTGTTGTCGGCAAGGCGGACCAACCGGGATTTCTCCGGAGCTGTTTCAAGATAGCGCACCGGACAAAAACTGCAGTAATTCTCCGGCTCACGCTTTGCCAATGGCTTCGGTTGCACAACGTGGTCGTTGGTGATCGGTTTCTTTCCTCTGCCGGCAACAGTCCACACCTCCGTACCGGTAAAAGGATTAACCTGCTTCACCGTCCCGTCGGGCATGATATTGTAAAACATTTTTGATTGCATAGAGTCGCTCAGTGTGCTGTGGCCGCCTTGAGAAGCGCGTTAACTTTTTCCCTGCTTTCTGCTTCGGCATAAAACCGGATCAGCGGCTCTGTACCGGATGCGCGCACGAGAACCCAACCGCCGTCAACAAGAAGCTTGTGCCCGTCGGTATCCTTTCTTCCAAGAACGCGGAACCCGCCGATCTCTTTCACACCCGTCTTGTACTTCTTCATGATGGCATCCTTCTGCTTCACGCTCACATGGAGATCGATGCGATGAAATTCATGCCGGCCGAACTCGTCCATCAGCTCCTGCACAAGTTCGCTCAAACGTTTCTGACGAACCGCCATCATCTCGCATAGCAACAGCCCAAGGAAAATCCCATCACGCTCAGGCAGATGACCCTTCACGCCAAGTCCGCCGCTCTCTTCACCTCCGATAAGTACATCGCGCTCCGTCATCAAACGGCAGATATGCTTGAACCCAATCGCCGTTTCGTGCATGGTAAGTCCGTATTTCCTGCATTGCTTGTCAACCATCTGGGTGACGGAGAATGACTTCACCACTTCGCCAGACATCCTCTTCTGCTCAACGAAATACTTGAGCAGGAGCGAAAAGATTCTGTGTGAATCCACGAAGTTTCCCTGCTCATCGACTGCACCAGCGCGGTCCGCATCGCCGTCTGTCGCAATGCCGATATGATACCCGTCCGCTTGCGTTCTCCGCATCAGCTCGCCAAGATTGTGCGCGAGCGGTTCGGGATTGGTTCCCCCGAAGGACGGGTTGTATTCAGGATGCAAATCTTTTACTCCGGGAACGATCGCCTCCAGAACTCCCTGACCGGCCCCGTACATGGAATCATAAAGAATGCGGACGCCGGACTTCCTCACGACATCCAGATCAATCTTCCGGCTGATGTCATCCAAATAGCGTTGCTTCATGCTGATGGGAACAATCCTGCGCTTGGCGACAAGCTGATCGAATGCCAATTTCCCGGGTAGAACTTTTTTCATTTTCAGAACAGCACCAAGTTCCTTTTCAACCTTTGTAATCATCTCAGGGTGTGCCGGACCACCAAACTCTCCTTTGATTTTGAATCCGTTCCATTTCGGAGGGTTGTGACTTGCCGTGATAACAATGCCTGCGGCGGCGTTCTCGAGTTTTGTCAGAAGGGAGATCATCGGTGTTGAGACTATGCTGTCTGCAAGCTTCACGGCAATGCCTGCGTTCGCAATCACCGTTGCAGCTTTCTCGGCAAACTCTCGCGACATAAACCGCGCGTCATACCCGATGACGATGCCGTTTTTGATTTTCTTGTGTCGCTTGAAATGCCGCGCGGTGGCAAGCGCCACTTTCTCAAGGTTTTCAAATGTGAAATCATCACCGATGACAGCCCTCCAGCCGTCGGTGCCGAATTTGATCATGATGCTTCCTCAACAAATAAACTGTAATTTGCTTCCCGTTCCTTTACGACACCCGTCTTGGTTTTCTTCGCCGTAAGGTCTTCTAATGAGACGTCACCCGACTTAAGACTCTTTTGGTGTGTTCGAATCGTATCGAAATACAAAACATCCCACTGGTCCAACGCGAACCGCTCCGCAAACATCGGTGATTTCATTTTCCTGTTCAATTGTTCTTCGGGAATCACCATGTACTTCGGCACATTGAACGGCAGGTTGGAGCCCCGAACAAGCGCGCTGGTCATGGTGGTCGTGAATTCCACCTCAAACGCAGCCGCAACATTGGCGCCTTTTATCCAAAGCACATCAATCATTTCCACTGTCTTGAGGTCGCTGATGTCCGACAGACGGGAAAGATGCGCGGTTACGTAGGACTCAAGCGGTTTCAACTCGTAGCTATCCGCTTGCTCTTTCTTGCCTATCCAAATCTTGTACCCGAGCTTCTCACCTGTTTGCGCGAGAATGGCAATGATTTCGCTGTGCTGCCTCTCTCGCTCATTCACCTGTGGCTTCAAAAGCCAATAGCCGCCGGTGATCTGACGCGTGAACTGCCTAAGCGCCTCCTTGATACTTGTGCTGTCGGAGGTCAAGGAATTGGGAAACTGCATACTCACCGCTTCCCATGCGTCCGTAAACGTGATTCGGCCCTTTGCTTTGAACAGACGAAGAACGGTTTGCTCAACTCTTTCTGAGAGAGGGAATTCCTGCAGTCGTGCAACCATGCTGGTGTTGTTGAACCACCACAGCTTGCCTTTGACTCCGCCAAGGTTCTCGGTCACCAGTTTGAATTCCTTGCCGAGATGTCTCGTCAACACGGTCTTAACGTCCAGCCCGGTTTGCACGGTTGAGAAATATCCAAGCCGCGCAAGCACCGGATCAATATAGTTAATGACAATGGTGTACGGCGTGGGCTCAGCGCGTTCGGCAAGAAGTTCTACCGTGGTATCAACAACGATCTTCTCAAACCTTTGTTCGGTGATCTCCTCCGGCTGGACTGCTTTCGACACCTCGGACGTGGGTTTCCGAAAACGGAGATAGAAATCTCCCATCGCGGAGCCAAAGGGCTGTAACAGAGACTTGCCTGATTTTTGCGCCGTGGGTTGGTGATGGATTTTCTCGAACTCAAACCCTGTGTATGTACCCGCACGTATCGTCGCGTTACGAATTTTGAACGTGGGATTGTGGAATGTAAGAGTCACATAGCGCCCCAGCTTCATCGCGTTGTACATTCCATCGAAACTGCGGCGCAAAAGTGTATGATAGACCTCAAAATCTTTGCGCTGCCTCTCATTTCTCACTATCTCCTCGGAAGAGATCCTATCAACGTACCCGGCGTCCATCTTGAGCCATGCGGCCCAAAGGTAGGAAAGCTCACCGTATTGGATCGAAGCATCATAGGGCGGATCAGTAAAGATGTAGTCAAGTGATCGGGCGGGAAGCTTTTCCAGAACATCAATACAGTTTCCCGTGATGATGCAAATATCCGCCTTGGCATCAAGCACCTGCTTAATATTTTTAGTGACCTTCACCTTCTTAAAAAACTTGTTGGACTCTGCCTTGGCCTTCAACAAACCCTGATGACCAACTACGGAGCTTTCAAATTTATTCCAAACGTTTTGCTCCATGAATTCAGATGCAAACCAATAACTGTGCTGGGTCCAGACAGAACTGAATGCGGTCTGATGGTTCGTCTCGGCAGGACTCAACGCAGGAACCATTGTGGAGCAAAGGTGCACCATTGAGGTAAACGCAATCTTCAGAAAGTCTCGAAGCTTTTCATCTTGCTCCTTCTCAACAGCATTCATAATAAGCGCAAGAGCGTAAAGATTACGGGGCGTGAACAGCTCGTCAAGCGAGTCATACCGCTCCTTTTTCATGAACGGTTTGCCGTCGGAATATTGAAGCGGATTCTTTGGATACCAGATATGTTTTTTGCCGAATTCCGTCTCCAACGCTTTTAATGCTTTCAAATCCGCCGGCGTTGGTTTCTTACCTTTCTCGGCTACATCACCGCAATGCACGCACTTGTACCGTAATGCCTGGAGTGAAAGTTTCTTCTTTGCATCTCTGGTCCAGATTGCGCACTCGATCGGGATTTCCTTATTACATTTTCGGCACTTCGTAGAGTAGAGGCCAAGAATCTTATCCTTGACCTTTGATTCGACTTCGCGGAATGCATTCTCAAGAGCAACAAGATCAACAGGAAGGATCGTTAACCGGAGGATTTCCGTAGCAACGGGGTTTAGGTCGATGGCAATAACACGGCGGTGTTGCTTCAGAGCTTCAAGCGCGGTGACACCGCTGCCGGAGAATGGATCCAACACAATGTCATCCATCATTGAATAATTATCAATGAACTCTCCCACAACATTCCAGGTTTTTCTTCCCCAGAACTTGTGCCAGTTGTACATCGGCGTGTGGGCTTTAGGCGGTATTTGTCTGTTGAGGTGCTCCACGGTTATCTGTTAAACGCTCCCATGCCCGCGTACATCGCGGTCGGTCCAAGCTCCTGCTCAATGCGTATCAACTGGTTGTACTTGGCAACGCGATCCGTGCGGCTGGCGGAGCCCGTCTTGATCTGTCCGGCATTTGTTGCAACCGCGATATCCGCAATAGTCGCGTCTTCTGTTTCGCCGGAGCGGTGACTGATGATGCAGGTATAGCCCGCGCGTTTTGCCATCTCAATGGCGTCGAGCGTTTCGGTCAGGGTACCGATTTGATTCACTTTGATAAGAATGGAATTCGCAACGCCCGTTTCAATGCCGCGGTTCAAAAATTGTGTGTTGGTAACGAAGAGATCATCCCCGACAAGCTGTGTTCTTTCTCCAATGGCTTCAGTCAATGCCTTCCATCCATCCCAATCGTTCTCGGCCATGCCGTCTTCGATGGAAAGAATGGGAAACTGGTTGACCCAGCCGTCATAGAACTTCACCATTTCATCACGGGTCTTGCGCGTCTTGTCTGACTTGTAGAAGAGGTACTTCCCGTCATCCCACATTTCGCTTGATGCAACATCCAGGGCAAGATAAATATCACGGCCCGGTTCGTAGTTCGCCTTTGTGATCGCTTCCAGAATCACTTCAACCGCTTCAGTGTTTGATTTCAGGTTTGGCGCAAAGCCGCCTTCATCACCCACGGCCGTGTTGTAGCCCTTCTTGTGTAGAACACTTTTCAATGCATGGAAAATCTCGGTGCCCATCCTGAGTGCTTCGGCAAACGATGGCGCGTTCACAGGAATAATCATGAATTCCTGAAAGTCCACGTTATTATCCGCATGTTTTCCGCCGTTGAGGATGTTCATCATCGGAACCGGAAGGTATTTCGCATTGGACCCCCCGATGTGGCGATAGAGTGGAAGTTTGCGCGAGATGGCCGCCGCTTTTGCCGCCGCAAGCGAAACACCAAGAATCGCGTTGGCGCCCAGCTTCGACTTGTTCGGCGTTCCGTCCAGATCAATCATCAGCTTGTCAATTCCGGCCTGATCGAGCGCATCAAGACCGGTAAGCTCCTCGGCAAGAGCATTGTTAACATGCTCTACCGCATTGAGAACGCCCTTCCCTCCGTAACGCGAAGCGTCTCCGTCCCGAAGCTCGACCGCTTCATGCTCGCCGGTTGAAGCTCCGCTCGGCACTGCGGCGCGCCCCATCGTTCCATCTTCTAAATGGACATCGACTTCAATGGTCGGGTTCCCGCGTGAATCCAGAATCTCGCGGCCAACAACATCAACGATGGTGGTACTCATCAATCGTCCTTTGCGTATTGCTCGTTACGGCTCGTTTGATAATCTGAAAACGTCGAAAAAGAAAGCCAAAAGAGGCGTGAAAATCAACGCGTTCTGTTCAACCCTTTCGTCGAAGCGCGTTCGCTACGGTGTTAAACACTTCGTCGACATGAAGCAATTTCATGCACTCCATGTATCCCTCACCTTCGCGGTTGCAGAAATCAAGATGGCATGGATGACAGGGAACATCTTTTCGAAGGGCGGTGTGTCCGGCGGCTTTGTCATACGGAAACCAGATTTTTTCTTCGCCGGGACCAAACAGTCCGATGGTCGGGACGTGAAGGGCCGCGGCAATGTGCATCGGACCTGCGTCGTTGGCTACGAAGACCGAGCACTGGGAAATGATCGCGGCAAGTTGACGCAGTGGAAGGTTGCTCACAACTTTGATATTTCCAGCCGCGTGACTCAGAACCTGTTGCGTCGCTTCCATATCTTTGGGGCCGGCGACAAGAATAACTTCCACCCCCAGTTTTGCCTTGAGGCTGTCGGCAAGTTGGGCAAACCTCTCCGCAAGCCATATTTTTGCCGGCCAGCTTGCACCGGCATGAATTCCAACCAATGGTTTCGCCATGTCAAGAGGCGATTGTTCATGATCCAGCCATTGAAGATAAATGCGCGCCTCGCGTCTTTCATCGTCCGAAAGATGGATCTCCATCTTATCCGATGCCGGTGTGATACCAGCCGCCCGAAGGAATTGATTGTGAAAAGCTACCGCTGACTTCGGGGTTCCGTCGTCCTCAACTTGGATAGTATAGAGTGAACCGCGTCCCTTGCGTAAAGGACCGACGCGGGTCTTTGCTCCGCTCAAATATGTCAGCAAAGCACTGCGGGGATTTCCAAAAAGATCAATGGCGAGGTCAAACCCCCGGCGTCGAAGCGTCCACGCAACGCGCGGCTGCTCCAGGATTGTTGGTTTTCCAAAATCAAATGGAATGATCTCGTCGAGAGCAGGATTGCCTTCGAGAAGCGACACCGCGTTCTTTTCGCCCAGGTAGGCAATGTAAGCATCCGGCAACGCGTTACGAATGGATCGAATCAGCGGCGTTGTGAGCACAACATCGCCGACAAACTTCATGCGAGAGAGAAGGACCCGCTGATATGGGGAAGCGGGAGTCATCATTGTGGTGCGTTGCTCATCCAGTCGCACCGCTCGACCCATTCATTCATTTCAACTCGTGCCCATTCGCTGTTATGGTGATTCAGGGATGCCCAAAACGCAACCTTCGCTTCATCAAATCTCCTTTGCCTGAACAGTGCCGTGCCTAACAATCGCAGCCGGGACGCCTCAAGACGTTCAACGGGAATTGAACCTGCAAGCCGCTCAAACATTTCTGACGATTCTTTCCAGCGCCGAATCCTCAAGAGCAGCCGAGCCTTCAATAAAACGGGAACCCAATGCTCGTCATTTTGTACCATCGAATCCAACATCACCAGCCGAACCGAATCCGGGGAAACTGCGCGGGCATACCGGCAGAGCGCCGCTTGATTCGCAGAATCGCGCATGGCGCCAATCCATATGAGCGCTGACTCGGTAAGATTATCGTGAACATCCGCCTTTGCAACACGAACAAACAATTGTTCAGCCCGGACGGAATTTCCCCGGGTCCACAATGCAAGTCCGAAGGTGTTAAAGAGAGACAAAAACTGCGACGGTGTTCCGCTCAGAACAATCGTATCAAGTACGGCAATTACTGCGGAATCGTTGCCGCCATGGAATGAACTTGCGACATGCCCGGCCAAAGATTCCATACCGCGGCTCTCGTCATAGGATTGCAAGTACAGGTTTGCCGCGTGGGAAAAATAATTCTGCCTTTGTGCATCTGCGGCTTCTGCGTTTCTTGCCGCAATCACACGCGCACACACCTTGCCAAAAATAGACGGTCTGCGAAAGAAGACGTCCACAACATCGCGCTCTTGTTCGTCCACCTCAACGTCGTGAAGAAACCCCTTCCATTCATCAGCAAGCTCAATGGCTTTCTTTCCATACACTTCATAAAACGACTTGCCGCGATACGCTTGCAGCATCAGCCGGATGCCGTAGCGATCGATTAGATAGCGGCAAAACGATCCGGCGATGACATAGCTGGTGCTTGAAGACTGTGTTACAAACCCGGACGTCTCAAGGATGGACGCAACATTCGCGAGCTTGTCGAAACGAAGCAACGCGGCGGCATATTGGTGAAGCGTTCGGTTTCCCCAGTTCCACTCCAGCGCCATAGCCAGACCCTCGACAAGTGCTGTATTCAGGTTGGCGCGAATGACGGGCATCCCGAATTCTCCCGCAAGAACATGAACAAGTTCATGCTTGAGGGTACCTTCCAACGATTGCTGTGTAACATGTATTTGACGCGTCCAGGGTTTTGCAATATTTGTGGAGCCCGCACCCATGAGATTTTTCTTAACCGACGCGGATGGATACACGTAGGACTCGATCGTTTCAGTTGACGATATATGAAGTTCCTTCAGGATTTGTGAAATCTGAAATTCGTGTTCACGGACAACCCAATGCGCTTCCTCCTCCGAACAGGATTCGGGGGAATAGTACATTATCACATGCTCTGTTGCCATCCGGTCCCCCAGCGTCTCACGGATATATGAAGCCGTTGATTCGAACCCGAGTTCACAACGGTACAAATAAACGGCAATCAGTATAGCAAGAATCAAACCGCTCTTCCACACGTTCCCTCGCGACGTCATCGCACGAAGCAACATTTTTCCTTTTGACCATGTGGATTGATGCATCTGCGTGTGTCCAGCCAGGAGCAACCCCATCCAGAGGAAAACGCCACCGAGGGCAACCGTGAAGACACGGAAGTACACCAGCGCTGGAGTAACCGAAAGCAATTCATCGTATGTCAGTCCGGGAAAGAAACCAAGGAACACATTGTAGGCGAACACGGCAGGAGTGAAATACCCAAGATAAATCGCGTAAAGAATTGTCGCGGCGAAAAACTTGAGAGCGATGATCTTCGCATAAGTGTAGTGAAGCGCGCAAAAAAAACCGACGCAAGTCGAAAACCAACAGCTCACTACAGGCAGGAGAAGAAAGAAGAAGAGCCCACCAATCGGCGAGCAGTTCCTTACAAAGAGCGCGTTCGTCAACATCACAACAAGCGGGATCAATAACAGAATCAGGTTTCGGGTGAGGGCGGAGAAAAATGCTATTGGGGGTGTTGTGACCCGTGCGCGAACAACGTGCACGGTGAGAATCAAAGAACCAATCGATGAGACGAGGGCAATGAGTGCCGAAAACTCATATCCAAGGTAGTTCAAAAGGGGGACCTGGGTACAGACGAGGGAAACGATCAGATACACCACCGATGCGATGATAGTACTTCGCTCTGGCATGGATTCCTGCGTTGACAATCGGGGGTTAGAACTCTTCTCCGGAGACACGCTCAATATCGGCCCCCAGCGATTGAAGCTTCTTTTCAATCGCTTCGTACCCGCGGTCGATGTGATATGCGCGGAGAACTTCAGTGGTTCCTTCGGCAACAAGGCCGGCAAGAATCAACGACGCCGATGCGCGGAGATCGGTGGACATGACCGTGGCTCCGGTAAGTCTGGACTTTCCTCGTACCGTCGCGACATTCTCTTTCAGCTCAATATCAGCACCAAGTCTCATGAGCTCCGGCACATGTTTGAATCTGTCGAAGTAGATGTTGTCCGCGATAACAGAAACTCCTCTGGCAACAGCCATGAGTGCAATCCATTGCGCTTGCATGTCCGTCGGGAACCCTGGGTAAATTGTGGCGGCGACATCGATGGGGGAAATACCCGCAGACGCATCAATCGTGATCGATGAATGTCCGGTAGTAATCTTACATCCTGCCTCGGCGAACTTGGCTGATACTGCCGAGAAGTGCTCCGGGTTCACGCCATCCAATGTCGCGCTGCCTCCTGTAATCGCGGCGGCAGCTAAAAACGTGCCGGCTTCGATACGGTCCGGAATTGTTTCGCAATCAGCCGGACGGAGTTCATCGACTCCTTCCACGTCAAGCGTGTTGGTACGGATACCTTGAATCCTCGCTCCCATCTGCTGAAGAAACTCTGCGAGCGATGTAATCTCCGGCTCTGTCGCCGCGTTCTCAATTCGTGTGGCGCCCTTTGCCAGAACCGCGGCCATAAGAATGTTGCCTGTCGCTCCGACACTTGACACGTCAAATGTGATCTTTGCTCCGGTGAGACGTTTTGCCTTTGCAATAATGTAGCCCCCGCTCAGGTCTATCTCTGCTCCCAGCTTCCGGATTCCTTCAATATGAAGGTTCACAGGTCGCGGCCCCCAAGCGCAGCCACCGGGAAGTGAAACCTTCGCCTTGCCGAATCTTCCCACCAACGGGCCAAGGACATAAATTGAGGCGCGCATTTTCTTGACGTGTGTGTAGGGCGCTTCCCATTTGTTCACGTTTGTCGTATCGAGGGTGAGTAGGTTGCCTTTGAACGATGATCTGACCCCCATCGACTTGAGAAGGCTGGACATGGTAATCACGTCGCGGAGGTCGGGTGTATTTCCAAGCCGGAAGGTTCCGCTCGCAAGAAGTGTGGCCGGCATGAGGGCCAGCGAAGCATTTTTGGCGCCGCCGATGGAAACTTTGCCGCGAAGTTTTTTTCCGCCGCGAATTACGAATTTGTCCACGTGCTCTTTCTGGTTCGTACAGGAAAAATTTCCAGCGCAATCTCCACAAAAAGGCAGGGAAAGTCAACGCAAGAGGTAGCCACTCAACACAGAATTCCCTATACTTTACTACCATTACTCCATCATCTTTGTGAATCTTCCGGCACTACTTCAGTCAGCACTATCTCCCCGTCCGAACCGAAGCCACGTCTCGGAACTTGCGGAAATGTTTCATCGCATTGCCGCGGGGTATCTACGCACCAAATCCGCCGCAGGCACATTGAACCTCAAAACCCTCGGATTACCTCTTGAAGACGTTGCGTGGGATTGCGTCGCTGATCTTTTCAGGCGGGACTCGGCAGGAGCATTCACTCAGCTTGTCGAGTACTTTCAACCGATCAACATTGACTGTACCTCCGAGGGAGATCCGTATGGTGGCAATATCGTAAACATCGACATGCGTGCCCAAACTGAGCTTGAGGTTCCAATTGGACTCACTGAACTTTGGATCGAGCGATCCGAAGAACTTTGCAGAACTATTGTTACACATGGCGGCTGGAACATGATCTCTCTGCCCATCAGACTGCCATCCAATTACTATCTCGATCTGCTTCCGGATGCCGTTAGCCACCCATTCAGGTACACACCCGGAGGTTACATTGTCGACGATTCGCTCGATCCCGGAGTCGGATACTGGATCAAGTTCGACGGGGTCTATAACTACAACATTTGCGGATGGTCTGTTGTCGATACCTGTGTTGACGCAGTAGCACGCTGGAATATGATCGGGTCATTTGAGGACACGGTGAAGACTTATCCTTTTCTTGGTGTCTTTGTGGTATTCTTCCGCCAGTGAAATCTCACTACCGTAACACACGAGTGCTGAGGATTCTCCATTTACAACTCTGCTTCATCACTCATTACTCTAAATTCCTGTTCTTGCTTCTCCCTGCACCATCGGCTATATTGACGATGGTATTTCTCTTCCAAATCATTTATATCCATGTTCGCACGGCGCCGAATCCCCGTACTCGTCATTTTTGTTCTGGTCTTGATCTCGACTTCATCCGCGCAAATCAGGATTACGGACGATCTCAACCGCGCTGTTGTGTTGCCTGCACCTGCAACACGCGTTGTTTCCCTCGCGCCAAGCATCACCGAAACGCTCTTTGCCGTCGGAGCCGGTGAACAGGTTGCCGGGGTGACAGACTATTGCAATTATCCTTCGGGGGTTACACGTTGCGCGCGCGTCGGTGGTGTTATCAATCCGAGTATCGAGACCATCGTGGGTTTGAAGCCCGATCTCATCATCCTCACAGCGGAGGGAAACATCAGGGAGGACTTCGACAAGCTTGCCGGAATGGGAATCCCACTGTTTGTCACAAACCCGAGAAACCTTGAAGGCATTTACAAGTCCATTGAGACTATTGGTGTTCTTACGGGCCACAAAAGGGCATCGGATAGCCTGGTGGCTGACATGAAGAACCGCGTCGGACGGCTTTCGATGCGCATGGGCCCGCGTGCGGAGAAAAGGGTCATGATGATCGTCGCTCTGCAACCGCTGATCGTTGTGGGAAAAGGAACGTTTCTTAACGAATTGATTTCCCTGGCGGGAGGAAGAAACATCGCTGCAGAGTCCCCGGCAACTTATCCAACGTACAGCCGCGAGAGCGTTATCAAAGAAGACCCGGAGATTATTGTCATCATGTCGGACGTCGTGCAAAGCGTTGAAGAGCTGACGACGTTCTACCCTGAATGGGCTAAGATCAAGGCCGTTCAAAACAAGCAGATGTTTCGCGTTGATTCGGATATCATGTCCAGACCCGGTCCGCGCGCTATCAACGCGCTTGAAACATTGAATTCCATCATCCAATCCGGACGGATGCATTGACTCCGGTAAAGAGGAAGACCAAACGCGTACGGCCACGGGGTCGCAAACGGAAGTTCTTCATTGCCGTGGCCGGAAATATCGGCGCAGGAAAGTCTTCATTGACGCGGCTTCTGAGCGATCGCTTTGGCTGGAAACCATATTACGAGTCTGTGGCGGACAATCCATACCTCAACGATTTCTACGCGGACATGCTCAGGTGGTCATTCAACCTGCAGGTGTATTTTCTCTCCAACCGTTTCCGCAGTCACAAAGCCATCACAGAAGGACACGGCTCGGTAATTCTCGACAGGGTTATTTATGAGGACGCGGAAATCTTTGCGCGAAATCTGCATGAGATCGGGAAGATGGAAACGCGCGATTATGAGAACTATGTTGCGCTATACGATGTGATGACCGAGTACCTTCACGCGCCCGATCTGCTGATCTATTTGCGCGCGGGCGTGGATACTCTGATGTCGCAGATCAGCCGTCGCGGGCGCGACTTTGAGCAGGCCATCAAGAGGGAGTATCTAGAGCAACTGAACAAACACTACGAAGACTGGATTCACCGTTACCGCCGCGGACCCTTGCTCGTCATCGAATCAGACAGCATCGACTTTGTGAACAAACGTGAAGACCTCGAACGCGTAGTGGAGATGATCAAGAGGAAGCTTGGCGCTGATGACCGCTCCTTCGACGAAGTGTCGGAGAACCAGTTGTCGCTTCTTTCTTAGATTCCTTTCACAGGTCGAGGATCAATTCGCCCGCCTCACTCGCCTTTACCCAATACCCATACCCGGGAAGCAGGGTATCCACAATTACATATCCTGAAGGTGTAAATCTGTAGTATTCGGACATTACAATACCGGGCGGATTTTGACCAACCGAATCCACCGTAAGCGCTGTTGGGCCCGACCCAATCATGTTCCATCCTGCATTCACATTGACTTGGAATGGTCCCAGTGGAAATCCGCAGATTGTGACTTCCTCGGGTCCTGGAAATCTCAACCAATAGGCTTCACCCGGTTCCAAAGTATAGTCCAGCGAGTATCCGGTCGGACCGTATGCAATGGCATATGAAAAAGATGAGCTGGGAAAAATTGCCTGGACGGTATCATTTTCTACGAAGAAGGGAATCGATATCAGGTTCCAACCGGCGTGGACTGAAATCGTCGTGCAGGGCAACACCTCAAATTGCGCGGTAAATACTCCGCGTGAATGCGTACCTGCCACGATTGTCGCGTCCGATGCACGATAGTCCAGATAGCCAACGATGATGTTTCCCATTTCGCTCGCGCCCTCCTGCACCCACACAGTTGAAGCCCCGTTCAGGGCTGTCGTTGAAAGCACACCGATGCTTGTCGCAAGAAACACCTGGCGCTCACCATTGACATGAAACATCGATGCAAATCGTGTTGACGGTCCCGATGGCCCGGCAAGATTTCCTTCAACATCTGTCCAGCTTGTTCCCCCGTTCGTTGTGTACCACAAGCTTTGGAAGTTGTAGTTTCCGAAGGCAACAAGAGCGTTGTTTGAGTTTTCGGGATCCACCGCAATCGAACGCACAAATCCTCCCGAGGTTGTTCCACCGTTCAGTCCCGGAGGAGTTATGGTTGTTACCGTTGGTGTGGCGGTGTTCGCGTTGTCGGCGCGCTTTACAATGCCGTCTGTGGTTCCGTAGTACAGAACGTTCGCATTGTTGGCGGAGGAAACGCCCAGCGCGCTGATGCGTCGGTTCGTTCCAAAGCCAACATCGGTGCCGGTGAGCGCAGTCCAGCCAGTCGTGCTGGTTGCATTGGGGGCGTTGTCATTTCTCCAGATAGCGCTCGCGAGCGAAGGACTTGATCTCCCTGCGGCAAAATAGAGAATGCTCGCATTGTTCGGGTCGAGAGCGATCGGGTTGACAAACAACTGGTTTGTCGCGCCGCTTGGAGTAATGGAGAACACGTTGCTCAGATCGCGGTTCATTCTCTGCATCTGTCCGTTCTGATACTGCGTGTAGAGACGGTCATGGGCGATAGGGGCAACTTCAACAACAGTCCCATCTCCGCCGAATGCCATCACCCACGAGGAAACTCCGGGCGCGTTCCCCATTTGCGTCCCGTTGTCTTGGGCTCCGGCAAGAATAAGATTGCTTCCCGCTTCCGGTGCAATCGATACGGAATAGAACTGGGTAACGTTGTAGCCGTTGTTCAAACCGGTCCAAACCACTGTTGCCGCCGTGACGTCGCCCGTCTTCGTCACCCCTCCGTCATGACCGGAGTAATAAACATTGGGATTGTCGGCCCTGAAAAAGCCGCTGTGCAAATCCGGGTGATGCGGACCCTGTGGCCAGAACGGATACCCGCCGATGGTCGTTGTGAGGCCCGTTGACGCAAATCCATCGGTCGCCCGATAAAGGTTTGTTCCCCCTATCAGCACGAGGTCCTCGTTGAGAGGATGAACGTGCACCATCATATCGTATCCGGTTTGAGTACTCAGATCGCCCGGAAGATTTCCACCGCGATTTTCCCAGGTTCCTCCGGAACCCGAGCCGTCCCCGGATATGTATGTGTACTTCCAAAGCTGATGGCCGTTGACCGCGGGAAAGTTATCGGCGCCCTGAACAAACAAATAGAGAACCGCAGGGTTGGATTCGAAGGATGCGAAAACACTTCTTCCAACGAAGGTTGGGAAATCAATGGGTACGATGTTAGTCCATGTTATACCATCCGGTGAACGCCATATCTCCGGAACTCCTCCGCTCTTCGTGAACGCGTAGACAACGCCATTGTTCGTAACAACAACATCCGTGTAGGATGAATCGGCGATATGCGTCTGAGCCCAGCTCGTTCCGCCATCCGTGGAGCGGTAAATGCCGATGTACGTGGCGGCGTATACTTCTTCTTCGGTGGCATTAGAAGGATCGGTTGCCACATTCCAGATGTAGTCAAATGCATCTGTTGACTGCGGTGTTCCGGATGAAGTTGAAGGAAGAAGAGCCCACGATGAGCCGTTGTCCACCGATTTGAAGATCCCATCGCCGCGATAGAGTGAGCCCCATCGGGTGTCATTGTTTGTGGATCCGCGGAATTCGCCGGTCCCGACATACCAAACATTCGTAAACCCCGCTCTTCGATCCTGTGCGATACAGGTTGTTGAGTGAATCTGTGACGGTGATGTTGTTGGAAACCATGAGGCGCCGTCATTAATAGATTTCCACATACCTCCCGCAACACTTCCTGCCAGCAGAACATCCGGGTTCGTAATATCTCCTGCGAACACGCGCGTTCTTCCGCCGACGTCGTCGGGGCCGCGTTCAGTCCAAGTCAACGCCTGCGACCGGCGTGTGAGTCCCATTGCACGTGCGTTATCAAATGTGGGAAGTCGACGCGCCAACTCACGCTCACGCTGACGAATCCCGCGCGGAATCTCATTTGTGACGGGATCTCTCAGCATCATGAACTCCATTTCAGCCTGCGCATGCGGATCATCCTCCGTTCCCACGCTTACCGGGGGATTCATGTTTCCTGCTGAGCGCGGCTCTCCATCAAGAATGGCTACAACTGTTCCGATCAGAAGGAGTAGAAAAGCCAGGAGAAGCGGTGTTCGATCTTTCATCATGGGTGGACCTCTTTAAAGTAAAGCACTGCAAAACGCTCGAAGACAGGGGGGGATCCCTTTCAAAGAAAGAGCATTTTCACGGCAACCGCAAGAAGGAAGATGGCAAAGTACTTCTTCTGTCTGGTCACGTCCGTCCTGTGGGAAAAGGATGCTCCGAGTTTGGCCATTGGCAAACTCCCCAAAATAATCGGTATTGCATGAAGGTAGTCCACATACCCAAGGGTTCCGGGGAATCCTGAGAGAAGCGCGTTGTCCCATCCGGCAACAACGTATCCGATCAACGAGGCAAACGCCGTTATCACAATGCTCGCGCTGGAGGTTCCGAGCGCCTTCTTCAGAGGGAATCGCATCAGGTAGTACATCATCGGAATTGAAAAAAACCCGCCGCCTACTCCGGCAAGCGATGAAATAAGTCCGACAACCACGCCGATCCCCATGAGTCCTGCCGGATGAAGAATGGGAGGATCGACTTCGCCCTTTTGCTGTGACTCTGTGAGCATACGGATGGCGGCAATGACAACAATGACTGCGAAGATTTGCTGAAGGGCTATCCCTGAAAGCGAGGCCGCAATTGCGGATCCGATGAAAGCCCCGGCAATGCTTGCGCCTCCCATAAACACCACGGCTCGGCGGATTACATGTTTGTTCTTTGAGTATTGTATGGCGGAGACAAGAGAGGCGAAGATTACCACGAAGAGACTTGTACCAAACGTCAGGTGTGTCGCGACTTCAGAAGGAACCTGGAGAACGCTGGAAAAGAGATACAGAAGAATCGGGACGAGAATAATTCCGCCGCCGACTCCAAAGAAACCCGCAAGGAAGCCGGACAATCCGCCGGCGAAGAGAAGAGCGACAATGGAAAGCGCGTTCACCGGCTGAGACTATTCCCCAAGCATCTTTGCGTATGCACCGGGATTCTTCAGAAGGGCAAGCCCCGTATTGACCTGCACATCGTCATGCAACGATGCCTCGATGCGCCCCTGTTCGCCGTGTACTCGCGCCGTGAGCTCAACTTCGACTTCTCTCTTGATCTGCTTTGCATACCGTTCAAAGCCGCGTTTCTTCTCTTTCTCCAGATCTTTCACAAGCCGGTCGATATCCTCAATTACTTCCTTGCTGTAGTTCAGCTTCTCCGCGAGTTCGCGCATCTCCTTCAGTTTCGTTTCTGTTTCCTCCTGGTAGTCGAACTGTTCCTCCTCCAAAAATGATTTGAAGGATGCCATCATCTCGTCGGTGACGCCGTTCATTTTTTCAAGCTTGTGTTCAATCACGTAGCTGTTCGCGAACTTGAAGAACAGCGATTTCCTCAATAACTGTTTTACCATGGGGCCATTATCCGGTTGGCCAACGATGGAATCCGGAGTGATGCCTCCGTGCTCATATACTGTGCGACCGCCGGCCGTTTTGAATTCTTTCTTCGTGCTGTCGGCAAACGATGCGAACACGCCATCTTTGTTGCGACTGAGATAGTCGATTTCCTGGATACTTCTGCCGCTGGGTGTGTAGTACCGTGCTGTCGTGATCTTTAGTTGAGCCCCGTAGCTCAGGGGCAATATGGTCTGTACCAATCCTTTGCCGAATGTCCGCACGCCGACAACAAGCCCGCGGTCTAAGTCCTGGATGGAGCCCGACACAATCTCGCTCGCGCTTGCGCTGTTGCGATCGGTGAGCACCACAACCGGCACCGCTGGAAGAATCGGCTCTTCCATTGAACGATACTCACGGTCGGCATCCGCCCTGCGTCCTTTCGTGCTGACGATGAGACTGTTGCGCGGTACAAATTTGCTCACGATTTCCACCGCAGCATCAAGCAAACCGCCGGGGTTCCCGCGCAGGTCAATCATAATACCTTTGAGTTCGCCCTTGAGCGTCAGGTCGCGGATTGCCTGCCTGACTTCCTCTCCCGCCTTGCGCGAAAACCGTTCAAGCTTGATGTACCCAATGCCCGGTTCGATGAAGCCCGAGTAAGTGACGTTCTTGATTTGGATTTCTTCGCGCACAAGTTCAAACGCGAGGGGGTCTTTCTCTCCTTCGCGGTCCACCATCACCTTGACTGTGGTACCGGGAGTTCCGCGTGTCAATGCGCGCACTTCGTCCGGCTTTTTGTCGGCAATCCGTACGCCATCGACTTCAACGATCTTGTCTCCCGGTTGAATCCCCGCGCGCTGCGCAGAGTATCCCTCCATCACTGTAACCACCTGGATGATCCCGTCACGAACTCCGATTGTAACGCCAACGCCGCCGTATTTTCCGGTGGTGAGAAGTTCGACCTCATCCCCCTCCTCTTTGCCGATAAAAATGGTGTACGGATCAAGATTCTCCAGCATGCCGTCGATGCCGGCCTCCATAAATCTTTCCGGATCAACTTCATCGACATAGTTCGCTGTGATTTCACGGTACACTTTGCCGAACACATCGATTCCCTTGTTGATCTTAAAAAAGAATTCGCCGTCTGACGGCGGGTCGCTTATTGCCGGAGGCACAAGCATAAGTGTCCCGAGCGCGAGCATCAACACAAATCGAAAGCCCTTCATAAGATTCTCCTACACTGAAAGAAGTTGGATGGAAAACCGTTGCTCAACATGAGCCCACACGGAGCGGCGCGTTTCTTCAATGGACGCTCGTCCGTCAAGAAGAATAATCCGGTGCGGTTCCTGCCGCGCCATGGCAAGATATCCTTTGCGCACGCGCTCATAAAACTCGCGGCCTGCACTTTCCATGCGATCGAATGTAAGTCCTGCCAGATTTTTCCTGCGCTCGATCTCGTCCACCGGTATGTCCACAAGGAATGTCATATCCGGCATACAACCGATTGTTGCAACAGCGTGAATCTGTTTGATGGCCTCAAGATCCAGCCCGCGTCCGTAGCCCTGGTACGCCGTGGTGGAATCGTGAAATCTATCGCAGAGAATAACCTCGCCGCGATGGAGTCCGGGAACAATAACTTCTTCAACCAGCTGGGCGCGGCTTGCGGAGAATAACAGCAGTTCCGCTGTGTCAGTCATGGCGTGAAGCGAGGTGTCGAGCAGGATGGTGCGAACGCGTTCCGAGATGTCGGTGCCTCCGGGTTCACGCAGTATGCGCACGGTGCGCTTGCATTCGCGCAGGCGGTCGGCAAGCAGATTCGCCTGCGTGGTCTTGCCGGAAAAATCCAGCCCTTCAAATGTCATAAACATGCGTTTGTCGTGTAAACATACAGACTTTCATCAGCGGATGCAACCAACGTATGCTTGCGCCTCTCGCGGCATTTGAGTATTTTTTCCACGCGCGTCTATGCCCAAGAAGCCACGACCACATACCCCGCCGCCTACACCGGTCGAGCCGCATGATCAACGTAAGATTGAATCCCGCAATGAAGACGCCCGGTTGATCCACGCCGCACTCCGCGGCGACGACAATGCCTACAAACAGCTCATGCGGAAGTACCATGATGCCATCTACAATTTCATCTTCAGGATGGTGCACAACAAGGAGCAGGTGGAAGACCTGACGCAGGAGGCGTTCATCAAGGCGTTTGCTTCATTGAAGAGCTTCAACGAAGAGTTCGCATTCTCAACGTGGTTGTACAAAATCGCGACCAACCATTGCATCGACTTCGTCCGGAAGAAGAAGCTCCAGACGTTTTCCATCGACAAGCCAATCGATTCACGGGAAAGCGATTATACATTCGAAATCCCCGATGAAAGCTACGAGGCCGACAGGGTCCTCATCGGCAACCAGCGCGCTGTGCTTCTCACCAGCGCCATTGACTCCCTCCCGCCAAAATACCGCAAAGTGATTCAGATGCGCCATGTGGATGAAAAGAGCTACGAGGAAATAGCCAAACTGCTCAAACTGCCGATTGGAACCGTAAAAGCCCATATTTTCAGAGCGCGGGAGCTTCTCTACAAGCAACTCAAGGACAAGATCCGTCATTATTAATGAGTACCGCAACCAAGCTTGTGGTTTCCCCGTATTGGAAAGTGGTTTTATGAAGCCGGTTCTTTCCATACTATCCCTGTGTTTACTTGCGGGCTCCGTCGTTGCATACCCTTCGCGCGAAGAGCCGTTGCTTGATGACATCGGGCGGACAACCGAGCGCGAGCTGAAGGTGACGCTTTCCTCCGACTTCGGCAGTATCATGATCTCGCGCGGCGAGAGTGAAAAGATCGTCGTCGCAACCGAGGGCCCTGCCAGGCGTGAACCCACTCGTGTGTCCACCAACTACACTGTCCGCAACCGCATTGGATATCTGGACATTATTCTCGGAGAGCCGACTGAAGAGCGGGAGGACAACGGACATTTTGTTCACGTGGGCGACATGAAGAGCGGAAAGTGGTATCTCGCGTTCACCGATGCCGTTCCCATTTCATTTGATATCGAACTCGGTGTGGGAAGGGGTGAGTTCGATCTGACGGGAATCCAGGTAAAGGACTTCAACCTTACCGCCGGTGCAAGCGACGTTGCGCTCTACTTCAACGAATCCAACAAGACGTCAATCGATAACATGAACATCGAATCCGGTGTGAGCAAGTTCATCGGAAGAAATCTTTGCAACGCGAACTTCAAGCGCTTTCGGTTCCAGGGAGGCGTTGGGTCTTACGACCTCGACTTCTCGGGTCAACTCCAAAAGGAAGTTGATGTTGATGTGGACGTCGGGTTGGGAGCCGTGACGATTTATATTCCGGAACAGATCGGCGTGAAGATGTTCTATGACGGAAGCTGGATTTCGAAGATGGATTGCGGCAAGGGTTTTGAAAAAGTATCCGAGAGCGAATACACCACGGATAATTTTCCAACGGCGCGCGGAAAAATGAATCTTCGTGTTACCTCGGGCCTCGGCGCGGTCAAGGTCCGGCGGAAGTAACTACTTTACTCTCCTCTACCCCACAACATATACGGCGCCCATACATGCGGCTGTCCGTAATCCCTGCTCCTGATCATTTCCTTCTGCATTGCCCAGTGTGCCATTTCTGTTGAGGCCCCTCTAAGTAATGCCGTGTATACCGTCTCGCCAAAGTATTTCTTGCTTCGGCGATGCGGTGTGTATGATGTGACGATGACGTTGCCGGAGCGATTCATAAGAAAGAGCGCGCCGAGCGTTGCATTCATTCCGACAACCGGCGAACCTAAGTTGGAGAGAACCACAGTAGGGAATGAAGGAAGACCCAGCGTTGAACCCCACGGGATTGCGCGCGTTCCATGCGGCGATTGACCATCCGACCAGAACATGACTGCGGTAGATGGAACGCGGGCGTTCGATCGCAACTCGAGCGATGCATGAAACACATCCGCTGAAAGCGAACGAAGATTGTTAAACTCCGCCTGCTGACTGAACCGCAACACTGCATCTTTATAGAACGCCCGGATATCGCGCAGTTCGTACTCGACGTCCCATGAGGTTGTGCCCGGATGCCCGGCTCCGGCAATGCGGAGTGGAATTCCCGGACGCGAAGATTCCGACCTTAGCATAGCCACCGAAGGGAGATACCGGATAAGGAATTGCTCGGCAACGAAGCGTCCACTGCGGCCACGACGCAACGCATGCATCGGGAGTCCGGAAAGTGTGGCTGGAAGTGCAACGGAAAGCTTTGTCACTCCGCCAAGTTTGTATTCAACGGGACGAACCAGGACGGTGAACAAATTCGCGCCAAGCTCATCGATGCGATCTTCCACTCTTCGCTGCTGGAACTTTGATGAATCCTCTAATGTCGCGCGGAGTTGCAACATGTTCGAATACTCACCGGCCCACGCCGACACGAGTTTGCCTTTCACCGATGCAACAGACGCGCTGATGCCGGATTGAGACACAACGATCACGTGTGTTGCAGAAAGTGTTGGCAGGGGAAACACAAAAGCAGTTTCGCGCGGAAGCGCTGCGCGGACTTCATCCACGCTGAGGTCGCCGGCTTGCGCAAGTGGAGCCAGTGACGGCACCCGTTGCATGGCTTCCGTTGCCACGCGATCAAATCCGGAACGCGTTGAGGTGAGCATGCCGGCCACTTCCTTAAAGACTGGCTGTTCTAACAGACCGGATGCAAGTATCTCTTCCAGCCGACGTTCTGCGCCGATACGCTGAGCCAGCGCGGAGCGAATCCCCGCAACCAACCTTGTGACGAGTGTGTCCTTGCTCCGGACTTCCTGAACAATCAGCCGGTCAAACAACTCCCGGTTCTGCTGGCGCTGCGCGTAAGCGAACGCCTCATCGGCGCGGCCAAGTTGCAACAGCAAATCAATCGTGGAGCCAAACGCGGTTGCGGCATCCGGCGCGGCGCTCTCGCACTCCGGCAAAACATCATCCGGACCGAAGGGCGCGTAACACTGTTGATCCAGATCCGCGGATGACCTGAACATTTGGAGCGCGTCGTTAAACTGACGGGAGCGGAGAAGCATCGCACCCATCGAGCGTTGCGCGTAGGAAACCCCACGGTCGTATTGAACGCCTTTGAACAGCTCGAGCGCAGATTGGAAGTTTGTTGATGCAGCGGCCTTGTCGGTCTCGCAATGTCCTAACTGGACAAACAGGTACCCTTCCGCCCGCTTGTTTCCCATGGCAATCGCCGAAGGCAATGCCGCGCGGTAGAAGCGCCCCGCTTCCATCCTGTTTCCAGATTGCAGGTAGATGTTGCCGACACGCATCAGCATTTCAAGCCGCACCGCTTGCGCGTTGCTTACCCTGTCGGAAAGCGTGAGCGCATCTGTGTAGTGTTCAAATGCCTTTTGTGTATTACCCGCGGCGTGGTATCCCTGGGCAAGGCGACTCAACGCGTTGATGATCATCAGCGAGTCGCGGGATTGCTGAGCAAGCGTCAGGACGCGAAGGAATCCGCTCTCGGCCGCGGTGAAGTCACCGCGCCGTTGGGCCGACCGCGCAAGCGCAAACTGCGCTCTTGCCTGCATCGCTGCATTCTGCCCGGCGTTCAACAGTTCGTTGAGGATGGCTGTTTCTTCCTCTGTGTACTCCAGCATGCCGCAAGTTTCGGCAAGTTCCCATTGAATCGCGGTAACCGCATCGGCTTCTTTGAACAGGCGCGCAAGGCGCAATGATTCGGTGAGATATTCATGCGCGCGCATCACTTCGCCAGTCCGCTGGTAAATGCGCGAAACTTCAAGAGTCAGATCGCGGGCGGCCGGTTTGTTGCCGGCGGCTTTGTAGTGCTCGATGGATTGGAAATAGTAAAGAAGAGTTGAATCCATGTTGCCGAACGCGTATGCAATGCGACCCAGAAGCTCGGTTTCCTCGGCAAGCTGTCGCGGGCGGCGCAGACCCATATCCAGCGCCAATGCTTCCAAAAGCTGTTGACGCGCTTCGCTGTACTGGTGTTGCTCGTAGGTGTTGCGGGCCTGACTGAGAACCTGGTCGGCGCGTTGTTGCTCGGGGACAGATTCTTTGGCACAGCCGGAGATGAAGACAAGAAGGAGAAGCGACGCGGCGGAAACCAAACACCACTTGTTGATCTCGGAATTGATGGACCTGTTCAGTTGCCGGCTCCTTGTTTTGCCGCGAAAAGATAGAGAAGTTGAAGGCGAGAAACAAACGGGCCTTTGTTCGCCTATTGTAGGAATCCCTCTCCCTCCTCATATAGGCATTTCTCAATGTGGCCCGCGAAATCAGCGGCGGTGATTTTCTATTTGTGTGGTTTTGAACTCTCCCCTGCCTGCCGGCAGGCAGGCCCTTCCCCTCCCTTTCGAAGGGAGGGGAGGTGTGTCCCCAGATACCTCGATGGCGCTGGGGCCGGTTTGCTTGTCCGCCAAATGCGGTTTCAATATTTGACAGGCGGACATTCTCATTCTTGACGTGCATTTCCAACAGGATTTCCGAAGTCGACGGACGTATGTGTGGGCAGAATGTACAGAGCTTTGTGATTTCGGTGCTTCTCCTCCACCTTGCGACATGCTAACGGCCCAAGATATAGCATCCTTCAGAGGTGTTTGAGCTGCCTTTGTCCGGATTCGATGGAGGGTGCGTTGGTGGCTTCACGGAGAGCGTTTGCATTCTCGATTGCTTTGGGGTTAACCGGGCGCTCAAATCGAGAATGCACGGACTGTGTGGCCGGCGGTCCCATAAAGTGCGTTCCGAATCCGGACAGTTTTCTTTCGTCCCTTTCTGCTATGAAAATATCTATGCCGCTCTGGGTCGTTCTTCGATAGACACTTTGAGGCCAAGAGTTTCGAGCTTATGGATGAGACGTTTCTGTAGGATGCGTTGACTTCGTTCATCGA
>Ga0187893_10001345_pt1 | contig 59770 bp, 57 predicted proteins | sample MA1701074metaG_FD_139574 | JGI IMG/M metagenome (GOLD analysis project Ga0187893, IMG submission 139574) | White microbial mat communities from a basaltic lava cave in the Kipuka Kanohina Cave System on the Island of Hawaii, USA - MA170107-4 metaG ... | reverse complement strand
TATTTGTTCAAATCGCTTGTTTTTAATTGCCGGAAAGCAACGCTTCTCGCATTGAAGAAAGAGGACGGCCATGCGTCCGTACTGGAGCACATACAGCTATATTACCATAGTTTTTATTGCAGGGCCTGCAGGCAGTACCTGAAACAGTCAACGGTAATCAACACACTATTGGGTATTGCTGATCAGCATCAGTTCGAGAATCCTGCCTATCATTTACCGGATCAGGTAAAAGAACACTTTCAGGAGCAAATCAACCAATTCAAAAAATGAGGTCCCTGGTTGTAAGGATTGCGTCTGGCAGCCGTCTGTAGCTACAAAACAATATGAAGACAATTAGCCTGGGTTTGTTTCTGCTTGTGGCTGGTGCTGCAAAAGGCCAATCGGTCTACTACAGCGAAAATGGAATAGCCATCAATGGTTTTGACGCCGTTTCCTACATTAACGAGGGCAAGGCGGTGAAAGGCAATAGTGTCTATGCGCATCAATGGGGCAGCACAACGTGGCTTTTCAGCTCACAGTCGAACCTGGATCTCTTCAAGGCTGATCCGGAAAAGTTTGCCCCTCAATACGGTGGTTGGTGTGCTTATGGGGTGAGCGAGAACCATAAATCGCCTACCGATCCGAACGCATTTACTGTTGCTGGAGGCAAGCTGTTTCTCAATTACAGCATCAGGGTAATGCAAAAGTGGAGGAGTGACACCACCCAATATATAAGACGCGCCAATCAGAACTGGCCCGCGTTGAGAGAATCCAGATAAATCAACCTCAATCCGCGCAATATATTAACGACAATGAAAACCGTAATTTATATCCTCCTCGTGCTTATCGCTGCAAACCTGTACGGGCAAAGTGACTTGCGGGGCAGGCACTACAACCTGAAGAGCGGCGTGGCGTTGGAAGGCTACGACCCAGTTTGCTATTTCCAGCAAGGCAAGGCTTTAAAGGGCAAAAAGGAATTTAGTTCGACTTCCAATAATGTAACTTACTACTTTTCCACAAGTGCCAACAAGTCCCTTTTTGAAAAGGAGCCTCAAAAGTATGAGCCGCAGTACGGCGGCTGGTGTGCCTATGCCATGGGGGCTTCCGGAGAAAAGGTGCAAGTGGATCCCGAAACATTCAAGATCTCAGGGGGCAAGCTCTACCTGTTTTACAATCGCTTCTTCAACAATACGCTGCCAAAATGGAATGAGGACGAAAACAACCTAAGGTCGAAAGCTGACAATAACTGGACTAACGTTTTCAAATGATCATAAAAACAAAATGTTGAACAAATTCATTTCAATCGCGCTCAGACTGGTAGCGGCTATAATCATGCTGCAAACCTTGTACTTCAAATTCACGGCTCAGCCAGAGTCAGTTTTTATCTTCAGCCAGGTCGGCATGGAACCATGGGGAAGGATCGGAACTGGCCTTGCTGAGCTGGTCGCATCCATTCTTCTGTTGATTCCGGCTACGATAACCCTTGGAGCACTGCTGGCCACGGGCATCATGCTGGGCGCAGTTGTTACGCATGCTTTCATTCTTGGCATTGACGTTCAGGGCGACGGCGGACAATTGTTCGCCTATGCGATGATCATTTTGATTGCTTCGCTGATATTGCTGTACATCCATAAGGAACAGTTGACTGCTTTCAAGTCCAGGCTTTTTGCAAAGAAACAAGCATAACACAACCACATTCACATGATTCAGAGTTCATTGAAGGAACAATTGAACGTCCTTTGTGAATTGCTATCGCAATTAAGCGATGAGCAATACACATGCAAGGTGTCGATGCTGAGCAATGCCTCGATTGGTCAGCATGTAAGGCACATCGTCGAGCTCGTGCAATGCCTCGTGCTCGGCTATGAAAAGGGGTTGGTCGATTATGACAGGCGCAAGAGGGACAAACGGATTGAGACCGGGAGAACTTTTGCCCTGCAGATTCTCGAAGACCTTCAATGTTCAATTGACAAGCCTGAAAAAGATCTGTTGCTTCATGCTGTCGCTGGGTCTGGGGAGTACACAATAGAAACAGGATTCAGCAGGGAAATACTTTACAACACTGAGCATGCCATTCACCATATGGCACTTATACGCGTCGCTTTGATGGAAATGCGGCTTGATATTGTGAACGACACCTTCGGCGTGGCTTATGCAACGACTCAGTACCAAAATGGAGTACTTCACGATGCCTGAACGGTTTGAGAAAATACTGATCAAAGCGAGAAACTGGGAGTACTGGAGCAGCAACATCATTTACTTTCCAATACTCCCCTACCTGTTGTTCCTCTTTGTAAGAGTCAGGAATTGTTTCTTCTTCAATGCCGCGAATCCTGGTATTGAGTACGGTGGTTTTGTAATGGAGTCAAAATGGAAAATCCATGAAAAGGCGCCCCCTGGCTTTTTCCCTCATACAATCCCTGTCAGGTTGGGAGACAACATTGAGCATGTCATTTCTACGGTGAGCAGCCAGTTCAGGTTCCCAGTTGTAGCCAAACCTGATATCGGGTCTAAGGGAAGAGGAGTGATGGTAATCAACAATTCTGCGGAACTCAGGTTGTATCACGCTTCCTGCCCGACCGATTACCTTATCCAGGAAAAAGTCAACTATCCTTGCGAAGCGGGGATATTCTATGTAAGGTATCCCAATTCACCCAAAGGAATGTTAACAGGGATTGTGGAAAAGAGATTCATTGAGGTGACAGGTGATGGGGTCTCCACGCTCAGGCAACTGCTGCTTCAAAACAAGCGATACATACTGCAGATGGAGGTTCTCAATAAGATTGTTACCGCCGAGGAAATGATGGTTGTTCTCCCCGCAGGTAAATCACATATCGTTCTTGAAATTGGCAACCATGCGAGGGGAGCTATGTTCCTTGATGCTTCCCACAGGATAAATGAGGAGCTTACCGAAGTCATTGATAAAGTCTGCAAAAAGTTCAAGGGCTTCTATTTTGGCAGGCTTGATATCCGCTTTGAAAGTTGGGATTCTCTCCAGCGCGGTCTCAACTATTCCATCATTGAATTGAATGGCTCAGGAAGCGAGCCAACCTTTATCTACGACCCTTCGCATTCAATTTTCTATGCGTGGAGGGAGATATGCCGACATTGGGAATACATGTTCCGGGTAAGCAGGCAAAACCATGCTATGGGCATTGCTTACCTTACTGCAAAGGATGCGATCAGGATATTCTGGGACAATGCCAGGATCAACAAGTTACTGGAAAGCTTTCAACCTGTGCGAGTCCGTGACAATTGAAGTGAACACTATAAAGATGCCAAAGGTGGGTTTGATCGGAGCGGGCATAAGCCTTGCCGGAGCTTTACCCCTTGGAGTCCTCAATGCAACTGCAATGTACCTGTCGATGGAGCGCGGATTCTCAGCCGCACTAACATTTTCGTGCGGCGTCGTCTTGATCGAAATGGCATACCTGGTGGTTACGCTCTATGCCCTTGACTGGATAAGAGCATACCGGATTTCTTCTCATATGAAGACGTTGTCGATCATCACTTTCTTGCTGATCGCGATTGCTTGCCTGTACCAGGCTTACAATCCATCGCCGGCCAGCCCGGCGTATGTGGGTACCGGAGGATATTTTGCCCAAGGTGCTCTTCTCAGTGCTGTAAACCCCGCGCAAGTTCCTTTCTGGATCGGATGGAATACGCTATTGATCTCAAAGGGATTGCTGCATCCCAACCGCAAAAGCTATCCCGCTTACATCGCGGGAGCAGGAATTGGAACATTCATTGGTCTTGGGTTATTCATATTAGCGGGAGAATTAGTTCAAGAGCATTTTCTCCTCAATTGGCGATGGGTCAACCTCATTCTCGGCTTGGTATTCATTGTATCAGCCGTTTTACAGCTCCCATTGAGGTCCCTAAATCAAGCCGGCCGTTGAGTTTTCATCAGACTTCCAAAGGCAGCAATGTTGAATGAAGGCTGGAAAGAAGCAGGTAGGAAATCGCGATCGCTGCGCCTTTCAGATCATTGTCATCTTCAGCGAACACAAACGGAGGACTCACGCGGAAAAAAACGGACCGATAATCACCTGGATTACCGGTCCGTCGGGTTAAGGGCCTACCCTGTCTTACAAGGTTCCTGAAATTGTCGACACGACAGAGATGGAAATGCCGGCTTCAACCGTCACAAAACCACCAATGGAACCGTTTGCCGTAGTCTCAGCATCAAGCATTGACTGGAACGTAAACTTACCAGTACCTGAATCATGCTGGTACCATGCGAAATGGATCTCGTACTCACCTTCTTCAAGGTACGCCAGTTTGAACGAATGGGTTAAGTCAGACTTAACAACTCCGCTCGTTACGGCATTCTTGAATCGTATCTCATCTTCACCCTGGGCCGTTGTCTTTTCCACATTTGCATTGTAGGTGCCCTTCTTGTAGGCATACGCCACGATCATGTCAGAATTCGTATTAACCGACTCCGTGTAGCTCCCACTGATGGTGCCGGTTCTCTCCCTGGCGACAAGATGCTTTCCGTTGAACAGACTTTCGACAGGGCCCACATTACCCTTTATACAATGCTTGAACGGCATTGCCCGGACGTTACGAAAAATGAAAAGCGTTTGTGCGCCTACCTCGTCATGAATCATTCAGCGGCAGATATTTCGAAGATTACAAACAAGAGTCATAACAGCATCAATGTCGGCTTCGCAAGACTTCGTTCAAAACTGAAACTTCCCAGCAACAAAGATCTTAGAACGTTCCTGACAGAGCTCCAGGGAAAGCCTCCGCAGCCTGCCAGCACAGATGTTTGATTGTTACTCCATGTTTAAACCCCACGGGCGATGAAATACATGGTCAACGAAGTAGTAGACAGAGCCGCAGGACTGTCAGAAGGTGCGAAAGCTTTCCCCAGCATTGGGGAGGCGCTCAGGTTCATCCGTAAACGAAACAAGAACAAGAAAATCCTCTATGGTGAAAAGGAAGCAGCCGAAGAACAGTTTTCCGCATTATTGCAGGAGCGGTTGTCGACTGTGACGCTCACAGTGAAGGGTGAGCCTGGAAGGAGGATTACCATCACGGCATTCGAGTAGCCGTCTCACTCCTTCAACGGAATCTGCCTCTTTACCCTGCCACCTTTCTCCGATTCTACAATGAGATCGGCCAAAGGATTCGATCCCGTGATGCGGATAAGGTAGTTCACTTCACAAACAGACGCGGTCGTTGCATCGTCATCGCGGCGGCCCGACAGGTGACCAAGATCGGTGCGCATCTTGCCTTCAATGAGCTCGCCATTCTTAAGCTTGATGAGGGCCCTGACAGGGGAAGCAAATTCTGCTTCCACGGCGCGTTTTGAAATGTTCGTAGGAAGATAGCCTTCGTTCTGTATGGTCACGGTCAGCTTCATGATCTTTCCCTTCTCTACGGTTGCAATCTTCGCATCCTTAATCACGATGCGGGGGCTCACCTCAGCCAGCCATAGCATCCACGGCAGGTACAGTTCGATCTCTGCCTTCAGGAATGCCGGCGGTGGGTTCTGCCGGATGAATTTGTAGTTCCAGCCACCGATTTCAACAGATCCGAGCTGCGGATGATTCGACGCCTGCCAATCGACAAAGTACTTACCGCCCAGAGCGGAATCATTCCATTTGATCAGCTCTTCATCGGACACGCGTCCGTCTTTATTCTCATCGGCGGGAAACATTCCCCAAAACTCCGGCACAAAACCGACCACACCGAAGTCCCAATAAGCCCAGCTGATGAGCGTACCGTGACGGTGAACACGCGGATTACTGTAACTGGGCACCACCTTTTGCTTTGTGGTTTTCTCGTACATGCCTGCCAGTTCAAGGATCAATTGCTGGTCTTCCATGTTGAAATCATCCCAGGGGCCTGTGGACGGCAGGCGATAGAGAAACCCTGCAGCCGTGTGTCCATGGAAGATGCCGGTGATATTGCGATGGTTGGTGAGAAACTCGATGGTTGCTTTGGTTTCCGGCTCCGAAAGCGGATAAGGGCCTGCTCCGTTTTGCTCAAATTCCAGGCCCCATTGGCGCGGAAAATTACGGTTCATGTCGATGCCGCCAACACCATCTTCGTTGAACTTGCCGTCGCCGTCGTCGTCGCCGCCCTCATCCATTACATCGTAGTATGTTCCGCCCGTTTCGCTGGCTTCCCGCTTCACCATGATACGTGGATCGGCAGCACTAACCTTCCATTGCCCGGCGGGATTCTTCACCCGCATATCGCTGATGATACCGTCGTTGTTCAGGTCGTTCCCCGGATCTTCGTCCAGCAGCCCGTCCAGGTCTTCATCGTACGGTCTTGGCGTACTCCGCAAAATTGTCGGCGTAGTGAGCGAAAGGTCTGCGCCATCCGGATTGAATTTTGGACGGATGTAGAGCGCGCGCGTGTCAAGAAGGGTCCTGATGCGAGGATCTGTTACGTACTTCGAAAGCACTTCCCAGGCAAATCGAAGCGCAACTTCGGCGCCGGTTAGCTCACCCGCGTGGATGTTGCCGTCATAGTAGTATGCCGGCTTGTCTTCTGCCGGGCCCGTCTTGTGGTTGGTAATCTCCATTATCATGAGCGGCGTCCCTCTCAGGGTAGTTCCGATGGAGTAGACCCTCGTTAAGTCGGGATAGTTTCTTGCCCAGGCATTCATGATGTCGTGGACTTCTGCGGTGGTGTGAAGTTTATCCCACTTCAGCGAGAGCGGGTCTTCCTTCTGGGCCAATACAGATGCGCTGATGCAAACAAGGGAAACGACCAGGCATGGATGGTGCATTTTCGGTGGGTTTGGATTAGTCAAAATGCAGCTAATTCCTTATGGAAGCAAAAGCTGGAGAGACTAATACGCACCCGATAGGGGGAACGGTTTTGGAAATGGATGAGGGGTTTACTCAGCACGATCCTGGCCGGACCTGAAAAAAAGGAAGCTATCGGTCAATCAATTCGCCGGTTAACTTTTCCGGGTAATCAGAAATAACCCTCACTTTTGTTCTTCCCATGCTCCATTCTCGGACAGTTTTTATTGTACCACCCGCCTCCGTCCATTATTTCTAAAACAAACGGGACCACATCAACACCCTTCTTGTTGAGGCGGTAAATGAATTTTGACTTGTTCTTTAGTGAGATGGTTTTTGCAAGAATCCCTGCCTTGTCGTTATCAAAATCAGCAACGACCTATTTGCTTTTGTATACAATCCCCTCCTTCATGACAAATACAACTTCTTTCACCACGCTTATATTTTTCAGCGGATCGCCACGCAACGCGATGATGTCGGCACGCATGTTGGGGGCAATAGAACCCAGCTGGCCTTCCATACCCATGGCCTTTGCCGCCAGCGATTGCGCAGACACCAGCGCCGTCATGGGATCAACGCCGCCATCACGAACCCGGAAGATGAATTCGTCTGCGTTCCGCCCATGTGTTCCGGCCGCTGCATCGGTTCCAAAGACAATCAGTAGTTTTGGTGTTTTGTAGGCACGCCGCATGAGGTCAAACTCAAGGGGCATGTCTTCGTTGTACCGTTTTACAAAAACGCTCTCATCGGTGGGGAAAAAAGGTGTTCCTGCAAACTTGCTGCGGTTGGTGTAGTAATTCTCGTACAGCAAACCGCCTTGCGGATCGAAATAGCAGCCGATCCCGGCCATCAGGAGCAACTCATCCTGAGTTGCCTTTCGGCCATGCTCAATTTGGGTGCATCCCGCCTCAACCGCAATTCGGATGAACCCTGAATATGCATGCACAAGGGTTCTCAATCCCTGTGCTTTTGCTTCGCCGCAGGCAGCAAGCATCTTTTCTGTTGTCAACGTTTGTCCGGGAACAGCAACACACATGATCTTGATCAGGTCGGCCCCATCTTGTTTGCGCTTTTTTACGGCTTCCCTGATGGCATCCGGTGTCATAGCAGCAGGCGAAATTGGTTCAAGAGAAGTGAGGATGCGCGGCCCCGGAAGTTTGCCGCTGTTCACCGCCTCGCGGTAAACAGGATCATATTTAGAGCCAACGCTCTGAACGGTCGTGAAACCACCCATCAGCGTCGCATAGAGGTTTGTAGCCGTGGCAACCGCGGCATATTGTGAAGAGTCGGCCATGCCCGCATTCTTCCCGTCCTGCCCAAAGCCCCATGTGATGTGTGCATGCGAATCAATCCAGCCCGGCATCACGGTGTATCCGCGCAGGTCATGATCAATGGGCCCAGCCTTGGGATCCAGCGCAACAATAAAGCCGTCGCGTACAACAATGCGCGTATTACGAAGCACGCTGCCTTTTCCATCGAGGACCACACTGGCGGCGATAACGGTTTGCCTGGCTTTTGGCGCCTGGGCACCAACCCATGACGGCGCCAGAAGCAAGTATGCCAACAAGCGGGCGGTTCGAAATCTCATAGCAGCAATTTACATTGAAATGAACGACCAGCCTGTTGTTTATGTTATTTTGACGACCAAATACCGAATCAACATGACCCATACCTACACAGTGGATGGAATTACCTGCGACGGCTGTGTTGCAAAGGTTAAACACAAACTCCTGCTGCACCCGGACATAACTGCTGCTGACGTGCAGCTGGATGGCGGTAATACATCGGTAACCATGCAGCGACATATTTCAGTGGATGAACTGCAGGACGCCATTGGGCGCGATTCAAAATACACGATCAGGGAGGATGTCTCCAGGCATCATCCTGTCGGCAGCAACACAGAGGAAGACACCCGGTCCTGGTTTTCAACTTACAAACCCATACTGCTGATTTTCGCCTTCATCACCGTTATCTCGCTGATCACTTCCACCGGAAACGGTGCGGTCAACGGGATGACGTTCATGAGCACCTTCATGGGAGGATTCTTCCTGGTGTTCTCCTTTTTCAAACTCCTTGACCTGGATGGCTTTGCCGACAGCTATGCCATGTATGACATCGTCGCCATGCGGTTCCGGTCGTGGGGCTACATCTACGCATTTATAGAATTGGCTTTGGGACTGGCCTACGCGGCCCACTTCAATCCCTTTCTTACAAACATCGCAACGCTTGTTGTGATGAGTGTCAGCCTGACAGGCGTACTTAAAAGCCTGCTGGACAAAAGAAAAATAAGGTGCGCTTGCCTTGGCGCTGTTTTCAACCTGCCCATGAGCACCGTAACGGCTGTTGAAGATGCGCTGATGATTGTGATGAGTGCCATGATGCTGTTTCTTTAGAGCGGATTGCGGAGGCAATCTTCAGCTCCCGGCCACTTGCCCCCTTTGGGTTTGCAAAGTGCGATTGATCACCGCTAGCGCCCCGTCGGTGTTAGCCCTATCAACAAATTCACGTTTCTAATTGAGATTTGTCAATAACGCTTTACTGACCTAATTGGGGTGGGCGCTGTCATGCCTGCCTTTTGTTCCCCTGTTGATTAAAACCAATAACTTCCGACATTGTACTGACATTTATATCAGGCTTCAATGGCAGAAAAAAGAAACAAAATCATCTACTGGATCGCCACGCTTTGGCTTTCGCTGGGCATGGTCTCCACAGGAGCGGTTCAATTGATGAGGGTGCCCGAAGAAGCAGCCAATTTCTCCAGCATTGGGTTTCCCGCTTACATGATGACCGTGATTGGCACCTGGAAAATGCTCGGCGTAGTGGCAGTGTTGATCCCGGGAACGCCGGTGCTGAAAGAATGGGCGTATGCGGGTTTCTTCTTTGCGATGTCTGGCGCGATTGTTTCACACGTAATAAGCGGGCATGGGGCGAAAGAACTCTTCGGTCCGGGACTTCTACTGCTCCTGACAATTGCATCATGGTACTACCGGCCTGCAACAAGGAAACTGAAGTGATGACCAGTGCGCATATAAAACAATTGAACCCAAAAGTTGACTGGTTTTTCAGAAAGGAAAGCAAATGGCAGCAGGAATATCTCAAGCTAAGAGCGATTGCACTAAGCTGCGGGCTTGTTGAAAAACTCAAGTGGGGTTGTCCTTGCTATACGCTGGATGATGGCCGTAACATCGTCCTCATTCATGGATTCAAGGACTACTGCGCTCTGCTGTTCATGAAAGGTGCGCTTTTGAAGGATCCCCATGGAGCCCTCGTCCAACAAACGGCCAATGTCCAGTCCGGACGCCAAATCCGGTTCATCACCTACGATGAGGTCGCCGCCCTCGAACCAGTTCTGAAAACTTACATCAGGGAAGCCATTCAGGTTGAAAAATCAGGCATGAAAGTAAAGTTGAAGGAGACATCGGAATTCCACGTGCCTGAAGAATTCCGGCAAGCGTTGAATGAAAATCCCAAACTTAAAAAGGCATTTTTTACACTTACCCCCGGACGGCAGCGGGGCTACTTGCTGCACTTCTCCTCTGCAAAACTGTCGAAGACCAGGGAGCAAAGGAATGAGAAGTACATGAAAAAGATACTGAACGGTAAGGGACTGGAGGATTGAGTGGAGAGTAGAAAGTGGTAACCATTAAGCAGTAATCTGTAAACGGTATTATGGGAGATAAGAAACTGTCCTCAAAACAAACAACCGATCTGATCGGTACCCTCAGTGAGCGCTTTCAGAAGTACTCGAAGCGGCATAAGGGCATTGAGTGGGCAAAAGTGGAGGCGAAACTGAAGAAGATCGAAGGAAAGCTGTGGTCGCTGAATGAAATGGAGCGAACAGGCGGAGAACCCGACGTGGTCGGCTTCGACAAGAAAACCGGCGAGTACATCTTTTTCGATTGTACAGCAGAAACGCCAACTGGCCGCAGAAGCCTGTGTTATGACCGTCAGGCCTGGAAGGCAAGGAAGGAGAACAAGCCGAAGAGCAATGCAGTGGATGAAGCTGACGCGATGCATATTTCCCTTCTGACTGAAACGGAATACTATGAACTCCAAAAGCTGGGCGAGTTCGACTTGAAAACTTCCAGTTGGCTTCAAACCCCTCCCCAAATCAGGAAACTCGGCGGCGCACTCTACGGCGACCGTCGGTATGATCGCGTCTTCACCGGTCACAACGGAGCAGACTCCTATTTCGCGGCAAGGGGATTCAGAGGCTCGCTAAGGGTTTGACTTTCATCATCCAAAGCCTGCCGGCAGCATGAAGCTAGAAGCTTTTATCACCCTTCAATTCAAGTTTCCGCAGCCAGGCGCCGTACGACAGCCCCATGAGTGCGAATGGGACAAGAAGAGTGAGCATCATCGGGTCGAATCCATTCTTTGCAACTCCCGAGTAAACTGCACCTATTAAATCGAAGAACAAACCTGCGTAGCACCACTCCCGAAGTCGCGGTGGAATGGGAACCAGAATGCCGAGTGAGCCAAGAATCTTAGCCCAGCCCAATGGCGGTATGATATATTGTGGATACCCCAGGTTGGTGGTGATCAGGTCTATTGATCCCTGCGTCATCATTGCGTTTTGCACGCCGACCATTCCCATGAAAAGCGCAAATGGAATGGTTGTCGCCCAGTATAATATGTTTAGGCCCCTCATTTGAAGTGATTTGATTGACCAAATCTAACAATTCCGGGACTGATTGAACTTCTTTCCCGGCCAATCGTTAGAAAACATGGTGGGCAAGATATTCTTCACCGGATTTCTTCTGTCGTTCTGGGGGTACACGTGCTCCCATCAGGAAAACACTTCATGGGCGACACCCGGGGTAACTGGAGATACACTGCAAACAGCGACAGTTGACTTCGCCCGGGACATAAAACCGATCATGCAATCGAATTGCACTCCGGGCCATTTCCCCGGGGGCACGATGTACGCAAAAATGCCGTTTGACAACCCACGGATCATCCGCGATCATTCTGCGGGCATCCTCAGAAGAATCAAGGGTGAGGAGGAAGTAAAGAAGCTGAAAGCATTTCTTGCAACGGAAGCCGCCGATTAGTTACGGCTGCCTTACAATCGCCTGCAGAGCAGCTTCCGCCGCATAGCGGATGTCTGAGTTGCGCGTCTGCGCCAACACGCGCCTGATCGACTTCTCGGATGAAGCGGCATCAGGTCCGATCTCGCCCAACAACACAACCAACTGGTACTGAAGGCCGCCGTCTTGTTCAGTAGTCTGATCCAACTTCGCCGTCAACGGCGCTACCGAAGGCTTACCGATCTTTACCAGTGCCACTTTAGCAGCTTCCGTGTCGTTGCCATAGTGGGGAAGCACCTCGATCATGTGCGCGATGGCTTTGGCATCGGCAGTGCGGCAGTTTCCAAGCACCGTGATGGCCATGGTCTGGATTTCGTCGAGTTTGCCTCGTTCCTCCAGCGACCGCCTACCAAACAATGACGCAATGGTTGCGGCAATAGGCTTGGGACGGTCTTCCATTTGCACGAGCAATTTCATTACGCGCAACTGCTCATCGATGTTGTTGCCCGCCAGCACCTGCTTCGCTTCGTCGAGTGTTGGAATGATCCCCGGTACAGGAATACTGTGTCTAACACAAAAGTTGATCCGGTCTTCCTGCTGGCTGGGATACGGGGTGGCCATCACGTATTTTGCAAAACGACCGGCACATTTGCCTGCCAGGAACTTCAGGTCTGCTTCCGGGTATTCCTTGCTGATTTCCACATTGCGCAACGTGTTTCCGGTGAGGTTGAACGACCAGGCGAGGTCATACAACTGGTCATGGGCTTTCGGGTATTCGTTGGCATTCACAAAATCAGTGATCCATTCCATGATCACGGTCTTGCGCCTGACATCCATCTCGGCCTTGTAAAGGGCATGCAAATCCGAAAACAACGTTGACTTTCCTTTATCATCCAACTGGAGTTTCGGGCTGTACGTTTTGTAAACCTCCTGCCCCAGCGCATTGTTACCCCTCACAGCTTCCAACATTTCGAAAAAAGCCGTTTCGTAAGGTACTGCCCGTGGCAAACCGAGATCACCCGCTGAAGCCAGATCGAAGTATGCCTGGACCCGACTGGTCAACATCTTCGGATCTGTCGCCGGTTTAGCTAACAAATAATTGAGGTATTTCGAGAGTGTATAGTTGCCCACGCGTGATACGGCATGGAAGGCAGGCTGCCATTCAGCATCATCTACCTGGCCATCTTCGCTGATGAACCGCACAATTTCGTAGGCTCTTTCGTCGGCGAACGGGACTGCGATGGTATCGAGCGTGCGCAGGACAAACTGCTTGTAGGCCGCTTGCTCAATCTTGTAGCGCGTGAATGCGTACATCACATGGTAGTGGATTTGGCCACAACTATTGTCAAATGGTGTCATCACCGCCTGCTGAACCACCGCATCGATCTTTTCTTTTGAAGAAAGGTCGCTGAGCCGGCTTTGGAAGGTCTTCACCCTCTCCTTGCATATCTCCTCCTTTGATGGAGCAGGGGCGTTTGTCTTATTCTCAATGCCCACCTGAACAGGTGACGATCCCTGCAGGGCAGGATTCGTGGCTGCTGCGACTACGGGCGCAAAGAGCGCCGACAGGTTTTTATCCATCTTGATTCGGCCATTGTAGCTGACCAGTATCTCTCCTGACGCAACATCAATCAGTCTTGCACTGATATCAGTATAGGATTTCAGTTTCGTATAGGTGCCCGAAAGCAACGCATCAATGGGGGCCAACTGACCTATTTTCAGGGCGGCAGCAGGCTTCATCATGTCGGTGAGAATGAACTCATGCTCCTTCAGGATGGCGTCAAGTCGGGTCCGTTCAAAAAGTTTTACCCGGTCGGAGTGGTTTCCCAACTTTCCGATTACAGATTCCGTGAGATACTCACCAAACTGGGTCGATGTCTGCGTTGAAGTTGCCGTTGCCGTAAACGGTACTACCGCCAGCCTCACTGGCGTGGCAGACAATGTCGCTGTAACGACTTTGTCGGCGAGCTCGGATGTAACGACGTTATAGTTTCGGGCTTTCTGGGCGTGCGAAACATGTGCAATACAGACAATAAAGAGGAGGGCAACTCTCATGATGCAAAATACCCTTTTTGGAGGAGGTCAACCAGGGACCTAATACATAACTGTGAGTGACCCGCGGTATTCCCTTTGTGTGAATTTAATGGAGTAGTAGTACACCCCTGCACTGGCATCGCCAGGGAACCATTTGAAATCGCGCTCGGTGCTGCTGAAGACCTCTTTGCCCCACCGGTTGTAAATGCGGACGTACTCGAAGCGCGACTGGCAATTGTCATTTGGCAGGATACTCTCCAGTTCGCCGGTTTCCGGTACAAGTCGTTCCATGGCATAGTAATCGTTCTGGTTGTCGCCGTTGGGAGAAACAAAATTCGGTGGATCAAAGGCCGCGTCGCTGCCATCGATATCGCTTACTTTGAGGGTCAACCGAACCGAATCCTTTTTCTCGCTTTGACAATGGTCATCGAGCAGCTCAAACGAGATTGAGTATTCCCGATCCTTCTGCCCGCCCCGGAAAATGGAACAGTCCGGCGTCCAGAGAAAACTGGTTTGCAGCGGGCTGGTGCCTTCCACTGGAATAAACGTGTACTGTTCAGGAGGCAATACGTTGCCTTCCTGGTCGGCGAACTGAATTCTAAGGTTGTCGGGTGCAGGCAGGACGTCTGTGTCTGTGCCTACGAACTGCAGATTTATCGCCGCGCCTCGTAAAAGTGTCAGCACATCACCGGTCAACGTCGTCTCATTTTCATTTGCATTGACCACGGTAAGTGAAGGCGCCTGGTTTACGGGAGGCAGAACGGTCACGTTGACGTCAAGCGTGTCGGCCTTATAAATCCGGCATTTGTTGGCATTGTCTACTACGATGAACTGAAAACTGAATTCTTCCTCCTCTTTTCCAGTCATGTCAACCGCGGAACAATTTATTGTCCATGACGCCACAGTAGAAACGGTTCCATTGCCACTCACCGGGGTTGTCGCAATTGTTACCGGGGGCAGGAGTGGGTCCAAAGGTCCTCCGGAGGCGTGCAAAACAAGCATGTCATTGTCGATCGGGTCGGTGCCGGTCACCAGGAAGTTCAGTGATTCCGTCAGCCGGCGTGTCACCGCGACAGTTCGTTCGAGCGGGTTGGTGCTGAGATCCGAATCAATGATCGGGTCGGCATTCCCCGGCAGGATCACATTCAGGTTGTATACCGCTGCCGCCGGGCTGGGAATCAGGCACAAGTCGGCATCTTCGGCACGTACCGTGACCTGGAAGGATGTTCGTTGTGTGAAATCATAGATATCACAATACGCATCCCATTTTAGTTCGCCATTGGCGGCACCCGGCACGTTGTTGAATGTATTGAATTGCATCCCCGCTGTGGCCAACACAAACCCATTGGTTAGCACGGTTACCATGAGTGGATCACCATCGCTGTCCACCACACTCCACGGCCACGCCTGCTGGTCTCCCTCATTGAGGGTTGCTGTCACGGGATGCGCGGAGGTGATTTGAGGGGGGGCATTGGGTGGCGGCTCGACATCCACCAGCACTTTGAGCGTATCAGTCAACGGCAGGCTGCAGGCGTCATCCATGGCGACAATTCCAATTTCGGGTGTACCCCCAAACAAGAATGGACATTGGGGGAAGCAGATCGTGAACTCCACGGTGCTTCCATTGATAAGCGTAGCATTTGTAACCGCTGGAAGTATGGAAGAGAGGTCTTTCTTGAAGTTTATTGCAACTGCTTTGATGCGCACTCGTTCCTGGAAATTGTCGTGGATGCTGGACGCATCTGGATCTGACACCTGCACCTGTATGCACCGGTTTGCATCAGAGGTGGCGCTTGAAAAGAACACATTCATGGTCTCGTCGTACGTGTAGGTGGGGTCGGGCAGTTTCTTGCCCAGGATCTGTGGTGGTTCCGCAATGGGGCACGCATCTACCACCAGCATCTGGAAGTCGCGTCTTGTCTCGCCGATCTTCACCCCTTCACGATACTCTTCCACCCTCACAGCGAATACAAACAACCCCTGGTTGGTGGGGGTGACTGTAAGAAATCCGTCCTGGGTGATGCGCAGATCAGGGGTGCCTCCCAGGATGTTATTGACTGAATACGGCGGTCGAAATAACACATTGGGATAAGGTCCCGGCCGGGGAGGCGGTATTGCTGCATCTGACTTAGTATTCAGGGGTGTCACCAGAGAGTAGACCAGCGAGTCGCCGTCATCGTCGATTCCTCCAAAGTCCGTGTAATAGGGACGATATGGGCAGGCATAATCGTTAAGAGGTGGAAACAAACGAGGCGTCGAATCAACAAAGGGCTGGCCGTCTTTCACCACCGGCGGAAACTCCAGGTAAAATGTCTGTCCGGCATATCCAAAACCGGTGTAGCTAGGACTGTTTACATCAAGGCTGTAAATGTTGCTGATCGTGTAATTGCGGCAACAACGTTCCCACATAACATAATACCCTTGCGGGTCATTGTACACATTCCCGGGCAATGTGATCACCCGTGTATAGTAGAGCCGTCTGGTAACCAGTTCTCCATTCGAACATTCCGGTTGCGTGTAAAGCACAAACGAACTGCTGTCGAGCGGCAGTAGGATGCTCGTCATATATAGATTGCCGGCCTTCTGAAAGATGGAGGCATTGACAGAATTGTCGAGGGCTCCGGGGATGCCATTGAGATGGTCAAAATAGAGCACCAGGTTAAGCCGGTATTCGAATCCTGAAAGGTGGATGAGTTCAAATTCCCCTCCGACAATATGTGAGGAGCGTCCTGCAAAGGGTAACAGGATCAGAATCAGCAGAAGGAATCGGTTTTTCAGCGTTTCCATCACCATGCAAAATCCACCACTGTACGCTCTTTTACAATCATCCGTGAAGGGGGAGGGCATCCCGAGCCGGGGGCTTTCCGAAAGATACGTATTGAAGTTCGGCCGCTAAAACCGCTTCTTTAAATTGCGACCCTATTCGCATGCCACCAATTTCCAACACACCTCGCCTGCCCGTGCAACACAAGAAGGGAGACATCCTGGAGAGCCTCCGGGTGGAAAATATGGCCGCCGAGGGAAAGTGCCTCACCCGGATTAATGGAATGGTGCTTTTTATTACCGGTGGCGCCCCAGGTGACACGGTGGATGTGGAACTCACCAAAGTCAAGACCGCATTTCTGGAAGGTCGCGTTATACGCACGCGCTCATTTTCACCGTCCCGATCAGAACCTTTTTGTTCCCACTTCGGCACGTGCGGAGGCTGCTCCTGGCAGCATATTCGATATGACATTCAACTTCAATACAAGCAGCAACAGGTTGTCGATCACCTTGAGCGGATAGGCGGGCTGGACCTTCCGCCAATCATGCCCATTCTTTCGGCTCGCCAGGTGCAGCATTACCGCAACCGGCTTGATTTCACTTTCACAGCCAACCGGTGGCTGACTAGTAATGAAATGGCGGAAGGTAAAAGCTTCGATGCCCCGGGACTGGGTTATCACATGCCGAGGATGTACGACAAGGTTTTTGATGTCTCTGAATGCTTCCTTCAGGCTGATCCCTCAAACAACATCCGGTCAATGGTCAGGGAAATTGCGCTTAAGCACAGCATTCCTTTTTTCGACCTTCGCAAGCAGATCGGCTTCCTTCGAACACTTACAATTCGTACTGCAATCACAGGGGAAGTTATGGTGATCCTGCAGGTGACTTACGATCAAATGGAATGGATCGAACTGATTCTCTCGGCGCTGGCATCAAGTTTTCCTTCCATCAATTCACTCATATATGCCATCAACGGAAAACGGAACGACACATTTGCAGGCCTTGAGATGGTTTGCTGGAAGGGCTATCCCTACATCACCGAACGGATGCAGCGTCCGGAAGGAAACGGGTCGCTCGAATTCCGTGTGGGTCCGAAATCCTTTTACCAAACGAATTCCCTTCAGGCAGAACGGCTCTACTATTCTGCCTGGGAAATGGCTGAGCTGAAAGGCGATGAGCTTGTGTATGATCTGTACACGGGCGCTGGCACTATCGCCAACTACATTGCCAAAAGCGCAAGAGAAGTCATTGGCCTTGAGTATGTGGCTGACGCGATTGACGATGCAAGGGTGAATTCGCAGTTGAACAAAGTCACCAATACCCGTTTTTTTGTCGGCGATATAGCAAAACTCCTTGATGGCGGATTCATCGCTCAGTATGGCCGCCCGGACGTGGTCATTACCGATCCACCGCGGGCTGGCATGCATAAAGACGTTTGCCGTGTGCTGCTTGAGGCCGCTCCTCGCCGTATCGTTTACGTGAGCTGCAACCCCGCTACCCAGGCCCGCGACCTGAAAATCCTCTCAGAGAAATACACAATCACCGCATTGCAACCGGTGGATATGTTTCCCCAAACCGTGCATGTGGAAAATGTCGCAAAACTTGAACGGAAAGACTAATCTCTTTGCGTCTCAATTGCGCCTTAGCCCAACGAGAGCACCTCTTCAAAGCACCAAATCCAAGGCCCAAACTCCAAACAAATTCAAAATACCAAAACGAAAAATCCAAAGACCTCAGTTTTTCGGGTTTTGGGCGTTGGGATTTGGATTTTGTTTGGGACTTGGTGCTTCCGTCAGCGTTTCCTTGCTTTAATAAACACATCAATCTCATCCGGTCCTCCATTCACATAGAACAAACTCACGTTCCCGTCCTCAGTAAGATCAATGGTAGCCGGAACAGCGTTAGCGGAAAGAAACCATCCTTCAGGTAAGATGACCTTGTTAAATGGACGGCCAAACGAGCGGTCGAAAACGAGGTCACTACCTGAAAGCAGGTAACGATTGTGGTCGGTGTAGGTTTCTTCAATTCGAAGGCGGATGCTCTGCCCCGGTGCCACCGGATCAAACCAAATAGCCACGACCTCAGAGGTTGGCGTGACCGGTTCGCCGATGTCAATGCCTCGCTTGGCGATCGCCTCCCCTGTCAGCGTCTCCACTTCCAGCTCTTTGCCGGTGTCAAGAATCTTCGCTGATGGATTCGACGCTTTGCTCCCGGCGCGTACAACGTTGATGTATCTGTCGGTACCTGGACGCGTTTCGGTGTAGTCGTGGTAAAGCCGGAACGCATGTGTCTCAGGCTGCTGAAGGAAATAAACAATTTCGCGTGTTTGCCTGGCCCTCTCCTGCACGGTGTAGTTTACCCGCGCTTTCGACTTGTCTCGTCCCTGCCCGGGCGCATCAGGGCCTTGCGGATTAGACGACGACTGGTCCAAAACCGCTGATGGCGGCAACTTTCTTGCTTCCACATGCAACGGCACATCCGAAGGACCGACATTAAGAAAACTAAGGTTGAGGCGGCCATCAGGCTCCATATAGACCTGCACAGGATAATTGCAGCGCACTACCTCATAACCTTTTGGCAAGACCACTGCATTTCGCCTGACGCCCAAAGTGCGATCAAAAACGACGCGGTCTTCTTTCATGAAGTAGCTCTTTGGATCGGTATAGGTCTTGTCGATCAAAAGCCGGTACTCGCCTCCGGGAGTTACCGGACGAGCCAGTTCAGCCTGGATGTAGTCGGTATCTTCCGAAGCAGTTGGGTGGCCAGCCTTTTTGGCCTCTGCACCGGAAACGATCGTCCATTTAAGTTGACGGCCAGTCATCTTGTCTGTTACACCATCCACCTTGTGCGTACTTCCCTTTCGAAGCGTATTGAAATACTTTGTTGCACCCGGTTGAGTCGCGGTCACATCATACAGAATTCGAAAAGCCTGAAATGCGGGGTCAAGCAATTCGTAGCGCGTATAGCTGTCATCTTCCTGACCTGCTGCAGGAAAGGCCAGGGCCATGAAAATGAAGGCACTTAACTGGCGAAGAAACATGCGACCGAAACTTGTGTTTCCAAAGATCGTCGAAAAAGGCCTTATTCCCTGATCTCATCGGCTAACTTTGCGCCTATGTGGCGGTCGATTCTTCTTGTCGCTTTAGCGTGCACACCGAGGGTTACACAGGCCCTTAACTACGAACGTTTTGAGCAGGACGGCAAAGTTGGCATTCGCGACGACCAGGGACGGGTGATCGTACCAGCTGACTTCGAAGCCCTCGGCTGGTCGGACGGTAGCTTCTCTTTGATTGGCGAAATAACCGGGTACCGTAAGGGAAATCGCTGGGGCCTGCTGAACCTGAAAAAGGAGCTAATCACCAAAGCAGACTACATCTCGCTTACTTCGGCGGGAGGAAACTTCGTACGTGTGATCCGTGAAACGAGTGCCGTTTCCTCTAAGGTCGGATGTATCAACCTGAAGGGTGAAGTGATCATCCCCATTATCTATGACGACCTGGTCCTCAACAACCTCCGTGCGATCGTGATGGTCAAATCAGGCGCCCGATATAAGTATGGATTGGTTGATCTGACCAATCGCACTATTCTGCCGCCGGAGTATTTACAAATCACTCCGCTGGGAACGTTGCGCTTCGCTGTCCGGGGTTTTGAGGGAAAGACGGCACTCTTTACCGAAGAAGGCAAGCAGGTGACCGCCTTTGACATCGACAGCCTTTCCTCCTTTCAAAACGATCTGGCTATACTCCACAAGAGTCTTCGCAAGGGCATTCTTGACCGCAACGGCTCCATCCGTATCGAAGCTGAATATGGTGACGCCCGGGTCACAGGGCCAGGTACGGTTCAATTGAAGAGAACAGACACCTGGAAGGTCGTGGATCATGACCAGCAGGTGGTTCGCAAAATCGATGCAGACAGCATCGCCATGATCGGGGTTAACCGCTATCGGCTTGCCCTCAACGGCAAATACGGAATTGTCGACACTCTCTTCAGGATAATTGTCCCGGTCATTTATGACTACATAGGTGTCGTTCAGAACGAGCAGTTCGTTTTAGGCCAACATGGGCGATTCGGGCTGATGCGAATCGATGGAACGATGGTGCTTCCAATTCAATTCGAGGTTGTCATGCGGGATGGTCACTTGCTGCGAGTGCGCACCCGGGAGTCGGGTCGGGTTTGCTGGGATCTCTATGACACGGTCGGCGTAAGGAAAACAAACACTTCTTATGAAATGATCCGTCAGGCGATCAATGGCATGTACCCGGTTATACAAAAGGGCTTTGCCGGGGCAATCGATCGAACTGGCGTTGAAAAAATTGCATGCGTTTATGACTCGTTGCTGCAGATAGGCGAGGATGCGGTCGCGGTGAAATTCAAGGGACTCTTTGGAATCGTGAGCCGGGATGATGTCTGGCTGCAGCCCCCGCAACCAAATCGAATCAAACTAATTGCCGCTGATCGTTACCTCGAATTCCATGGATCCCTGAAACTCATGAAGGACTTCAGAGGGCAACTCATCTATTTTACAGATAACCCTTTGGTCGCACAGAAAGAAGTTCTTGTCGAAACACTACAAGGAGGTGTGGTAAAAACTGTCAGCTTCAACGGACTGGAGATTAAACGACAGGCAGTGCCACAGGATGTGCCGGTTGTCGAGAGTTTTGAAGAGCATGAGGGTCTTACCCGTGTGAACCGACATGGAAAATTTGGCTTTGTTGACCGTCTTGGCAGGTTGCGCATCGCCAATCGGTATGAGGGAGCCGGAGACTTCCACGAAGGTCTTGCGCCGGTTCGATTGTTGGGCAGGTGGGGGTTCATTGACAAGTCAGACCAGATTGTTATCCAGCCGGCCTACGACACACAGCCGTACATGGATCAGGGGGTGGCCGTAGTTTCGCGCAACAACCGGGTAGGGATCATCGGTCGCGAAGGACAAGTTCTGCTTGACCTGCGCTATGATAGTATCCGGCGCATGGATGCCAGTTCCTTTGTCCTTCACTTGGGGGGCCAGCATGGGCTTGCCAACGGTGCAGGTAAGATTCTCATTGAGCCGCGCTTTGATTCTATCTTTCCAGTTGGAGATGATCGGGTAATTGTCAGTCAAGGCGGGAAATACGGTGTACTGACACGTGAAGGCCTCAGCATTTTTCCGTTGATCTATGAGTTACTCATTTACCAGCATGAGACAAAGACCTTCTTTGCGAGGGAGTCTTTTGGCTGGGAAACTGTGACGTTGAAATAGGGCTGTATCCAGCAATTGCGGCTATGATGCACCGGATTGAATTCCGGAGTTACAAAATCACAGAACCTGATGGCTCGGACCAATTTATTAAGCCCGGATTTTAGTCCGGGCGTGCAGGCATAGTCTATTGTTTGGGCGGTGTGCCTGAACCGCTGCCTGTTCCGCCTGAGCCGGAGATCGATTGACGCATCTCGGTATCTGCCTTGACGTTCTGCATGCGATAGTAATCCATAACTCCGAGGTTCCCGCTTACAAATGCCGATGCGATTGCCTTGGGGATCTCGGCTTCCGCCTGGATAACATTGGCGCGCGCTTCCTGCGCTTTGGCGATCATTTCCTGCTCGAGGGCAACAGCCATGGCCCGGCGCTCTTCGGCGCGGGCCTCGGCAACTTTCAGGTCGGCAGCTGCCTGGTCAGTCTGGAGTTTCGCCCCAATGTTGGCGCCCACATCAACATCGGCGATATCGATGGAGAGAATCTCGAACGCTGTTCCTGCATCAAGACCGCGTGAGAGCACCAGCTTGGATATTTTGTCTGGGTTGGCTAACACTTCCTTGTGCGACTGGGCCGATCCGATGGACGTAACGATACCCTCGCCTACCCGTGCCAGGATTGTGTCTTCACCAGCCCCGCCCACCAGTTGGGCTATGCTGGCACGCACGGTTACGCGGGCAACAGCGATCAATTGAATTCCGTCGGCAGCAACGGCAGCCACCTTGGGAGTTGTGATCACTTTCGGATTCACGGATATCTGCACTGCCTCGAAAACATCACGACCAGCAAGGTTGATGGCAGTCGCCTGTTTGAAGTTGAGGGTAATGTTTGCTTTTTCTGCCGAGATGAGAGCCCTGATGACGTTGGGCACATTTCCTCCTGCCAGGTAATGTGTTTCCAGTTCGCGTGTGGTCACCTGCAGGCCTGCCTTTGTAGCCGTGATCAGAGAATTGACAATCACGCTCGGCGGCACCTTGCGGATGCGCATGCCGATCAGTTCACCGATGGTGACTCGAACTCCGGCAAAAATTGCCGTGATCCAGAGCCCTACTGGCACGAAATACATGAAAATAAAGAAGGCAATGAGGCCTATGAAAAAGAGAAAGAGAAACGGGAGCTGCTCCATACTTAATTGTTTTAAGAAATAGGTTCTACAATGATCTGATTTGCGGCCACCTGCGTGACGCGAATTCTTGTTCCGGGCTCCAGGTAAGTGCCTAATGTACGCACTTCAAATGTACGCGCCTTGATTTCTGCCTTCCCAACAGGGCGGAGCGCCGACAATGTGATCCCCTCAGTTCCTGCCGTGATGCCTTCCAATTCGCCTTCGTTTACCTTGCTGTCGATGGTTGATTTGAGAGAAAATCGTCCCCATACGTTCGCCTTGAAGGCATAAACTAGAACCACTCCGGAAACCACGGCCGTCGCCCCTGTTATTGTCCAGCCAACTGATCCTCCGAAGTACTTAAAGGAGAGCCACACGCCGATGGCCATCAATCCAAAGCCCACCAAGCCTACAACTGTCGTGCCCGGGACAAAAATAATTTCGGCAATTACGAGTCCCAGGCCGACGATAAGCAGGGAAAGTACGGTTATCCACTCCACCATCTTCGAAAGATAGTCAATTGTCAAAGACTAGTATGCCCGCGCAAAGACCACTCTTCCCGCGGAAGGTTTGCCAGAAATTACGCATTTGCCGGTTTCCTTGTTTCGGTCCAGCGGGATGCAGCGAATAGTTGCTTTTGTTTCTTCCTTGATTTTCTGTTCCGTTTCCGGAGTGCCGTCCCAATGAGCAAGCACAAAACCGCCCTTGTCGTCAAGTACGCGCTTTAAATCTTCGTACGTTTCAACACTGGTGGTGTTTTCTTCACGGAACCGTGCCGCGCGGGAGAAGAGATGCTCCTGAATTTCCTCGAGAAGTGCTGTGATGTTGGCAACGATGCCCTCCGCCTTCATCACTTTTTTCTCCTTTGTATCGCGTCTTGCCACTTCCAGTGTGCCGTTCTCCAGGTCGCGAGGACCTACAGCAATGCGGACAGGTACACCCTTCATTTCGTATTCGGCAAATTTGAAACCCGGCTTTTGCGTGTCGCGGTTGTCAAACTTAACAGTTAACCCCGCCTTGCGGAGGTCGGCAATAATGGGTTCTACCGCGGATGTGATCTTATTCAGTTCGTCCTCACTGCGAAAAATCGGCACAACAACCACATGGAGTGGCGCCAAACGAGGAGGCACTACGAAACCGTCGTCGTCGGAGTGAACCATAATGAGTGCCCCGATCAGGCGGGTGGTAACTCCCCAAGAAGTTCCCCAAACGAAATCGAGTTTGCCATCCTTGCCCGAGAACTGGACATCAAAAGCATGCGCAAAATTCTGACCAAGGAAATGTGACGTTCCTGCCTGCAATGCTTTGCCATCCTGCATGAGCGCTTCAATGCAGAAAGTGTCAACGGCACCCGGGAACTTCTCTCTTTCGCTCTTTCTTCCTTTCAAAACCGGAACGGCCATGAATTGCTCCACAAAATTTGCATAGACGTCCAGGATGGTGAGCGTCTCCTTTTCAGCTTCTTCCCGGGTAGCATGCGCCGTATGCCCTTCCTGCCAAAGAAACTCGGCCGTGCGGAGAAACAGTCGCGTGCGCATTTCCCAGCGAACCACGTTGGCCCATTGGTTGATGAGAATGGGCAGGTCACGGTAAGACTGGATCCACTTCTTATAGGTGTTCCAGATAATGGCTTCACTGGTCGGACGCACCACAAGTTCCTCCTCCAGTTTCGCCTCCGGGTCAACCATCAACTTGCCTGGCTGGGATGGGTCACTCTTCAGCCTGTAATGCGTTACGATGGCACATTCCTTCGCGAATCCCTCCGCGTTTTTCTCTTCGGCCTCAAACATGCTCTTGGGGACGAAAAGGGGAAAATAGGCGTTCACATGGCCGGTGTCCTTAAACATCTTGTCCAGGCCGCGTTGCATGTTCTCCCACACTGCATAGCCATAGGGCTTGATCACCATACAGCCCCGCACATCAGAGTTTTCGGCAAGGTCCGCCTTCTTCACCAGTTCCACATACCACTGTGCATAGTCTTCAGCACGGGTGGGGAGTTCTTTTGCCATCGTCGCGATAAATTGAGCCGCAAATATAATCCCAGCAAGGCTGCAAAGACCGCGAAGTCCAAAAATCTGCCATTTGAGGCCGTTTTCGCATACAAACCGGGCACAATTTTCGTTGATTAAAGGAATCAGACAGGGTAATTTTACGTTTATACAGTGAAGGAGTGCGTATGAAAACGAAATACACATTGATGGCAACCTTGCTGGCAAGCGCCGGCACAGTTGCTGCGCAGGAGGTTGATGACATGTATTTCAACGCCCGCGATCGAGTGGTGCATGCCGAAGCCACACGGGTAGAAATGGCTATGCGCTATGCCTCGGCAGACAAGCAGGAGGCAAAAGAAAATCCAGTCAATCCTTCTGATTCGTATACCGGCCGCGGCGTGAACCCGGAGTACAGTGCACAACAAAAGAATGGCGCAGAGATCGTTCAGGGAGCGCCGGATTATTTCCTTGCAGCGTATAAACCAAAGGATATCAACAGCAACCAGTACACGGGAAGTTCGAACACCAGTTCCATATGCGGATGCAATTCCTTCAACAGCTTTGGCTACCCTTACAATAGCTACTACTCTCCTTATGGGATGTATTCTCCATACAGCACCTTCGGCAGTATGTACACGCCGTTCGGTATGGGTTACGGCCCCGCCTGGAGTTTGGGTATGATGTATGGCGGCATAGGCTATCCGGCCTATGGCATGTATAACCCGTACGGTTACTACCCTATTGGTCCTGCTTACGCGTACGATCCAATCCAAACAACCTATGGTCGCAGGGCGCTCCGTGGAGGTTCTGTTGCTTCGTCCTTTGCTTACGCCAATCCCGGATATGCGGCAGGCACCAATGGCCGCAACCGCGCCGTGGGCCAGCAACGCACACAATACTACGATGCAACCTGGCGCAACAACCCTGGCAATTTCTCTTCCCGAGGCTATAACAATGGAGGCCGGAGCGCGTTTTCACCCTGGTCACAGTCCGGTACTGGAACCCGGACACGCACGTATGATTCTTTTGGCTCGGGCACGAGAAGCATGGGCATGCCAGGCGGCGGTGCTGCGGGTGGAGGTGGCCGTTCGCGCGGACGCAACTAGTCCTGGATCTTACAAGGTATGATTTTCAGGATCGTTTGTACGATCGCGGGAATGGTGTGGCTTTTTCCGTTAATCTCTTCAGCACAGTCTTTTGTGGAAGAAGCGCTGATGATCAGCCGCACATCCATCGGCGGAACTGCCCGTATACAGGCCATTGGCGGTGCGCAAATAGCGCTCGGTGGCGACATAAGCTCGGCATCTTCCAACCCGGCCGGACTCGGCATGTACAACCGGTCAGAGGTCTCCATCACGCCGGGATTCTCCATGCATTCGTTCAAGTCAAGCTATCTCGGTAACACCGAGGAGGCCAACCGAAACAACCTGATGATCCCGAACCTGGGCGTTGCGTTGCACAGCAGCCGTGACGGCCGAAAAGGAATCTGGGGCGGAACCCTTGCCATAACATTCAACCGTATTAACAACTTCAACGATACGTTTACCTATTCCGGCACAAATCCTGACAATTCCATTATTGATTATTTCATATACGATGCCAATGGCTACGATATTTCACAGTTTGCACCCGGCGCCTACCAATACAATCGACCGACAGGGCTGGCATACAACAACTACCTGATAGGACCGCAAGACCTGCTCCTTCCACCGGGGCCGAATGATCAGTATTTTACTGACGTAACCGGCATTCCACGGCAATCGGAAACCGTGAAAAACACGGGCGCTCAAAATCAATGGTCGCTTGCTTACGGCCTCAACTTCAATGACAAGTTTTTCATCGGCGCAGCTCTTGGGATCGTCAACCTGAGCTTTCATTCCGAAAAGACATATTCGGAATCGTTCGCTGATCCGGGGCAGCCAATGTCCCGAATGGAATTGCGAGAATCACTAACGCTTGACGGAACAGGAATAAACGGAACATTTGGAATGATCTACCGGCCAATCAACGCAATTCAACTTGGTATTTCCTTGGCCACGCCAACCGGGCTTGAGATTAATGACAACTACAGCGCTTCCATGACTTCAAGCTGGAATTCGTTCGAATACCAACCAGGTGTCATCCTGAACAATGAAGAAGCGTCTACAGACAACGTGACTTCATCTTACTCGCTCGGGACGCCATGGAAAACAAGTTTTGGCCTTGCCGTGTTTATGGAGAAGCACGGATTCATTTCAGCTGATGTGGAATGGATCAATTACAGCAAAACAGATTACAGCGGTGAAGACGACTGGAGCGCTGATAACGACATCATCTCGGGACTTTACAAGTCTGCATTCAATATGCGCGTCGGAGGCGAATATCGACTTGACAAGGTTCGGTTCAGGGCTGGTTATATGTACATGCCCGACCCCTTCGTTACTCCTCAGAATGGTATTAACCGGGAGGTCATTTCCTTTTCCGGAGGCGCAGGCTACCGGACCGCAAAGTTCTACATAGACCTGGCAGTCATGCACGGCTCTGGAGACAATTCCTACAGACCCTACACGTTAAACTACCCTCTGGACCCTGTTGTGAGGCAGACACGCAAGTTCACCACCGTGCTCGTTACCGTTGGCCTGCCATTCTGATTATAGCAACCACCTCTTCAGACGACATCTCCGGTGTAACGCGCACACTGGCCTGGTGATAGTACAGTATCCGACTGGAGCGCATCGCTTCAATGGTTTCCATAAGTTTTTCTTCTTTCACGCCGGCGAACAGCGGGCGTGAAGCCACGCCGGTCTTGCGCAGCCTTTCAGCTATAACTCCGGCTGTCACATCAAGGAAAATGCTGAAGCCCGCCTTGTTGATGCGCTGGATTCCGTCTTCATAACACGGCGTCCCTCCGCCTGTAGCCATTACAAAGTCCTCTTTCCGGGCTATCCACTCACCCAGCAGGCGAGACTCCAGTCTTCGAAAAGCAGGCTCACCTTGCTCCTGGAAGATCAAGCGCACAGGCTTTCCTGATGCTCTTTCAATCTGCTCGTCAAGATCAACGAAGGGGGTTCCAAGCGATTTTGCAAGCGATCTGCCCAGTGTGGTCTTTCCTGAACCCGGCATTCCGAGAACAAATACCTTCATGGTGCTACAATGAGCGAAAGCACGTCGACAGTAGTTGGCGTATCGTTGTGGTGCCAGTTGCCGAGAACCAACCCGTTGTTCCATAGCGAAATTCCGGGATTCGATCTGACGATCGTCTTGAGCACAGTGGCATCTGCGAACACAAATGGCACTGCCAGCTGGTGCTCATGCCTAAATGCATCCATGTGTTCTGCTGACGAGCTCGTTAGAATCAGGCAATCCACTTTTCCCTCAAGATCCTCCGTAAGGTTGCGAATGGCGTCTATATTTTTGACACTTGTCTTTTCGACGTCTACCATTACGATCAGGAGCTTGGCGTCGTGAAAGGTTTCCTGTGTAAGGTCCTCACCTTCCGGCGTACTCACCATGTAGTCCGTGATCTTTGGCATGATCTTGTCCTCATTCAACACCCGTGATGATACATACACATAACCTTCTTCGGCGGGCAGGAATTTCTGTGAATACACTTTCTTCCCTTCTTTCTCAAAGACATACTCTATGATTGGCGCCTCACCGGGTTTCATTTGCCCGGGAATACTGTTGCCGACTTTGTATGCACGGAAGTCGATGTATGGAAGGTGCTCTACGGCATAGATACAACCCGCAAGACTCAACAAGGTGGTGCCTCCCATCACAGCGTATCCTTCCCGGGTTCGGAGGTTGGTGACGTATGTTTTCCGGTACCAGAACAAGTGAAGCACAAACACCATAAGCACGCTGTCCTTGATAAAGGACTCCCATGGCGTAAGCCTGATTGCGTCGCCGAAGCATCCGCAATCCGTAACCTTATTGAAATAGGCAGAGTAGAACGTCAGAAACGTAAAGAACACCATCAGCGCAAGAAGGATCCATGCGGTTTGTTTCATCCGATACAGGAAGAGTATAGCCACACCCATGACCAGCTCCAACACGATCAGGGCGATGGCAATCTCCAGCGACCATGGAATGAAATAGTGGAAGAACGAACCGAAATCTTCAACGAACACTTCGAAATACTCTTCCATCTTTATGGCAGTCCCGACGGGGTCATTCAGTTTGATAAGGCCGGAAAAAATAAACAGTCCGCCAACCAAGCGCCTTGAAAAAAGGTCTATGTACTTCAGCATATATACCTACTGTTTGCCCTCACCAAGGAGGATCAGTGCAAAAACTGCGTAGTTGATGATGTCCTGGTAGTTTGCCTTCACCCCCTCGCTGATCAATGTCTTGCCCTGGTTGTTTTCAATCTGCTTCACCCGTTTGAGTTTCATCAGGATGATGTCCGTGATTGAACTTACCCGCATGTTGCGCCACGCTTCGCCGTAATCGTGATTTTTGCTGGCGAGTAATTTCATTGTGTCACCAATGGCCTCGTCAAAGCCCGGCGCCACCTCCTCTGCTGAAAGATCTTCGTTGCTAAATCCTTCGAGTTTCATCTGTATCAGCGCAATCACACAGTAATTGATGATCCCGATAAACTCGTCGTGCACCGGATCACCGATTTTCTGCGCACCCCTTTCCTGGATGCTACGAACACGTTGTGCCTTGATGTATATCTGGTCGGTAATTGAGGGTAACCGCAGGACGCGCCAGGCAGTTCCGTAATCGCGCGTCTTGTTGAGGAACAGTTCCTTGCAAATATTGATTACCTCTTTATATTGGCTTTGAGTTTTCGGGATCATACGACCGGTGCAAAATAACGCATTTTACAGCAACATCACATGGAACCTGAAGGGGCGTCTGTTCACACTCGACCGGCCTCATGTGATGGGAATACTTAACCTGACACCCGACAGTTTTTATTCGGCCAGCCGGGTGAGCGAAGAACCTGAGGTGCTTGCCCTTGCATCGAAAATGGTTAGCCAGGGTGCCGATCTACTCGACCTCGGCGGGTACTCCACGCGACCTGGTGCGATACCCGTTGACGAAGCCGAGGAATTGCAGCGGGTGATTCCGTCTATCCGGTTATTGGCCCAGAAGTTTCCCAACGTTCCACTTTCGGTCGACACCTTCCGCAGCAACGTAGCTCGCAAGGCGATCGAAGCAGGCGCTTCTATTGTAAATGACGTGTCGGGCGGAGAAATGGACCCCCGGATGATGGAAACCATCGCCAGCCTGGGTGTGCCCTACATCCTGATGCACATGCGCGGAAACCCGGGAACAATGAACTCCCTCGCCCACTACCAGGACCTCGTCAAGGAACTAATGGACTACTTTCACGCAAAAGTCCACCGACTTAGAGAACTCGGCGTACGCGATATCATCATCGATCCGGGATTTGGATTTGCAAAGAATGTAAGTCACAACTTTGAACTACTCCGTGAGCTGCGCAATTTCCGGACATTTGGTCTGCCCGTGCTGGTGGGCCTGTCGCGGAAATCGATGATCTGGCGAACGCTTATGTTGGAGCCTGAACAAGCATTGAACGGGACAACCGCCCTTCACATGGTTGCGTTACTTCATGGTGCGACGATCCTGCGAGTTCACGATGTGAAGGAAGCACGAGAATGCGTGCAGCTATTCTCAAAGCTGAATCAAGAACAACCTAAATGAAACTCATTATCCCTGCCAGTGTGGTCATATACCCTAACCAATTTCACGGGATATCCGCTCCCTCGTACCAGGTAGACCGGCTGGTACGTTATCTTGAATGGTTCAATAAGTGTCTCCAGGGACTCACGGGGTTAAAGTCAGCAAGGAGATACGTTAGACACTGAAATAAAGCCTAAATTTGATCAGTGACGCTGCTGTTCAAACTTTTCTTCCTGGACGTCACCTGGGTGGACCTGGTGGATATCGGTCTTGTTGCCATTCTGTTGTACCAGGTGTACAAGATGATCCGGGGCAGCCTGGCGGTGAACATCTTCCTTGGCATCCTGGCATTGTACCTTATTTACCTTGTAGTGCGTGCGGCCCAGATGGAATTGCTTGCCACCATCCTGGGGCAATTCATGGGTGTTGGAGTGCTGGCCATGATCATCCTTTTCCAGCCCGAGTTGCGGAAGTTCCTGCTGGTCATCGGCAGGCGCACGGAACTCAACCGCGATTTTTTCAAATCGCTCGCCAATTGGCGTAACCGGTATCACGATGATTTTGACATCAGGGAACTGACTGAAGCGGTGAAGACTCTTAAAGCTTCGCATACGGGTGCATTGATCGTCTTCTCGCGCGACACCGATCTTAAGTCGTATGTGGAGACCGGTGACCCGCTGGACGCAGAAGTATCCAAACGGCTGGTCGTTTCCATTTTCAACAAGAACAGCCCGCTGCATGACGGCGCGATCATTATCAATAAGGGTCGGATCAAAGCCGCGAGGTGTGTGCTTCCGATTAGCGAAAACGACCACCTTCCTGCTCAGTTCGGGCTCCGTCACCGCTCTGCCATAGGCATGAGCGAAGTCACCGACACGCTCATCATCGCCATCTCCGAGGAAACCGGGCGGTTGGTGCTCGCGCGCAACGGAAAATATCTGCGTGGCCTGAAGCTGCGCCAGGTGGAGCAGAAAATCATGGAGTACCTCCACATGGAGGAGCCCGAGAAGTGGGACATGTTGCCGCCCGAGCCTGAGCGGGAGGAAACTTCAGAGGTCAAGGCCTGACAATTCCATTAACTTTGACTATCTTCGCTGGCAAGACGAACAAACGCATGAGATGAGAGAAGCCAGTCGGACGAAGTTTTACTTCGCCAAGTATTTTTTTCTGGCCTTCGGACTGCTGCAATGGACCTGTGCGATGCTGATTCTTGGAGAATCCACCGCCGACAAGAGCAAAGCCGCTGCGTTACTCTTCTTCAGCCTGGGCATGATGATGTTGGCCATCCACATTGTCATTTCTCCCCGGCTCAAACGCGTGGCGCTTGGAAAGAACCGGATTGCAGTATTCACAAACGGCCAGATCATGCATTACGAATGGCCGGAGGTCAAGTGGATCCGCCCGATGCCGATTGTTAATGTGTACAAGCTGAAACTCCGCGGCAAAAAGGGTCGCATTTACTTTTTGCCTGAAAAGCAGGAGGATCCGGTGTTCGGTATCGCAGGCACCGAGCTGAGGAGAAAGGACAAGTAGCCTACTTCAACACGCCCAGCTTCCTTCCTACTTCTGTAAAGGCCTTGATTGCTTTGTCAAGGTGATGCCGTTCGTGCGCAGCTGAGAGTTGCACACGAATGCGTGCCTGACCTTTGGCCACCACAGGGAAGAAAAACCCGATTACATAAATACCCTTTTCCAGTAGTTGTTCTGCAAACTGCTGCGCTAGTGGCGCTTCGTACAGCATGATCGGCACAATGGGATGCTCACCAGGCTTGATATCGAAGCCCGCCCTGGTCATTTCCGTGCGGAAGTATTTTGTGTTCTGTTCCAATTTGTCGCGCAAAGCCGTCGTCTCGGAAAGCATGTTGAATACTTCTATCGACGCCCCTGTAATGGAAGGCGCCAGCGTGTTTGAAAAGAGATATGGCCGGGATCTCTGGCGGAGAATCTCGATGATTTCCTTTCGGCCCGAAGTGAATCCACCCGACGCTCCACCCAGCGCTTTGCCAAGTGTACCGGTGACAATATCCACGCGGCCGGTTACGCCCCGGAACTCAGGAACGCCACGGCCTGTCTTGCCAATAAAGCCGGTCGCGTGACATTCATCGGTCATCACCATCGCTTCAAACTTTTCAGCCAGGTCACAGATCAAGTCAAGCCTGGCAATGGTTCCGTCCATTGAAAATGCCCCGTCAGTAACCACAATGATTTGTTTTGCACCCGCCGCATTTGCGTCCTCGAGCTGCTTGCGCAGGTCATCCATGTCATTGTGCTTGTAGCGGTAGCGCATCGACTTGCACAACCTGACGCCGTCGATGATGGAGGCGTGATTCAGTTCGTCCGAGATGATTGCATCTTCTGCGCCCAAGAGAGGTTCAAACACACCGCCGTTAGCATCAAAGGCAGCTGCATAGAGTATGGTGTCTTCGGTACCCAGGAACATGGAAATCCGGCTTTCCAGTTCCTTGTGAATATCCTGCGTGCCACAAATAAACCGCACACTGGACATCCCAAATCCATGTGTGTCGATAGCTCTCTTGGCTGCTTCGATCACGCGCGGGTGGGATGAAAGTCCAAGGTAGTTGTTTGCACAGAAGTTGATAACCGACCGGCCGTCTGACGTACGGATATCTGCTCCCTGGGGTGTGGCGATGATCCGCTCTTTTTTGTACAGCCCTGCTTCGCGAATGCTTTGCAGTTCCTTGTCCAATACAGGTTTGAGCTTGGTGTACATGATGTTACAGTTGGACCGCAAATCTACTGGCGGCGCGTCAGAATGTGAAATTTTGATAACTTTCCTGTCACTGACAAACTTGCGCAACCATAAGTGTACGCATGAAGAAAGCCACCATCCTGCTCATCGGCGCAGGCGGCCAACTGGGGAGTGAGCTCGCCCAGGGCCTGCGGAAAATCTATGGCAGCGATAATGTAATCGCTTCTGACATCAAGGACCCGGTCGGTTCGCTTCGTGACGGCCGTTATGAAAAGTTCGATGTGATGCAGCGCGACAAGCTGTTCGAACTCCTCAGGAAGAACAATGTCACGCAGGTGTATCACCTGGCAGCGTTGTTATCAGCCACTGGCGAAAAAGATCCAAGATGGGCGTGGAAGCTCAATATGGAAAGCCTGTTGTACGTTCTTGAGGCAGCGCTGGAACTGAAGCTTCACAAGGTCTATTGGCCCAGTTCGATCGCGGCATTCGGACCGACCACGCCAAAACATCATACCCCGCAAGACACCATCATGGATCCGACCACTGTTTACGGCATCACCAAACTTGCCGGCGAACTTTGGTGTGAGTATTACTTTCGCCGATACGGCGTTGACGTTCGGAGCCTTCGTTACCCGGGCCTGATCGGTTGGAAGACTCCGCCTGGAGGCGGGACAACAGACTACGCGGTCGACATCTATTTCAAGGCACTGAAAGACAGGCATTACGAGTGTTTTCTCGCCGCCGACACCTACCTGCCCATGATGTATATGGAGGATGCGGTCAAGGCCACACTCGACCTCATGGAGTCTCCGGCAGAACGTGTGAAAGTCCGTACCAGTTACAATGTGTCGGCGATGAGTTTCTGCCCGGCCCAAGTCGCAGCAACCATTCAGAAGCATATACATGACTTTTCCATCTCCTACAAACCTGATTTCCGCCAGAGTATTGCCGATTCATGGCCGAAAAGCATTGATGATTCCGCTGCACGTAAGGATTGGGGTTGGCAACACGCTTACGGACTCGAAGAAATGACAACAGACATCCTGATGAATCTGCAGAAGCAGCAGTCTGCATGACGGTCGTCGCAATTCAACTACCTTTCAGTTGTAAACAAGGCGGATGAGCAAGTTGATCAAACTGGCCGGTGACACAGCCCTTTACGGCCTGGGAACGATCGTTCCTAGGGCTCTTAACTCGTTGCTTGGCCTCCTCCTGCATACCCGTGTTTTTCACCCTGGCGAATACGGAATCAGTGTTAGCCTCTATGCATGGGTCGCATTCCTGAATATCATTTACCTCTTCGGAATGGAAACGGCGTTCTTCCGTTTTGCGACCAAAGCTGGAGCAGATCCGACCAATGTCTTCAGGGTTACACAAACCTTTGTTGTGTCTATCGGACTATCGCTCACACTTGTCATTTACCTTTTCGCAACTCCAATCGCAGGCTACTTTGCCATCCCAACTCACCCGGAGTTTATCGTATGGCTTGCCATGCTCATGTTTATCGATGCGCTGGTGGCCATACCTTTTGCACGCCTCCGACTTGAAAAGAAAGCGCGGCTCTTTGCGTTTGCCAAACTTATCAACATGGCGCTCGTGGTGGGATTAAATCTCTATTTCCTGTTGGTGATATACAATCCGGAAATCGGTATCGGGTACATTGTTCTTGCCAACCTGCTTGGAAATGCATTTTACCTCGTCTTCTTCGCAGGAGCACTCACTCAGTGGCGGCCGGATTGGAATTTGACGCTGATGCGCGACATCTTTAAATACGCATGGCCGGTGATGTTGATGGGGCTTGCGGGTATGACGAATGAGGTGTACTCAAGACTGACCCTTCAATGGTGGTTGCCTGAGAATTTCTACCCAGGCAGGGACAGTGCGTATGCACTTGGTGTCTTTGGAGCTTGCTTTCGATACGCCGTGATTATCAATGTGGGCGTACAGGCTTTCCGGTTTGCAGCAGAGCCTTTCTTCTTCTCAGAATCAAAAGAGAAAGATTCTCCTGTCCTATTCGCAAAGGTCAATCACTACTTCATCCTGGTGGGGAGTTTCACCGTACTCAGTGTGGTGGTCCACCTTGACCTGTTAAAGTACCTCATTGAAAAGCAGTATTGGGAGGGACTTGTGATTGTTCCCTACCTGTTGTACGGCTACCTGTTTCTGGGCGTATACTACAACCTTAGCGTCTGGTATAAACTAACAGACCGCACCTACATGGGCACCCTCATAACCGTCGTTGGCATGGCTGCGACTCTTGTGCTCAATTATATGCTGGTCCCTGTGGCCGGATATCTCGGGAGCAGCTGGGCCACGCTGTGCTGTTTCTTTGTTATGGCCGCGACATCCTACTTTCTTGGGCAGAAGTACTACCCCGTTCCTTACGAGGCCGTTGGCGCACTGGTCTACATAGGCCTCTCCGTTTTATTGATTGCAATTTCATACCAGGTTTCGATTAAAAATTCCTTGATCGCATTCCTGTTTCATGCCGGTTTGATGCTTGTATTTGGCCTTTTTGCATGGCTGAGGGAACGCCGCAGGTGGTCAGCGTCAGTCCCTTCCTGACAGGATTATATTCCATATCTTTGCAGGCTCACCCCGGTCCTTTCTTGTCTTGATTCAATGAAATGCCTGCAACATATTCTTCTTGTGTTGATTCTGCTGGTTGCGGTCTCGGGCGGGTATGCACAGCGTGACAAGAAAAAGAATCTCACATCAGAATCTTCGCTTAACGACCAGCGTAAACGTGAGGCTGAAACGGCTTTTGCTGATGGGATGAGGTATTTTATTCTCGAAGACTATGCCAAAGCGCTGGGTGCGTTTCAACGTGTTGCCGAGATTCACCCCGAGCAGCCCGTGGTACACTTCAAGATGGCACAAATCTACGCCAAGGGCAGCGGCCCGGATGACCCAAGACGTGCATCCTCGAGCATTGAAACGGCTTTGAGGCTCGACAAAAAGAACAAGTTCTTTTACCTGGAGGCAGTCGAGATTTATCGCGCACAGAACAACTTCATCAAGGCCGCCGAAATGCTTGAGGCGCTGACACGTGAGTTCGAACCCGCGGGTGAGCACCTTTATGAGTTGGCTGCCACATACAAGATTGACAGGAAGCCTGAGGAAGCCATCAGGACTTATAACCGGGCCGAAGCCATTTGGGGTGTGAACCCGACGTCATCACTTGAAAAACAAAAAATCTATTTCGAGTTGGGAAAGACTGATCAGGCGATTGACGAAGGTGAAAAACTACTCGAGGCCTTTCCGGATGAAACGGAACTGGTGAACTGGATTTCGGAAGATCTTACAGGGAGGGGACATCCACGCAAAGCCATTGAATACCTGGAAAAGTTTCTGATGCGGCACCCCGAGAGCGGTTCCTCTAAAATGCTGCTGGCAGGACTCTACCGTGACAACGGCCGGGAGAACGACTCGCGTGAATTGATCAGGCAGGCAATGGCCGATCCTGATGTTGAATTGAGTTCGAAACTCATTGTGCTCCAGATTTATGCGGCACAGATTACTCAAAAAAACACAATGCGAAAGGTCACTGATGCCGGACTTCAGGACTTTGCGGTGGCTATGTACAATGAACTCAAACGTCAATCTCCGGATGAACCGGATGTCTATATCGCCGGGGGTAACCTTTTTATCAGCCTTCGCCAGAAAGACGGAGCAGAAGCGGCTTTTCTATCGGCTATACAACACGGTACCGCCAGTTTTGAGGCCTGGCAAAACCTTCTTGCCCTTGAAGCAGAAGGTGGCAAGTTTGACAGCCTGATCTTTCATACTGAACAAGGGCTGGAGATATTTCCGAACCAGGCGATGCTCTATTATTTCAATGGATACGGACACCTCAGCAAGCGGCAGTATCGCCAGGCGGCCTCCTCATTGGAGCGCGCCAAAAAGCTTTCATCTTCCAACGCAGACCTGCTGCATGACATCACCAGCATGCTGGGCGATGTATACAATGGGACGCGCGAATATATAAAATCCGATCAAGCGTACGAGGCAGCCCTTCAGCAAAGGCCAAACGATGCGCCGGTGCTTAACAATTACAGTTATCACCTTGCCATGAGAAAGGAGCACCTGGAAAAGGCCGAGCACATGGCAGAACAAATTACCAAGGCATTTCCAGATAACGCGACCTACCAGGACACTCACGCGTGGGTATTGTTCGCACGCGATAAATTTAAAGAGGCGCGTAAGGTGATTGAACATGCTCTAACGTTGCCTGGCGTTTCTTCGGTACACTACGAACATTATGGCGACATCCTGTTCCAGCTTGGCGAGGTCGACAATGCAGTCAGGCAATGGGAAAAAGCCCGGTCGATGACCCCCGATCGTGAGGTGTTGGATCGCAAAATTGCCAATCGCCGACCCCACTAGACGCATTTTTTTGCCTTGATGACTTACCTTTGCGCATCATGAGGCAATTGTTGGTCTTTCTGGTGTGTGCAGGGTGCTGGCTGTCCTGCAGCAAGAAGGTGATACCTGTCTCGGCTCCACCGCCTCCTCACATCGAAATCCAGGAGATTGACTTCGAATACTTTCATGGAAAGGCACGGATGCTTTTTAATGACGGGAAGAAGGAGCGTGAAGTAAAGGCGCACATCCGCATCCGCAAGGACAGCGTTATTTGGATAACCTTCACAGTAATCGGGGTACAGGGCGGCAAGGCCCTCATCAACAAAGATTCCATAACCATCGTGAGCACCCTCGACAAGGAGTATTATGTCTTTGATTATGCCAGCCTGTCGCGACGCTTCAATTTTGACGTAAACTATCAGACCATTCAGTCCGCGTTCCTCGGAAACCTTATTTCAAAACGCCAGGATACCGACATTATCACGCCGGGCCAGCCTCACAATCTCCTTGAACAACAACGCGCCACGGTCGCCATCAAAAACTTCATTAACCCTGCCACCCGGAAACTGGAAAAAGTGGAGATGCGTGAAGCCAATACCAGCAATACCGCCTCAATCCTTTACTCCAATTTTCAAACTGTAGGGGAAAAGATTTATCCCTTTAATGGCGTTATCAGCATATTGTACAGGACAAGCACCGGTATCGTGAATACAACCATTGCAATGGAGTACAACAAGGCGGAAGTGGGCGACAAGGAATTGAAGTTCCCGTTTAACATTCCGAAGAAGTATGAAAGGCGTTAAGCATGGAATAGTGGGGTTATTTTGCCTGGTGCTGCCTGTGCTTCCTGTGGCAGCTCAAAAGACGAAATCGCAGCTGCAGAGGGAGAAACAGGATAACCTTGCGCGTATAAAAGAAACCGAGAAGATTCTCGATCAGACCTCCAAGGATAAGAAAAACTCTCTCGGTGAACTGTCGGCCATAACGCAAAGGATCCGGCAACAGGAGGCACTTGTCCTTTCCATCCAGTCGGAGATCGAGTTGATGAACATCGACATCGGTGAAAACAATGAAATTCTCAGGGCCCTACAGGCCGACCTAGGCAGGCTAAAGGAGGAATACGGCGCAATGGTCTTTTCGGCCCAAAAGACAAGCGGGGGAATTTCCAAGCTGATGTTCCTTTTTGCCGCCCCGACTTTCGATCAGCTTGCAATGCGTGTCAAATACCTCGAGCAATACAGTTCAGCCCGCAAGGAGCAGGCAGCTGTGATACGGAAGGTACAGGAACAGCTCGCCGAACAAGTATTGATCATAGAGGGGAAAAAAGAGGAAAAGAATGCATTGCTCCGGGAGGAGTTGTCGGAGAAGAACAAGTTTGACAAACTCAAGCAGAAGCAAAACACACTGGTCAGATCTCTTGAAAGTGAGGAACGTCGCCTTAAGTCAGAACTGAGCGAAACGCGGAAAGCCATTGCTAAACTTGACAACCTTATCAGCGCGATCATACGCGAGGAAATGGAGCGCGCTGCGCGGGAGGCGGCTGCACGGAAGAAATCAAAGGAGCCCACCAGACGAAGACCCGAGCTGGTCACATTGTCCAATTCGTTCGAGGAGAACCGAAGCAAGTTTCCATGGCCAACTACCGGCTTCGTCTCACAAAAGTTCGGACGTCAGAAGCACCCGGTCCTGAAAGGAATTGTACTTCAGAACTACGGGATCAATATACAGACCCAGCAGGGTGAAAAAGTTCGCGCGATCTTTTCTGGAGAAGTGGCTGCAGTTGCCTTCATCCCCACACTGGGGAGCAGCGTGATCATCAGTCACGGTGAATACTTCACAGTATACGCCGGGCTGAAGGACGTGACGCTCAAGAAAGGTCAGAGAATAACCATGAGCCAGGAAATTGGCCGGATACAGGTAAACGCCGACGGCATTTCTGAACTGCGTTTCCAAATCAGGAAGAATACCACCGCCCTGGACCCGGAATTGTGGCTAAAAAACTAGAATCCTGAGATGGATTGTCCACAAACGGTCTGTATTTCTCGGGAAATTCCTCTACTTTTGACATTCAACGTTAACAAACTCTGACAAATGAAAGCGGTCCTTTTGCTTTTGGGTGGTGTAGGTTTCCAGGAAATCCTCCTTATAGGAATCTTCGTCCTGGTGTTCTTCGGCGCAAAAAAGATCCCGGAATTCATGAAGGGTCTTGGCAAGGGCGTGCGCGAATTCAAGGACGCCATGAGTGACGTCAAGAAGGAAGTGGAGGACGCCGGCAAACCCGGCCGTCTTGAAGACGGCAAGTAAGCCGTGGACATCGTTCCCCGGCCACTCTCCCACATTCAAGAAAAACTGAACGAGGGCACCCTGTCGTGCACTGGACTTGTGCGCGAATTCCTGGCCTCCATCAATTCCAACGCACACCTCAATGTCTTCTTGTCGGTTTACCCCGATGAAGCGCTAAAGCAAGCTGAGCGAATCGATCGGAAAATAAAGAGGGGCAGTGCCGGAAAACTGGCCGGTCTCGTAGTTGGCATTAAGGACGTGCTGGCACACGAGGGCCACACGCTCACGGCAGCAAGCAAGATTCTCGGTGACTTCAAAGCACCCTACCAGTCAACGGTTGTTGATCGACTGGTAAAAGAAGACGCTATCATCATTGGACGACAGAATTGCGATGAGTTTGGAATGGGATCCTCCACCGAGAACTCCGCATTCGGACCAGTTCTAAACCCCCTGGATCCAAAGCGTACTCCAGGTGGTTCTTCAGGCGGATCAGCTGCCGCGGTGGCTGCGGGGTTATGCTCAATCTCCATTGGCTCAGATACCGGTGGGTCCGTCCGACAACCTGCGGCGTTCTGCGGAGTTTATGGTCTAAAGCCAACGTATGGTCGAATTTCCCGCCATGGGCTGGTGGCATTTGCTTCATCATTCGATACGGTGGGCATTGTCGGCAGGCACCTCGATGATATAGCCAGCCTACTTTCCGTTGTGTCAGGCCAGGATGGATTGGACAGCACGGCCTCTAAAGTGAAGGTGCCGGATTACGCGATTGCCTCGACGAGGCAGATGCCCTTTCGTGTGGCCGTAATCCGCAATGTGTTAAAGGCTCCCGGGCTCCAGGATGAAGTTCGCGAATCTCTTCAGCGCGCTGTTCGCAGGCTGCATTCACTTGGACATTTGGTCGAAGAGGTGGAGTTCCCATTGCTTGAGCACAATCTGCCGGCGTATTATCTTCTCTCGACCGCCGAGGCCAGTTCCAATCTTTCGCGATACGATGGGGTTCGGTATGGTCACCGTACATCAACCGCTGAAACCCCCGAGGATCTGTATAAGAAATCACGCACTGAAGGGTTTGGCAAAGAGGCCAAGCGACGCATCATGTTGGGAACTTTTGTCCTCAGCGCCGACTATCACAATGCCTACTACATCCAGGCGCAAAAAGTTAGGCGGCTGATCCGTGAGGAAACAGCAAAGATTCTCAGTGCGCACGATGTAATTCTGATTCCAACCACACCCACAACAGCCTTTCCGCTCGGTTCGGTCTCGAATCCCCTTTCTATGTACCTCGGTGACATCTTCTCAGTGCAGGCAAACGTGGCGGGAGTACCTGCGCTTTCCTTCCCTTATGGAAGAGACCGTCACGGGCTGCCCATCGGCCTCCAGGTATTGGCCCGGGATTTTCAAGAAGACAGGCTGTTGGCCTTCGCACGATTATTCGCGGTTGATCGTTAACAAGGTCATGGCTATTTTTGCAAGAGTGAAGCGGGCAATTCTTGTCATTTTGGTTGTTTCTTGCGTGGGAGGAGCCTATGCCCAGGAGCCAATTGTCGCTATTGACTCGGTCGGGGAGCAGGTGGAATCCGACATTCTAGCAAGCGATTCTCTCACAGACCTTGTCGCAATTGCCTTACCTCAGAGTTTTGAGTTCATACCGGCAGAAGAGACGCCGGAACTGGTAGCTGACCGGCTTGCATGTTTGGAGCGGACCATACCGCTCACGTATCATTACAATGTGCACGGCTTTATTAACTACTTCACCATTCGCAACCGTGACTACACGCGACAGATGTTGAGGAGAAGGGATGTTTACTTTCCAATGTTTGAACAGACACTGGCGAGACATAACCTTCCTGATGAACTCAAATACCTCTCCATCATCGAGTCCGGCCTTAATCCGCGCGCAGTTTCACGCGCAAGCGCGGTTGGACTTTGGCAATTCATGTCATTCACGGGTCGGTATTTCGGCCTGCACAACGACGGCTGGATTGATGACCGGATGGATCCGGCGAAGTCAACGGAGGCAGCCTGTCGTTACATCAAACAGCTTTACAACATTTTCAGGAACTGGGAACTTGCACTCGCCGCCTACAATTCCGGCCCTGGAACAGTGAAGCGGGCGATTCGTCGATCGGGATACAAGAGGACATTCTGGGAGATTTACAGGTACCTGCCAAGGGAAACCCGCTCCTATGTTCCACAGTATGTTGCCATTGTATACGCAATGAACTATGCCGATGAGCACAACCTGGGGGGTCAACCGAAAGAAATACTGATGCCCCACGATACCATTTCCCTTCGACAGTACCTTCACCTCGAAACATTTGCCAACCTGACCGGAACATGCCTTGAAGACCTCCTGGTGCTCAATCCTTCCTTGCGCCGAAACGCCGTGCCAGAAACACCCAAACCCTTTGTGCTGAATGTTCCGGAGGCAACCAAGAACAACCTTACGCAGGATCGCAAAAGTATCCTTGATTCTGCATCGCGTGTCGGGAGGCAAGAGATCGAAACGTTGGTCAAGAACACACCGGGGAACACCACCGGGAGAGAGCCTGTTGTCTATCGCGTTCAGTACGGTGACGTACTGGGGCTAATCGCGCAACGCTACAGGGTTCGTGTCGACGACCTGCGTAAATGGAACAACTTGCGGAGCAACATGATTCGCACCGGCCAGAATCTCACCATTTGGGTAAGGCCCGGGCAGCGCAGTCAGCCTGCCGTTGTTGTGCCGGAACCGGCTCCAGTCGGTAATGTATATGTCGTGCAGGAAGGCGATACCCTCTGGGACATTTCACGAAAGTTTAAAGGCCTCACCATTGAAAAGATCAAAGCGCTGAACAACCTGAAGAGCAATAAGCTGTCACCGGGGATGAAACTGATTCTCGGTTAAGGTTACTCCGATCGCAGGGAATTCACCGGGTTTACCATTGCCGCACGTACCGAACGGTATCCCACGGTCAGCAGGGCCACCAGGAGCGTCAAACCAAGGCCTGCAAGGAAGAGCCCGGGCCCCAACTCGATCTTGTAAGCGAACTCCTCAAGATAGCGGCTCATAAAGTACCAGGCGAGCGGCGCCGCCACTGCGAACCCCACGCCGATCAGCACGATGAATTCCCGGGAAAAGATGATCAGGATGCCTTCCACGCTTGCGCCAAGCACTTTACGGATGCCAATTTCCTTGGTTTTCTGGTTGGCAATGAAGGAGGCAAGTCCAAACAATCCAAGGCAACCTATCAAAATTGCCAGTGTGGTGAAGACTGTGAGCAGCTTTGCATTACGTTCCTCCGAGTTGTAGAACTCTCTGATAGATTCATCCAGGAACTCATAAGAGAAGATGAAAGCTGGATAAGCAGCCTCCCATTTCTTCTGAATTCCGGCGATCGTTTCCTGCGTGTTCGCAGGCTCCAGGCGAATTGAAATGTTCCGGTAGCTGCGTATCCTGTTTAGCATAATGGTGGCTTCGATTGGTTCGTGCAACGAAACCGTGTGAAAATCCCGAACTACGCCAACCACCGGTAAAAACTTGCCCCACATACGGATTCGTTTTCCAACTATGTCGGCTGGATTCTTATGACCCGTGATCCTGGTTAGCTTTTCATTGACCAGGAATCCCTGTGCCGTGTCTAGATCGCCGATGTTTGTGCCGGCAACGAGCGGCAGTTCAAACATGTCAACATAGTTGCCGTCAAAAGTCTTCACCTGCGTTTCAAAAAACCCGTCATTCCCGTCGATGCTAAACCCTGTTCCACTGACGCTGCCGGAAGATGGCGGCGTGTTGCAGAGGCTGGCCATGACTACACCTGGCATGCGCGACAATTCATCGCGAAGTGTCCGCATGTTGCTGGTTTTTGTCGTGTCCATAAACCCCGGGTTTTCTTCTGTGGGGATCGGCACCCTAATAATCGCCTCCTGCCTGAAGCCTAGGCTCTTGCCCCGGAAGAAGTTGGTCTGGGCAATCAGCACAAGCGTCGAAATCACCAGGAATTGCGAGATAGTGAACTGCAGCACTACCAGTCCGCGACGAAGGTGGTACCCGGAACTGCCGCGGTTGGTCATATTGTTTTTCAACGCCAGAACCGGGCTAAATGCCGATACGACTAACGACGGGTACATACCGGAGATCATGGAAACAACAACGATCAGCCCTGCAAGCGTTGTCCAGGTGGAGTAGTCTGTCATTGAGAGACCCAAACTCATCTCGAGGAAAGGGTTCAAATACTGCAGTGCAGCCAGTGCAAGGAGAACGGCCACGATTGTACTCACCACTGTAACCAATGTCGTTTCGCCAAGGAACTGGGTCACCAGTTGTCTTCGTGAACTCCCAAGTGACTTCCGGATACCGACTTCTTTTGAACGCTTCACAGCTTCTGCAGTCGCGAGGTTAATGAAATTGATGCAGGCGGTGAGAATCAGGAAGACGGCAACTACGGTCAACGCCAGGAGCACTTGTCGGCTAACTGTATTGTAGTTATAGTTCCCGAAACGATCGTCGAAGTGGATTTCAGCAAGGGGTTGCAACACAAATGTTCGTTCATCCCGGTTGTCGTTTCCAAGATACTTTTTGACGAATTCCGCCATGCGAGCTTCAATGTCCGAAGGCCGGGCTCCCTCCTTCAACAAGAAATAGCAATGCTCGTCGCTCCAGGTGCTGTTCCACCCATGCTCCTCCAGCTCCTTTTCAACCGTCACATAAGAAAGCATGATGTTGAGCGGAAGGTCCGTGTTGACCGGCGCATCTTCCATAATGGCGGATACCTTGAATTGGCGGCCATCGAACTCAATGACTTCGCCCAATGCGTCATCCTTGCCAAAGTATTTCAGGGCCAATGAGTGCGACAGAATGACTTCCCCAGGCTCGTCAAGGGCCTTCTCGGCACTTCCCATCAACATTTTTCGATCGAAGATTCTGAAGAAGTTGGGTTCAACAAAACTGATTCCCTTTTCTTCCGTGTAGCGTTTTGGCTCTTCATTTCCCCTGCTCACAGTAATCATCCCGCCGGAACGGTATGAAGTAAAGGTCACCTCCTCCGCTTCCGGAAAGTCGAGACGGAATGCGTCTGGCAGGACAGATGGAACTCCGGAAGTGTAATCATTGCCATTGTTGCCCCTGGAGGTGGAGTTCACCCTATAAATCCTGTCGTAATTTTCATGAAACTTGTCAAATCCATTGTGGTGGCGAACCAGCAAAAACAAAATCAGGCTTGCCGATATCCCAAGCGAAAGGCCCAGGATATTGAGAAGGGTGCTGGTTTTCTCCCGTCGCAGGTTGCGGACGGCGGTGATCAGGTAGTTGCGCAGCATTTAAAATGGGTTTCCTGGTAGATGATCAAAAGTGAAGTAAAGTCTTAGTCAAAATCAATGCCGCCTGCATGGAAGCGCATTTTAACCCGTTTTTGCACCCACCTGTGTTCAAATTTGCAGACTGGTGTCCATTGACGAACAGAAACACTCCATGGCCCGTCGTGACAGGCATTGGGTGTTTAAGTTGATATGGACTATCGACTATGGCTAGGCCCAAACCTTGGTCCCTTCTGTACAATTTCTGCACATTTCGATTTCTGACCGTGACCGAAGCAGCGACGCCCGGAAATCATTGTATCCGGAACCCAACCAGACATCTCGGAAAGACTGGACCCTGAGATCACCCATGCGGTGATTCGCATCCTTGTCAAAGCAACATGGCACTACCTGGCCGTCCCAGGTGATCACGCAACTGTGCCACATTTTCCAGCAATGATTGAGAAGCTGATTCTTGATTGACCACGTCCCATCAGCATTCCTTTTATAGCGTGAATATCCGGTCTGTTCAGGTATCAATGGAGAACCCTTTCCAAAATCATAAATCTGTGCCGTTTTCAACCAAACACTATCAACACCCAACTCCCTGGCGAGAGCGTTTATACCCGGTATCTCGTGTTCATTCGGGCGAACGACAAGAAATTGAAATACAACGTGTGGTGTTGCAGAGCGTAATTCCTTTCTTATTCGAAGCAGTGTTCGTGTTCCTTCAATCACCTTCTCCAGCTTTCCGCCAACCCTGTACGCCTGATACGTTTCCTGGGAAGTTCCATCGATCGAAATGATCAGCCTGTTTAGTCCGGAAGTAATAGTTTCATGGGCGCGTTGCTCGTCCAGGTAGTGCGCGTTTGTTGATGTGGCTGTAAAAATTCCCCTTGAGTTGGCATACTGGATCATCTCTGTAAACTGGGGATGCAGGTAAGGCTCACCCTGGAAGTAGAAGGTAAGATAAGCAAGGGTTGGAGATAGCTCGTCGATGATTCTTTGGAACAACCCCTTGTCCAGCATTCCCGTCGGGCGAGTAAACGATCGCAATCCGCTTGGACATTCGGGACACCTGAGGTTGCAAGAGGTAGTCGGCTCTATTGAAACGCTGATCGGCAGGCCGCTGATCGTGGGGCGACCTGACAGCCTGGACCGGAGATAACTGGTCCACACGCGCGCACCATTCCACACCCTTTGCGGCGTAAGCCTTGATGCCAATTGAAAACCTGCGCGGAGTCCCGGGGTCATGCTCAAAATTACTGCAGGCTCATGAAATAGTCTTTATCTTGTCCGGAATTCCCATTCACACATCATGCATAAGGGCATCCTGGTTGTCTTTATCCTTTCCTTTTCGTTGGTCAAAGCCCAGCAGATCACGCTCTCTCCACAGGCGCTGATTTCAGTGATTACCTGCGGACCCGGCCAGGAAGAACTTTACACCGCCTTCGGGCACAGCGCCATCCGTGTCTTTGATCCAGTCAACAATATCGACAATGCATATAACTATGGTGTCTTTGATTTTGATCAACCCAATTTCTACCTGAACTACACACGGGGCCTGCTGCTGTTCAAGTTGGGCGTGTACACGTATCCCGATTTCGTGGACATATATCGGTATTATAACCGCTGGGTCACCGAGCAGGAACTGAATCTTTCAGCTAGTCAGAAACAGGCGGTATTTGATTTTCTTGAATGGAACGCCCTTCCTGAAAATCAGACATACAGGTACGACTATTTCTATAACAACTGCGCCAATAAAGTCCGGGATGTGTTCGCAACGGTACTGGGTGATTCCATTCGATTTGATGACGCACACATCACCACAACCTATACGATCAGGCAATTGACCGACTTGTACCTTAAAGACCAACCCTGGGGAGATCTTGGAATCGACATTTGTCTTGGACTTCCCATGGACAAGCGGGCATCACCCTATGAATACATGTTTCTCCCAGACTACGTGCTGAAAGCATTTGACAATGCAACGATCACTCACGGAGGATCACCGGAGGCACTAGTCAGTCACAAGTACAATGTTTCAATGAGTTTTGAAGAGGATCCCCCTCATGCTGCAGTTCATCCGTGGGTCGCGCTCGGCAGTTTCGCACTTCTGGCGGTTGGTCTTAGTCTGTGGGACTTCAGGAGGAAAAAGGCCTCCGCCTGGTTTGATGTGGTATTATTCACAGTGGTCGGACTTGTGGGCGCCCTCCTTCTGGTACTTTGGACGGCAACCGATCATCAGGCAGCTTCAAACAACTTGAACATAATTTGGGCACTCCCCACGCACCTGATGATACTTGGTGTTTTTCTGTCACGGGCGCGCAGAATTGTTAAAAGGTATTTCCTGTTTGCCGGACTTCTCATGGCTTTGCTGCTGATGACGTGGGCATTTCTGCCGCAGCAGCTAAACACCTTCCTGATTCCGTTCGTTGCCGTGCTGGTTATCCGTGCGATGGTGCTGTCCCGGTTTCTGACAGAGTCTGTCCCGCTCAGCCGACTTAAAGATGGATAGGTCTGTTAGCAGTGGCAGCCAGGCAGGCTTCCTTGACGGCTTCCATGTATGTTGGGTGCGCGTGAGAAATGCGCGCAACATCCTCCGCAGCTGCGCGGAACTCCATTGCCGTTACGCCTGCGGCGATCATGTCTGCGGCACGGGCTCCAATGATATGTACACCCAGTATTTCGTCAGTGTTCTTGTCCGCCAGGATCTTAACCAAACCGTCAACGTCCATACTTGCGCGGGCGCGGCCAAGCGCCTTGAACGGAAACTGCCCGGTTTTGTATGCCCTGCCGTCCGATTTTAACTGTTCTTCGGTATATCCGACGCTGGCAACTTCCGGCCAGGTGTACACCACGCCTGGAATAAGCAGATAGTTGACATGCGGCTTTTGTCCTGCCAGTTGCTCTGCTACCATCACTCCCTCCTCTTCGGCCTTGTGTGCAAGCATGGCGCCGCGAACAACATCGCCGATTGCGTATATGTTCGGAACCAGCGTTTGTAAATGATCGTTTACCGGTACCTGTCCCTTGACAAGGTTTATGCCGACATTTTCAACGCGCAATCCGTCGGTATAAGGGCGGCGACCCACACTTACCAGGCAATAGTCTCCCTTGATCGTTATTGCCGCACCACCACTTTTGGGTTCAGCCTGCAGCACAACTTCCTTTCCCTTGTTTTCAATGGAGGTGACCTTGTGTCCGAGGTAAAACTCCATACCCAGCTTCTTTGTCACCTTCAGCAGTTCTTTACCCAGGGTACCATCCATTGTGGGAATAAGACTGTCGAGAAACTCCACTACCGTCACCTTCGATCCGATCCGCGCGTACACGGAACCGAGTTCCATTCCGATCACTCCTCCACCGATCACAATCAGGTGCTTGGGTATCTCTTTCAATTCCAGCGCCTCGGTGCTCGAAATGATGCGCTTCTTGTCGAATGGCGCAAAAGGCAGGGCTGTTGGTTTGGATCCGGTGGCAATAATGATATTCTCCGCTTTCAGGTCGGTTGTTTTGCCATCCTTCGCTGTCACCCGCACAGTATTTTTTTCAACAAACGAGCCCACGCCTTTGTGCACATCGATCTTGTTCTTCTTCATGAGGAACGCAATACCATCAACGTTTGCCTTGACGACTTCTGTCTTGCGTTTGATCATCTGGCCTATATTGACTTTAGGCTCCGGGATGTCTATCCCGTGCTCCTTGAAATGTTCTTTGGCATTTATGAAGTGCTCGGAAGAATCGAGCATCGCCTTCGAGGGGATACAGCCAACATTCAGGCACGTTCCGCCCAACGTATCGTATTTCTCGACGATGGCGGTTTTCATGCCCAGTTGAGCGCAACGGATAGCGGCCACATACCCACCTGGGCCTGATCCAATAACTACGACATTGTACATATCAGTATTGCTTTACTAGTGAGGAAAGTGTTTCTATCACCTTTGAGCTTTTTGCACTTTTTAAGAAACAGTCTTGCTCTCTCAAACTATACTTTGGACTTAGCATATCGTGCAACCTATCAGCCCTCATTGAAAGTCGGTACCTTTCAGATTCTAAGTCCAAGTTGCTCTCAGCTGCAACATTTACAATAAAGTGCTCAAGCGTAGGTCTTAGAACCAAGAGCCTGTTTTGAGCCTTCTTATGCTCAAATAAGATCAAGTTTACGTCCTGATGAAGAGCCGGCTGAGTATATAAGTATGTTAAGTAAGGATCTCGAGCGGCGCCTGGGTCCTCATCAACTAGACCGAAAGCTCCATTCACCTTTGACAACTTAGCACAAACTCGACTCCTTCCATGCGAGTGCCCGCCGGACAACTCATTTGATGGGTGACCCAAAAATCTCAATAAGGACTCATCCGCGTAACATTCAAAGTATGTCATGGATTCTTCACCTTGTCGAGGTTCAAAAATACATCGCTGTTCAAGCCAAGAATTTCCTGAACATTTCTATCTTTTAGAATTTCAACGCTCGTAGTTTTCTTTTCCTTTTCAACCAAAATGATGCTGAGATCATCAACCAGAGTCTTCTCAATAATTGTCTGAAGGAAATATGGGTTGTGTGTCGTTACGAAGAACTGTGTGTCAAGGTTGGTTGCCATCTTTTCTGCAAGGTATTTGATATAAAGTGGAAATGTGTTTGACTCAGGCTCTTCAATAACTACTGTCCGATTCTTGTTGGTTTGAAGTGCTGTCAGGTAAAAAATCATACGACGCACAGTATCAGAAGCAATCGAAAGAGGAACCACAAACGACAAACCCTCGTCAGCTTCTCTAAACAATTCAAGTTTCTCTTGGTATGGCAGGAAAAGTATCTTGTACCCTAGTCCAGCAATTAAGGACTGAATTTGGTCTCTAAGGCTTTTATTCAACAAAAGTACAGGTCCAAGATTTTGCCCATAGGGGGTGTCCAGGGATGTTGATTCATTTGTGACTCCCTTTGAAAGGAACTCTTGATTAAACCTATAGAATCTTATCTTCGGGATGAGTCCTTTCGAATCACTGCTTGAAGTACCCTCAGGCCTTCCATCAAGTTTAAGTTTTACCAAGAACGGGCTATCAAATCCAGAAAAAGCTTCGATTCGGAACAAATCTTCCCCAACATTGGCTACGACTTTAAAGGAATCTATTTCGAATTCAATCTTCTTTGATGGATCAAAGTCAAAAAAGAGGTGCGAGATGTGTTCAAAGCGCACAAAATCTTTAAGCTCTGGCCCAGGAAAAAAATTCACATTACTGTCACAATAATTAATGAAGGCCAGAGCTTCTAATATGTTGGATTTTCCTGCGTTTGGGTCACCAATTAGAACATTTACCCGCTTGCAAGTAAGGTCTATATCCCTGATAGACTTAAAGTTCTTTATGCTAAGGGTCTGAATCATTTTTGATGCTATACTCCTATAATCAACCGACCCGGATCCTCCAACATTTCTTTTACCCGCACGAGGAAACTCACCGATTCACGGCCATCAACAATGCGGTGATCGTACGACAGCGCGAGGTACATGATCGGGCGGACAATTATCTCTCCGTTTCTTACCACCGGGCGCTCGACGATGTTATGCATGCCCAGGATGGCCGATTGCGGCGGGTTGATAATGGGGGTTGAGAGCATGGACCCGAAGATGCCGCCGTTTGTAATCGAAAACGTTCCTCCGGTCATTTCCTCAATCGACAACTTGCCGTCGCGGCCGCGCGTTGCAAGCCGGACCACTTCACTCTCGATCTGGGCGAATGTGAGTGTTTCGGCGCTGCGGATTACCGGTACAACCAGTCCGCGTGGCGTGGAAACGGCGATCGAGATGTCACAAAAGTCGTGGTATACAACTTCATCCTTGTCGATTGAAGCATTTACCGCCGGAAAATCGCGCAGGGCCTGGCATACGGCCTTTGTAAAGAAAGACATGAAACCCAGACCTACGCCATATTTCTCCTTGAATGAATCCTTGTATTTCGCACGGAGGTCCATCACAGGCTTCATGTCCACCTCGTTGAATGTGGTGAGCATGGCCGTTTCGTTCTTCACGGCTACCAGGCGCCGGGCGATGGTCTTACGGAGTGAAGTCATTTTCTCGCGCCGCTCGCTTCTCGAGCCTGCAGGCGGTGGTGCGGCTGCGGGCGCTGCTGCCGGTGCAGGAGGCTTGGAACCGGCTGACGCTTTTACTGCGTCATCCTTCATGATTCTGCCGCCTACACCTGTTCCGGCTACCTGGCCTGGCGCGACACCCTTCTCCTCGAGGATTTTCCCGGCAGCAGGAGATGGTGTTCCCGCTGCGTATGACGATGCACCAGCGGATGATTGTACCGGGGCTGCTGGCGCTACCGCTGGAGTTGTGATAGCTACACCTTCCATCACCTCTATCTTGCAGATCAAACCGCCAATGGGCAGTGTGGTCTTTTCTTTTGCTACAATTCTCAGAATACCATTCGCCTCTGCGGGTAATTCAAAAGTCGCTTTGTCGGATTCTACCTCGGCGATCACTTCGTCGAGCCTCACCATGTCGCCGTCCTTCTTGAGCCAGCTCGAAATGGTGACTTCGGTTATAGATTCACCCACGGTGGGTACCTTCATTTCCTTCACAACACCCGTTGCCTTGGGAGTGCTGGCAGCCTTGGCGCTTGCGACAGGTGATGCTGCGACTGGTGCGGTTTCGGTGTTCGCGTCAGGAGTTGCGGAGGGGGCGGCACCCGATCCTGAGATCTCACAGATAACGGCGCCGATCGGCACGGTGTCGCCCTTTTGCTTTACGATCTTAAGTACGCCAGCCTGCGGCGCGGGGAGCTCGAACGTTGCTTTGTCCGACTCCAGCTCTGCAATCACCTCGTCTATCTTTACCGTGTCGCCGTCTTTTTTTGTCCAGTTGGCGATGGTTACTTCAGAGATCGACTCTCCAACCGTGGGTACCTTCACTTGAAATGCCATGAGGTTTGAGTATTAAGGTTTTCAGGGATTCGCTTACTATTCGAACGCCTGGTTAACAATCTTTTCCTGTTCCGCCTTGTGCACCTTTGAGTATCCTGTTGCCGGCGAGGCGCTGGCCTTTCTCGAGACGAACTCAATCGCCTGGCCAGGCATCATGCGCTGAATGAAGGAAAGGGCGCCCATGTTCGCGGGCTCCTCCTGGACCCAGGCCACCCGTGCACCTTTGTATTTTTTCAATATCGACGAGATTTGGACTTCCGGGAATGGGTACAACTGCTCAAGCCGAACAACCGCTGCGTCTTTCGATTTACGCCTGGACTGTCCTTCGAGCAGGTCATAATAGATTTTACCACTGCAGAGAACTACCTTCTTTACGTCTTTGGCGTTGATGCTTTCATCATCTATAACCTCCCTGAATGATCCCGATGTAAACTCCTTCAAAGGCGAAACAACTGCAGGATGGCGCAGGAGTGACTTGGGGGAGAATACTACGCATGGCTTACGGAAGTGCCATGCCACCTGCCTTCTCAGCAGATGGAATATGTTGGCGGGCGTAGTAGGGTTTGCTACGATCATGTTGTATTCAGCGCACAATTGAAGGAATCGTTCGGGGCGACAGCTCGAGTGCTCCGGTCCCTGCCCTTCATAGCCGTGCGGAAGGAGCATTACCAACCCGTTCATTCGCTGCCATTTGGATTCAGCGCTGGAGATAAACTGGTCGATCATTACCTGGGCTCCATTGACAAAATCGCCGAACTGAGCTTCCCAGATTACCAGGGCCGCCGGGTTAGACATTGCATAGCCGTATTCGAAGCCAAGCACGCCAAACTCTGAAAGCAGAGAGTTGTAGACGTGAAACCTATCCTGCTCTTCCTGTATATGGTCGATACCGCAATAAGGTTCGTTTGTGTTGGCATCGAAGAAATAGGCGTGACGGTGCGAAAACGTGCCGCGCTTCACATCCTGTCCTGACATCCTTACCGGCGTGCCCTCGGCCAGGAGGGATCCGTAAGCGAGTAATTCCGCTTCGGCCCAGCCGAGCACTTTATCTTCGAAGAAAGCGGTCTTCCGATCCTTGAGCAGTTTCTCAATCTGCTTGAGGGCTTTGAACTCTGATGGAATTGTAATGAGCGCTTTCGCTACTTTGTCGAGGATCGCCTGCTTGACCGATGTGTTGGGCGACTTTTCAAAATCCGACGGTTTGGCACGCTCCATTTTCTCCCATTCTTCTTCCACTTTCTGTGGCTTGTAAGGAAGCGGTTTTTGCTTTACGTCGTTCAACCGATCCTGAAGCTGTTTGCGAAAGCTCTTGTCCATTTCATCGGCAAGCGCCGCGTTCTCATCGCCACGTTCGATCAGCTTCTTTACATATACTTCTCTCGGGTTCGGGTGCTTGGCGATCAGGTTGTAGAGCTTTGGTTGAGTGAATTTCGGTTCATCGCTCTCGTTGTGACCGTGCCTGCGGTAACATACCATGTCGATGAAGATGTCCTTCCCGAACTTCTGACGGTATTCAACCGCGAGTTTTGCACAAAAAGTCACGGCTTCCGCGTCGTCTCCATTGCAATGTAGAACCGGTGCATCGATGATCTTTGCCACATCAGTGCAATAGATTGCCGTGCGGGCATCCTCATAGTCTGTCGTGAAGCCGACCTGGTTGTTGATGACGAAGTGAATGGTTCCTCCGGTGGTGTAGCCAGGCAGCCCCGACATTTGTACCAGCTCGTAGACTATACCTTGTCCGGCTACAGCCGCATCGCCGTGCAGAAGAATCGCCATCGCCTTGTCAAGCTGCCCTTTGTGTTCGTCGTCGATTTGTCCCCTGGTATAACCGAGTACCAATGAATCCACTACCTCAAGGTGCGAAGGATTGGGTGTGAGTTTAACGTAGATCTTGTTTCCTGAAGGAGATGTTATGTGACTTGCGTAACCGAGATGGTACTTCACGTCACCATCGCCCATGGTCAGGTCGGGGTTTACGTTTCCTTCAAACTCTGTGAAAATCTGTTCGTAGGTTTTTCCAAGGATGTTTGACAGCACGTTGAGACGGCCGCGGTGCGCCATGCCGATCACTACTTCTTTTACACCATGTGCTGCTGCCGTGTTGATGATCGTCTGCAGGGCTGGAATGGTGGTTTCACCGCCTTCGAGTGAGAATCGCTTTTGCCCGAGGAATTTCGTGTGAAGGAAATTCTCAAACACGACGGCTTCATTCAACTTCGCAAGGATGCTCTTCTTCTCCTCTGACGAGGGAGCGTACTGGTAGTACTCTGTTTCACACTTTTGGATGAACCAATCAAATACTTCCTGGTTACGAATATAACTGTACTCAAACCCGATAGGACCCAGGTAGACCTTCTCCAGTTTCTGAATGATCTTACGCAGTGATGCCCTGCCCAATCCAATTTCGGCACCCACATCGAGCTCGGTGTCGAGGTCAGAGTCATTCAGCCCAAAGAACGAAGGTTCCAGTGGCACTTTGTGGTCCCGGCGGGGGCGAACAGGATTCGTGAGTGACTTCAGATGCCCGCGCGAACGGTACATGTGAATAAGCGTACGTGCATGGGTCTCCTTGAATGTCGTAACATCGCCTGCCACGGAGGGCTGGTCACCAAACCTGGTGGAGGAAAAATCATACCCCTCGAAGAACTTCTGCCACGTAGCATCAACTGCCGCCGGATCTTTCTTATAGTTTTGATACAATTGGTCGACGTAAGTAACATCGGCATTCGAGATGTATGAGTACTTGTCCATGCAGATTTGGGAAGGTAACAAATGTAGGAACCAGCAGTGCTATTAAAAAATCTAATACTCGCTTATACAATTTTATAACTCAAACCGTTGAAGGGGAGTAGCATCGCTCCTTTGGCCGGATTGACCAATAGTCAATTTCTTCTACCTTTGCAGTCCTTTAATAACCGGACGAGTTCCAACCTTTAAAACACAAGCAAAATGGCAGTAAAAATCCGCCTGGCCCGCCGAGGCCGTAAAAAGCTGGCAAAATTTGATGTAGTGGTTGCCGATTCCCGCTCACCCCGTGACGGAAAGTTTATCGAGAAGATTGGCACCTACGACCCCCTCACCATCCCTGCAACCATTCACCTCGACGAGGACCGCGCGTTTGCCTGGCTGATGAACGGCGCTCAGCCCTCTGATACAGTTCGGGCAATGCTGTCCTACCGCGGCGTGATGCTCAAGCGTCACCTGCAAATAGGCGTGGTTAAAGGCGCCATCACACAGGAACAGGCAGACCAAAAGCTGGCCGAGTGGAAAACTCAGAAGGACCAGAAGATTCAGTCCAAAAAGGACAACGTTACGAAGTCGAAGCAGGACCTCGCAAAAACCCGCAAAGAAGCAGAGTTCAAGATCCGGGAGGCCCGCGCCGAAGCAATTCGCAAGAAAGCGGAAGCAGCGGCTACCGCTGCAACAGCTGCAGAGGCCGCGGCATCCGCTCCCGAGACCCCCGCAGCAGAGATACCTGCAGCTGAACCGGCTGCGCCTGCGCCAGATGCGCAAGCCTGAGCACACCACCAAATAAAGATGCCCTTCAACAAGCTCAGGGCCAGCTTGTGTTGGAGTTTCTTTTCTCAGTAACCAATGAATGTCGACTCCTGCTTCCCCATCGCTTATGTGCTGAAGTCACATGGACTGAAAGGTGAAGTGACCCTTACCTTGCTCCCGGAGTGTCCGTCATTCGATGGAATTCAGTCTGTCTTCCTGCAAATCCGCTCTCAACTGGTTCCTCACTTTATTGAATCAAGCTCGGTCAAGGGAATTCGCGCTTACGTGAAATTCGAGGGGGTAAACTCGGCCGAAGACGCAGAAGGCCTGAGGGGATCTTCTATCTACCTACCCAGAAGTTTGCGCCCTGGCCTTCCAAAAGGGGAATTCTACAGCGATGAAGTCAAGGGGTTCACAGTTGAGGATGCGCGCATCGGATTACTTGGATCTGTCACCGAAGTACTGGAAACCGGGGCAGGACGGCACCTTGTTGTCGTGCATCAGGGAAAGGATGTATTGATTCCCCTAAACGGGCCCTTCATCAAGAGCGTTAACAAGTTGAAGAGATCGATCAGGGTAGACCTGCCTGACGGGCTGCTTGACCTGTAACACGGATTATGCAGATCATGCAGAGTGATTACGCGTATTGCGCGGATTGATTGTACGGAGCCAAACGGAGAGGCTGATTGATTTCACTGATTCGAATGGATTGTTTACGTATTTTCGGATTATGCGAATTGACATCCTGACTTGCCTGCCAGGTCTGCTGCATAGCCCGCTTAACGACTCCATCCTCAAGCGTGCCCAGGAAAAGCAACTTGTTTCCGTCCATGTGCACGACCTCCGGAACTACACTACTGACGTGCGTCGTGCCACCGACGATTATGCATACGGTGGAGGTGCCGGCATGGTGATGATGATTGAACCAATCCACCGGTGCATTCTGGCCCTAAAGGCACAGCGCAAGTATGACGAAGTAATTTACCTGACGCCAGATGGTGAAATGTTAACGCAGGCCCTGGTAAATCAGCTTAGTCTGGCACAAAACCACATGCTGTTGTGCGGGCACTACAAAGGAGTTGACGAGCGGGTCCGTGAACACCTTGTGACACGCGAGGTGAGTATTGGCGACTATGTGCTGTCGGGCGGTGAGTTGGCCGCCGCTGTCCTCTCTGATGCCATTATCCGGCTAATTCCCGGTGTGCTTTCTGACGAATCATCGGCCTTGACAGACTCTTTCCAGGATGGGCTGGTGGCCCCGGCAGTATATACCCGTCCGGCCGATTATAAGGGTTGGAAAGTGCCCTCTGTGCTGCTTTCCGGGGACCCCTCCAAAATCAATGACTGGCGCTACGAAAGCAGCCTCGACAGGACCAGGAAACGGCGTCCTGGGCTACTGAACGGCGACTAAGGACGTATCCTGAGCCTATTACCGCTTGAGCGCAGAAGCGAACGTGCGGCAAGCGGCGTGTCGAAGTGAAGTCGAAGGATCATTGCCGACTGACTGCCCTTTCCTATATTTGCAGTCCATTTTTAAAAACAAGCAGTTATGGCGGATCTCATCAAAATAGCGGAACAAGAGCTGGCAGCAAGGCGTGCCGGTTTGCCGGATTTCAAGGCTGGTGATACCATCAATGTGCATGTCAGGATCAGAGAAGGAAACAAGGAACGTATCCAGCAGTTCCAGGGCGTGGTGCTTTATCGCCGCGGCAAAGGCACTAATGGAGAGTCATTCTCCGTGCGTAAAGTCTCAAATGGCGTTGGTGTCGAGCGTATTTTCCCTGCTCTTAGCCCGAGCATCGACAAAATTGAGTTCGTAAAGTCAGGGAAAGTGAGAAGGGCGAAGCTCTATTACATGAAAGGCCGTCAGGGCAAGTCGGCCAGGATCAAGGAAAGATTGGCGCTCCAGGGGAAGGAGTAACGACGAGAAACATCAAAGGAAAAAGCCCGATTCCACATCGAATTGGGCTTTTTGCCTTGTGTCCGCGGACATTCCCAAGTTGGAATACACCCCCTGCAGGCCTATATTTGCCTTCCGTTCTTTTTCCGACCTATGGCAACAACAAACGTCCGCGAACTGCTTGGCAATGAGGCAGAATCCCTCCTTTCATACAAGAGCAAGACGGTCCCCGCATCGCAGATTCATGTGCCTGGACCGAATTTCATAGACGACATTTTTGGCCCCAGTAACCGCAACCCCCAGGTTCTGCGCAGCCTTGGCGCCCTGTTCAATGCAGGCCGATTAGGCGGCACAGGCTTTCTCTCCATCTTACCCATTGACCAGGGAATCGAACATAGCGGAGGCGCATCCTTTGCCAAGAATCCGATCTATTTTGATCCTGAAAATATCATCAAGCTTGCGCTTGAGGGGGGCTGCAACGGAGTAGCCACAACTTACGGAACGCTTGCCTTCGCTTCCCGCAAGTACGCGCACAAGATACCGTTCATTGTCAAGATCAACCACAATGAATTACTAACGTACCCGAACAAAGCCGACCAGATCATGTTCGGTTCGGTACGTGAGGCATGGAACCTGGGCGCTGCAGCTGTCGGCGCCACGATCTATTTTGGATCCGATCAATCCGGTCGCCAGATCATCGAAGTGGCGCAGGCATTTGAAGAGGCTCATTCTCTGGGCATGGCCACCATACTCTGGTGTTACATCCGCAACAGTGCATTCAAGAAGGATGGGGTCGACTACCACGTTTCAGCCGACCTGACAGGGCAGGCAAACCACCTTGGGGTAACCATACAGGCAGATATCATCAAGCAAAAGCTGGCAACAAACAACGGCGGCTACAAAGCACTGAATACGGGCGGTAGTTCATACGGCAAGCTCGATGAGCGCATCTACACGGAGCTAACTTCAGATCATCCCATTGACCTCTGCCGTTACCAGGTGCTCAACTGCTATATGGGACGGGCGGGTCTGATAAACTCCGGCGGCGAGTCCAAGGGAGCCAGCGATCTCCAGGACGCCGTTCGTACAGCCGTGATCAACAAGCGGGGCGGCGGAATGGGGTTGATATCGGGCCGCAAAGCATTCCAGCGTCCAATGAAGGAAGGCGTGGGCATCCTGAATGCCATCCAGGACGTTTACCTCGACAAATCAATCACGCTGGCTTAAAGCTGCACCATGCCCTGGTTTAAGCGCACCGACAAGGGAATTCTGACACCCACTGAGGCCAAACGGGAAGTACCCGATGGTCTTTGGTTTAAATCACCAGGCGGAAAGATCGTTCACACGCGGGAACTCAAAAACAACGCCTATGTTGTTCCGGAAGAAGAGTATCACGTGAAGATCGGTTCACGCGAGTACTTCGAAATCCTCTTCGACAACAATGATTTTACGGAGCTTGACGAGAATATGGAGTCGGCAGATCCGCTGAAGTTTGTAGACACCAAGCCGTATCCCAGGCGGATCAAGGAATCGCAGGCCAAGTCGGAATTGAAAGATGCTGTTCGCACCGCCACGGGCAACATGAGCGGACAGCCTCTTGTGATAGCCTGCATGGATTTTACTTTCATAGGTGGCTCGATGGGTTCTGTGGTGGGGGAGAAAATTGCCCGCGCAATGGATCACAGCCTGAAGCACAAAATTCCATTCCTTATGATTTCGCGCTCGGGCGGCGCGCGTATGATGGAGGCTGGGTTGTCCCTTATGCAAATGGCCAAGACCTCTGCGAGGATTGCCTTGCTCGATGAAGCAAGGATACCATACATCTCGCTGCTCACGGACCCAACTACAGGCGGCGTTACGGCTTCCTATGCCATGTTGGGCGACTTCAACATTGCGGAGCCCGGCGCTCTCATTGGTTTTGCAGGTCCGCGCGTCATCCGAGAAACAATCGGCAAGAGCCTTCCAGATGGTTTTCAAAGCGCAGAGTTTGTGTTGGATCATGGGTTCCTTGATTTCATTATTGATCGCCGCAACCTGAAGAGCAGGCTCTCGCTTTTGCTCAACATGCTGAAATAGGAAGCCATCATCCTTTCGGCGAGGCAACTCGTCCTGAAGCTACTATAGCCTCTGCTGACTTCTTTATCCCCTTCCCTTCATCTCGCAATGACAGTAGCACTTAAGCAGAGATAAAGATCTCCCCGGGTAATGCTCAGACACTTTCCCACTTATACCTGTCGCATTTACATCGACACTTACCGTGTAAGCTTGGGGCTTTA
>Ga0187893_10001342_pt1 | contig 59838 bp, 46 predicted proteins | sample MA1701074metaG_FD_139574 | JGI IMG/M metagenome (GOLD analysis project Ga0187893, IMG submission 139574) | White microbial mat communities from a basaltic lava cave in the Kipuka Kanohina Cave System on the Island of Hawaii, USA - MA170107-4 metaG ... | reverse complement strand
TGGTGATGGGCACCGCTCATCGACGCCAAACCCACCGAAATGTTCAGGCCTTCACCAAAAACTTCACCCGCCGGTGCAGCACTTCAGGCAATGGCTAAGGTTTGGGGGAGTTGCACTCTGCCGTATCGCAGAATTATATTCTGCGGCACGCGGGAGAGACTCAGAGCGCTGGAGATTTTCGACGGTCTGTCGAGTGCAACTCGGCGATACGGCAGATTGAAAATCTGCGCTGCGGGCCTTAGCTTCCTGCCCTGTTCTGCCGCAGCCGATCCAATCCCACGGCCAGAATGATCACCACACCGATGATGATCTCCTGCGTGAAGGTCGGCCAGTTCATCAAGCTGGAGCCATTGCGAAGAGTCTGGATGATCAGCGCGCCAATCATCGACCCGAGGATGCTGCCGCTGCCTCCACTCAAGCTTGCCCCACCGATCACCACGGCGGCGATCATGTCGAGTTCGAGTCCGACCGCCCCCGATGGGTCGCCCTGCGTCAGGCGCGTTAATTGCATCAGGCCGGCACAGCCGAAGAACAGGCCGGCCAGCGAGTAGATGAAGACCTTGTGCAGTGGCACCCGCACGCCGCACAGCCGGGCTGTGGCTTCATTCGAGCCGATGGCAAAGATGTACCGTCCGAAAACCGTCTGCCGCATCACTACCGCCATCACAACGGCCAGCACCAGTGCAATCCACACCCCCTGCGGGAGCGGGAACAGATGGTCAAGGTCATCCATTTTCATCAGGTTGCTGATGGGTGAGTCGAAGGGATAGTTCACCGTTTGATTGCCAGCGATCCATTTGGCGAGGCCGCGGCCCACTCCCATCATTCCGAGGGTGACGATGAATGGCATGAGGCGAAAGCCGGCAATGAGCGAGCCGTTCACCAATCCAATCAAGCCCCCGGCGACGATGGTCATCGCGACGGCTGAACCTGTGCCCCAACCTTTGTTGAGCAAGGTCGCGCCAAGCACGCTCGTCAGTGCGACCGCCGAGCCGACGCTGAGATCGATGCCACCGCTGACGATGATCATGGTCATGCCCAATGCGCCGATGGCCACGATGACGGTCTGCGAAAGGACAGTTTTGAAATTGGCCACGCTGACGAATGCCTTCAGGCCATCGAATGGACACGACTTCGCCGCCTGACGCCAGCCGGAGAATCCCGTCCGCGATTCCTTTTCCATTTGATCGGCAACGTCTTTCAACGCCAACATCGCCACGAACACCAGGATGACAATCGCCAGCCCGAAGAACGGGCCGAGCGCACTCAACACGCGCCGGGCTTTGGGCGAAGATGTGGGCGCTGACATGGCTTATGCGTTCCGCGTCACACAAGTGAATGCATTTTGATCACGTTCGCCCTCACCCCGGCTCTCTCCCACAGGAGAGGGAGCGCGGAGAGCGCGGCTTGTAATTCGCAAGCGCATCGCCGCGCTCTTATTTCCCAAGGGTGTAGGCGGGCAAAGTTGATTCATTTCAGGCTAATCCTTGCTGCCGCCAATGGCTGCGCTGATGATGCCATGCTCGGTCCACTCGCCGGCTGGTCGGACATCCGTCAACACGCCGCGGCACATTACGCCGATGGTGTCGCAGACGCCGAGGAGTTCCGGCAGGTACGAACTGACGAACACGACTGCCTTCCCCTCGGCCGCCAGTTCGCCCATCAGTTTGTAAATCGCCGCCTTGCTTCCGACGTCGATGCCGCGCGTTGGCTCGTCGAGCAACAGGATCTTCGCCTCGTGATGTAGCAGCCGTCCGAAGGCGATCTTTTGCTGGTTACCACCGGAGAGTTCGCCTGCTGCCTGGGCTGGGCCTTGCGCACGTACTTCGAGGCGTTGCATCCAACGTTCGGTACAACGTCGCTGGCGTGCGTGGCTGATGAATCCCCAACGCGATACGGGCGCGAAGCGGGTGGCGGTCAGGTTGTCCGCCAGCGAGCGGTTCAGCATCAACCCCTCCTCCTTGCGGTTTTCGCTCAACAGCCCGATGCCACTGGCAAGCCGGGACGCCGGTGTGCCGCGGGTTTGTTCCTGTTGAAATACGGCGATGCTGCCCTCCGTCATCCGGTCTAATCCGAAACACGCGCGCAGGGTTTCCGTGCGTCCCGCTCCAATCAGTCCCGCAACGCCGAGGATTTCGCCTTCCCGCAAGGTAAAGCTCACCGACCGCGGCTTGCCGACGCCGGCAAGACCGCGCACATTCAGCACTGGTCGCCCCAGTTCATGCGCCGTGCGCGGGTAGATGTCCCTGATGTCACGCCCGACCATCAACCGGATGATGTCGGAAAGGTTCGCGCCGCGCATTTCGCCGGTCCCGACGCTTTCCCCGTCGCGGAGCACGGTGAAACGGTCGCAGACGCGCTGGCATTCTTCGAGAAAGTGGCTGATGTAAACCACGCTCACACCGCGCTGCCGCAGTTTGCCGATGACGGCGAACAGGTTCTCCGTATCAACCTGCGTGAGGCTGCTCGTCGGCTCGTCCATGATGATGACCTTTGGGTCGCCAATGAGGGCGCGAGCAATCTCGACCACCTGCTGCTCGGCTATGGTGAGGCGATGCACTGGCATGTCGAGGCGGATGGTGTCGTGGTGCAATTCCACGAGCGCGCGTCGGGCCAGCTCGCGCCGCCGCGCGCGGTTGATCCAGCCGAATGCCGCGGGCTCGGATCCGAGCACAATGTTCTCTTCCACGCTGAGATCCGGAGCGAGGGTCAGCTCCTGATAGATCATCGCGATGCCGCAGCGCCGGGCTTGCAGGGGATTCTCTGGAACAAACGGTTCGCCGTCGAGTTCAAGCGAGCCTTCGTCCGGCTGGTAGGCGCCGCTCAAGATCTTCATCAGCGTGCTCTTGCCGGCACCGTTCTCGCCAATGAGCGCGTGGACTTCACCAAGGCTAACCTCGAAGGAAACGCCACGCAACGCCCGGGTGGCGCCGAACGACTTTCGGACGCCGGACATGCGAAGGCGGGACTTCATGCCGGGGAAACTTAAACTTCTTCGGTCACTTCAAGTACTTCTCCAACGGCGGATACAGCAGTTCTTTGATCTCCGGCTGCTCAGCATTTTCCGGCGTCACCAACACAACTCCAGTGTCGATGCGCTTCTCCACCTTCTTTCCTTGCAAATGCTCAACCATCGTCAGCACGCCCTTGTAACCCATGAAGACAGGATTCTGCACCACGAGGCCCTGCACGTCGCCGCGCTTGAGATCGGCAACAGACTGCGAACCGGCATCGAAGCCGACCATTTTCACCTTGCCGCCGGCCTTGCCCAGATCACGCAGCGCCTTCGTCATGGCGATGGTGGGCGGTTCGCATGGGGCGAAGACACCGTTTACGTCGCGGCCAAACCGATTCAGCAGATTCTGCGAAGCCTGGTAGGCGGTTTCGCGCGTCGGCCCGGCGTATTGGTCCGAGGAGATGAGTCTGATCTCGGGAAACTCCTTCTTGAAAGTGTCCACGAACCCGGCCTCGCGCTCCTCCGTGCTGGCGGAGCCGACGGCGTAACGCAGTAAGATGACGTTGCCCTTCCCGTCCAGCAACTTGCCGAGATGCTGTGCGGCCAGCACTCCGCCCCTATAATTGTCCGTCGCCACGAAGCTGACGTAATTGTCCGACTTGAGGCCGGAGTCGAAAATGACCACCGGCACCTTGGCGCGAATGGCGTTGTTGACGGGCCGCACCATCGCCTGCGAATCGAGTGGCGCGAGCACAATGCCGCTCACGCGGCGGGTGGTGAAATTCTCAATAGTCTGAATTTGCTGGTCGCGGTCGTCCTCTTTGAGCGGGCCTTTCCAAATCACGTCGGCCTTGATGCCTTGCGCGGCCAGTTCGTCGCGTGCCTTGAACGCCCCGGCGTTGATGGATTTCCAGAACTCATGCGTGGTGCCTTTGGGAATGACCGCGATGGTATAAGTTTTTTCAGCGGCGCAGAGGCTGGCGGCGAGTCCAAGCCAGGCACAAGCCAGCAGACGGAGTGGTTTCATGGCAGTGAAGCTAAGGAAACCAAAGGGGCGTTTTCAATCCTTTTTGATGAAGCTGGCGCGAAGGAGTGTGCAGTCGTGTTGATCGCGACAGAGCGGGCGCGTCGGGCGTTCCCAATCCGCCGTCATCTTCTCCCCTTCCACCGCGTAATGCCGCGCGTTGTCTGAGAGCCGCCGCCATTCGTAGAGCGCGACAAGTTCGCCGCGAGGCGGCGGCGCACCCGGTTCACGAGTGGCTTCCCAGGTTCCGCGTTCTTCATCGTCGGTACGGTGCCAATCGCCGTTGAGCTTTCCCTCCCGCCAGTCCCCAACGAGCACATACTTGTCCTGAAGATATTCGACGCGCAGATCCAAGCGATTCGAGCGAAACATCCCGCCCACAACATAGGCAACGCGATACTCAGTTCCCTGATCAAAGCGACCGGAGATCTTCTCCATCTCCACCGTCAGTTCCCAGACAAGGAAGTTCTTGGAATCTGCACGCGTGGCCCGACATTCCCAGCGCCCCGCTATCCTGGTGGCGTCCGGCTCATCGTCGGGCGGCAAGGCGAAGAACAACGGCTCCGAGGTATTCTCTTCTCCCGACAGGCTCCGACGCCGAAGTTCAATCCTCTGCGACTTCTCCACCGCAAAGATGGGCACCAGCCCGGTGGGCCATCCGTTGGTCACCACGGCCAGGAAAGCGGAACCGGTGAATTGCGGTTTCAATTTCTCAAAATTCACCTCCTGGCGTGTGACGAAGCGATATTTACCTGCGGCTTCTTTGATCCGAAACACCGGTTCCAAGGGAAATGGCGCCCATTGACGTTCGCTGCCTGCCGAGGCAGCGGGTTGGGAAGGTTGGGCCTGCGCCACGCAGCCAGTCGCCAGCAAAAGAGCTGCGGTCCACGCTGGCGAGTCCGTTTGCAGCAGCGGTAAAACGAGGAACTTCATCGGAAACCAATGTTTTCCAAGGCCGCCAGCCTAACGGGTGCGATCCCGAAGGACAAGCGGAGCTTGTCCCAAAGTGTGCGAAGAGTCGCTATCGTTGGCTATGGGTTGGCAAATAGCATCGCCTTCCCGCTGCCATCATTTCATGCTGGCGCAGCTTGAACTTTCGCGTCCAGAAGATCGTCGAAGCGGTCCTGCAACACAGTTCCCGCGCCACGCCGGCGGACGCGGTGCTCCGCGCAGAATTGAAACGCCAGTCGGGCCTCCCGCCAGACCTCGCTGCCAGCGCAGCGCGAGCGGTCTTCGCCTGGTTTCGCTGGCGCGGATGGCTGGATGAATCGCAGTCGGCAGCCCAGCAGGCGCAAAGTGCCCTGCTCTTGCAAGAGCGGTACAACACCCGGCCCGAAAGTTTTTCCGATGAGGAACTCCTCCAGCGGACCGTGCCTTCGTGGTTGTCTGAGCAGATGGACATCGATCTCGCCTGGCTGCGGACGTTGCAGCACGAACCACCACTCTGGTTGCGCGCAAGAGCGGGGAAAGGTAAGGAGCTTGCCGCGAAGCTGGGCGAATGCTGGATACCACAAGGCCCGACCCTGGCCGACGCGGTGCAATATCGCGGGCGGGAGGACTTGTTTCGCGCGCCGGAGTTTCACGCCGGCGAGTTCGAGGTGCAGGACATCAGTTCGCAGATCGTCGGACTGGCCTGCGCGCCGAAGCCCGGCGAAACGTGGTGGGATGCCTGCGCGGGCGAAGGCGGCAAGACGCTGCACCTCTCCGACTTGATGCAGAACCAGGGATTGATCTGGGCAAGCGACCGCGCGGAGTGGCGGTTGAAACGGCTGAAACTGCGCGCCGCGAGAGCGAAGGTGTTCAATTACCGCTCCGCGATCTGGCACGGAGGCGTGAAGATTCCGACCAGGACTAAATTCGACGGTGTGTTGCTCGACGCGCCTTGCAGCGGGCTGGGGACGTGGCAACGCAACCCGCACGCGCGCTGGACCACGCGTCCCGAAGACGTGGAAGAACTGGCCGCAGTGCAGAAGCAGTTGCTCCGGCGTGTCGCTGCCTCCGTGAAACCGGGAGGCAGGCTGGTTTATGCCGTTTGCACTCTCACGCGGGCGGAGACAGGCGAAGTCGCCGCCGCGTTTGAAACAGAATTTCCGCAATTCAGGAAGGTCCCGCTCGTGAATCCGCTTAGGCCAGAAGTGGCATCACAAGATTCCCTGTGGTTGTGGCCGAAGGACGGCGGGAATGGGATGTTCATAGCAGCGTGGCAGCGGGAAAGAGAATAGGCCGCCAGAGAAGCAACAACTGGCGGCCTGCCCGGAATCGGCGAATTCCAATCCGCCGGAGAAATCAATCAGTTCGACCGGATGAAGTCGTCGAACTCGAACGCGGTGCTTTCATCGAACCGCCCGTTCGGCCCGGCGGAGCGGATGAGCACGCTGGTATCGGTAAAATAGATGCGCAGGGGGGTGTTCCAGGGATCGACATATTCGCCCTTGGCGTTGACCTCCAGCTTACGGCCAACCAGGACGGTCACTTTCTTCTCATTCTGGCCGGTAAGGGCCTTGGCGATTTCCGCGTTGCCGCCCTTGGGATAGGAGCCCACAAATTCCTTGTACTTTTGCAACCCATCGAACAGGCTTTCGATGTCATTGCTCAGCCTGGCATTGCGGGCCTTGGCTTGCACGGTGGTGAAGGCCTTCACCGCCCAGCCGGCGGCCACGACCACCCCGATGATACCTACGATAAGCAAAAACTTTTTCATAGTTCAACCAATCGGAAGCCAAGTGGGAAACTTTAGAGCGAAAATTGACTTTGTATGACGTTGCCGGCTCTCCATGAACCGGAGCGCCGGCTCATGGCCCCGATGCGAGTCAGCTTGTCGAGGCTTAGTTCCCCGCTGCGTTCAGCTTCTCCTTGACCCGTCCGATCTTGTCCTGCAATCGCGGACGCACCGGCGCCAGCGCCTCGATCTCCATCATGCGTTGATACACATTCAAGGCCACTTGCCACTCCCCCTGGGCCTCCTTGACCCGGGCCGCCGCGAATCCAGCCTTCTCCACCCAGACCGCGTCCGACTTCTCCGCAGGCGGAAGGTTCTGGCCGATGAGGACGGCGAAATAGCGTTCAAAAGCGCCCTTGAGCAGTTCGGCGCGCTCGGCAGGCATCCGGTTGTCGGCGGCCTCGGTCTCCAAAACACGCCCCCACGCGAATTCGGCCAGGCTGCGTGTGGAAACGTCAGCCATCGCGTGGTCCATGGCTTTTCCGTAAGCGTTTGTCGCGTTGGCGTATTGCTTCGGGTCCTGGCCGGCCAGTTGCAGGCAGGCATCGCCGATGCGCCCCCAGGCCAGCGGCACCAGCCGCTGGGCCAGCCGGTTAGTCGAGAGGAGCGGCAACTGGACGATCTTTTCGAACGCCGTCCTTGCTGCGCCAAACTTTTTGAAGGGCTCTGTGGCGGTGGCGTCCTCACTCAGAAAGGTGTCACCCAGGGCGATGAACGCCTCGGCCACCAGTTCCACGGGAGTGCGCTCGATGTCATTGACGAGCGCGGTAAAGTGGTCAGCCGCTCTGTTCCAGAGTTGAGCCGCAAACGCGGAGCGCCCGGCCATCATGCGGGCCTGATAAGTCAGGTTGGTGGCGACCCAATTGGTGTTCTCCAAAATCTTCTGAAAGCTGGCCAGGGCCTCCACCGGGTTGCCGCGCCGGTAGAACTCCTCCGCCACCCAGTACTGCGCGCGCGGCGCCAGTTCGTCGTTGGGAAAACGCGCCACAAAATTGGTGAACAAGTCGAACGCGTTAGTGCTCTCACCGGCGCGGGCATTGGCCCAGGCGCGGTTGAACTCCGCCCGCGGGCGCAGCTCGTTCGTCGGGTAGCGGCCCAGCCAGGTCTCGTATTCGCGGATGGCGTCGGACCAGTTGCCCTCGTGAAAATAGGTGCGCGCGATGGCCAGTTCGACCTTCGGCAGGAGCGGGCGTCCCGGAAAGCGATGCACAAAGTTCGTGAACACATGACGCGCATTCTCCTGTTGCCGCGTGCGAATGAGTTCCTGCCCCACCAGCCACAAGCTGCGTTCGCTGGATGCACTTTCCGGAAACCAGTCCAGTAATTGTCTCATGGCGCTGGCGGCTCCGTCCGCGTCTGCCAGTTCAATGCTGACCCGCACAATCTGGAACAGGACTTGATCGAAAAGGGACTCCCGGACGCGCGGCACCGCCGCGAAGTCGTTGGTCACCGACCGGTAAAGGGCCAGCGCGTTGGTATGGTCGCGTTGCTGAAACAGCGCATCGGCCAATTTAAGGCGCGCCACCGCCAGATCCTCCGAGTATGGCAGCAACAGAATGGCCGTTTGGAACGCCTTGGCGCTTTCCGCGGTCTGTTGCCCCAACCAGAAGCACCAGCCTTTATTCAGCCAGGCTTTCCCACGCAACGGACTGTTGGTGTTTATCTCGATCAGTTTCTCGAACTGCGAGAGTGCCAGTTGCAGCCGGTTCGTCGCGGCAGGCGGAGGCGCCGCGACACTGTTGCTGATCGCAGACGCAGATTCAGTGAAATACAGCTTCAGTTGCAGTTCTCCCGCTGTCAGTCGCGCGACATCCGACGCCGCGTCTCCGGGCTGCGCGGCCAGGAACTTCTCCAGCATCTGCTCCGCTTCGGCGACATTGTCCTGAGCGAGTTTCAGTTCAATGATGTTCAGCAGCGCCAGACGCCGGCGGTCCGAGGGAACAGAACCGGCCAGATTGTTTGTGTACTCCCGCACGGCTTCGTCGAGCCGATCCAATTGCTGGAGAATGCCAGCGCGGAGTGCAATGGAATCCGCCACCAGCGCCTGACTTCCGGTTTCCCGGGCAAGCCGCACCAGGTTCGTGGTCTGCTGCAGGGCCTCGGTGGGTCGCTGGCTGGCAATCTGAATGCGGCACAACAAATACTGCCGATCCCAGTCCAATTCGGGCGACAGACTTCTTTCTGAAAGCCGACGCGCCACTTGCTCGGCCTCGCCGTGGCGCTTCTGCTCAAACAAGGCTTCGGCCAGCAACAGCATGCCTCCGAGCGCAAATCGGTCGTTGGAACGCGTCGCACTCGCTTGTTGAAACACGCCGTTTGGATCCTGCAACAACGCGATCACTCGATCGAAGTCTCGGAGTTTGAATCGCGCGAGCGCCTCGCCGTAGCCGGCCTCCAGCAACAAGGTGGAATTGGGAAACTGCCGTCCGATGAGGGCGAAGGATCCTGCAGCCGCTGCGAAATTGCCGCTCTGGAGGTAAGCCGTTCCAAGCCGGTAGCGATACTGGTCGGTAAGCAAACCCGCCCTTGGCATGTGCTCGCTTAGAATCGCAATTGCAGCGGCGACGTTGGTCTGTTCCAGCGCGGCGCGGGCTTGGAACAGAATGGCCTCGGCGAGCATCGGCGATTGCGGGAAATCCGCAGCGAACTTCTGAAACTCACGCTCGGCCCGGTCATAGACCTCCGTTTCATACCAACGCGCCGCGTTCTTGAAGGCGCGACTCTCGGGGCTTTCTTGCGCGTTCAGCGCGCCCGGCGTCAAAGCAACGAGAAGCGTGGCGACAAACAACCATTGCTCCGCCGCTTTTCGGAGTGTCTTTGAATTTGCGCGCGCGTTCTGCATCATGACTTCCACTGCCTTATCCATCAGTTCAAGACAACATTCGACTCAAAAAATGTCCGGTATGACTTTGTGGGCACTTCGCGATGAATTCGGGCGGACCTTCCGCGACAATCTTTCCGCCGCCACCGCCGCCTTCGGGACCGAGATCGATCACCCAATCCGCGGTCTTGATCACATCAAGGTTATGCTCGATGACGACCAGCGTGTTGCCAGGGGCGCGGAGTTTGAAGAGCACTTCGAGCAGCTTGGCCACGTCGCCGAAGTGCAGGCCGGTGGTAGGCTCATCGAGAATGTAGAGAGTGCGTCCGGTTTGCTTGCGCGAGAGTTCCGCGGCGAGCTTCAGGCGTTGTGCTTCGCCGCCAGAGAGCGTGGTGGCGGATTGGCCGAGCCGGATGTAGCCGAGGCCGACTTCAGCCAGGGTCAGGCAGGGATCGTAAATCTGCGGCACGGCGCGGAAGAAGTTCACTGCCTCATCCACCGTCATGTCGAGCACGTCAGCGATGTTCATGCCTTTGTAATTGATCTCCAGCGTCTCGCGGTTGTAACGCTTGCCCGCGCAGGCTTCGCAGGTGACATACACCGGGGGCAGAAAGTGCATCTCGATTTTCAATAAGCCGTCGCCCTGGCATTTCTCGCAGCGTCCGCCCTTCACGTTGAAACTGAACCGGCCCGAGTCGTATCCTCGAATCTTCGCCGCGGGCAGGCGGGAGAAGAGATCGCGAATGGCGTTGAAGATGCCGGTGTAGGTCGCCGGATTGCTGCGCGGCGTGCGCCCGATGGGCGTCTGATCGATGACGATGACTTTATCGAGCAGTTCCTTTCCGTGAATTTCCTTGTGCGCACCGGGCCGTTCCCTGGAGCCGAACCAATGCCGGAACAGCGCACGGCGCAAGATATCATCGACCAGGGTGCTCTTGCCGGAACCGCTCACGCCAGTCACGCAGGTCAGCGTCCCGAGCGGAATCTTTGCATCGATATTTTGGAGATTGTTCTCCTTCGCGCCGATGATTTCGATCCAACCCTTCTCCGGCGTCGCCCGAACGCGCTTCTTCGGCACCGGAATGTTCAATTCGCCGGTGAGATACTTTGCGGTAAGCGAACGAGGGTTCTTCAGTATCTCTTCCAATGTTCCCGCCGCCACGAGTTCGCCACCGCGCACGCCTGCGCCTGGGCCGAGGTCCATCAGATAATCCGCTTCGCGCATCGTATCTTCGTCGTGCTCGACGACGAGCACGGAGTTACCGATGTCACGGAGATGCTTGAGCGTTTTGAGCAAGCGTTCGTTGTCGCGCTGGTGCAGGCCAATGCTCGGCTCGTCGAGGATGTAGAGCACGCCGACCAGACCCGCGCCGATTTGGGTCGCCAGTCGGATGCGTTGCGCCTCACCGCCGCTCAGTGTCCCGCTCTCGCGATTCAACGTGAGGTAGCCCAGACCGACGTTCTTAAGGAAGCCGAGCCTGGCGCGAATCTCCTTCACCGGCTCGGCGGCGATCTTTTGCTGGAAGTCGGTGAGCTTGAGGTTCGCAAAGAATTCCTCGGCCTGCTCAACCGACAAAGAGCACACCTCCATAATGGACAGGCCGGGAATCTTTGAACGCGAAGCGCGGAACGTGGAAGGTGGAACATTGCCGGCGTCGGATTCCGCGGTCCGAATTCCGCGGTCCGAATTCAAAGTCACCGCCAGCACTTCCGGCTTCAGCCGCTGCCCATTGCACGCGTCGCAGAATTGCGGGTTCATGAAGGCTTTGAGCCGGTTGCGTGTGAACTCGCTTTCGCTTTCCTCGTAGAGCCGGGCCAGGTTTGGCAGCACGCCCTCGAACGGGCGCTTTACCGTGCTCATCTTGCCCGCGCGCCAGAAGTTGAACTCCACCTCCTCGTCACCCGTGCCGTGCAGCAGCTTTTTGCGGAAGCCTTCGGGCAAATCCTTGAACGGCGCTTCCAGGCTGACGTTGAAGCGCGATGCCATTCCGCGAAGCAGGGCCTTGTAATAGACAATCATTCGCTTGCCGCCGCGCCGCCACGGCAGAATGGCGCCACCGTCCAGAGACTTCTCCGCATCCGGCACCACGAGGGCTTCATCGAAGACCATCTTCTGGCCAAGACCATGGCAGACCGGACATGCGCCGTTAGGCGCGTTGAAGGAAAAATGTTTTGGCGTCAGCGTCTCGAAGCTCTTGCCGGTCGCCGGGCTGTAGTTCCGATTGGAGTGCAGCGTCTCGGTCCATTCAGGTGTGAGGTGCGAGGTGCGAGGTGCGAGGGAACTGCCCGTTGCGTCCGCCCTCGCACCTCTCACTTCGGACTTCTCACCTCGACCATCAGGCGGCTGGTGCAACAATAGCAACCGGCCCTCCCCCCACTTCAGTGCCGTCTCCACCGAATCGCTCAAGCGCACGCGAATCTTTTCATCGATAACGAGCCGATCCACGATGACGTCGATGCTGTGCTTCGCCTTGGGGTCGAGCTTCACCCGCGTATTCGCGGCCAGTTCCACCATCTCGCCATCGACTCGCGCCCGCACGAAGCCTTCGCGCGCCAAACGCTCCACCACATCGCGGAACTCGCCTTTCTGGTCCTGAATCACGGGTGCGAGCAGCATCACGCGTGTCTTTGGCGGCAGTGCGAGAATCTTGTCCACGATGTCACTCGTGGTCTGGGGCACGATGGGCACGCCCGTCTCTGGACAATGCGGCTGGCCGACGTTCGCGTAGAGCAGACGCAGGTAATCGTAAATCTCCGTCGTGGTGGCGACCGTCGAGCGCGGGTTCATGCCCGAAGTGCGCTGCTCGATGGCGATGGCCGGCGAGAGACCTTCGATGTAGTCCACGTCCGGTTTCTGCATCTGGTCGAGGAACTGCCGGGCATAGGCGGAGAGCGATTCGACGTACTTGCGCTGACCCTCAGCGTAGATGGTGTCGAAGGCGAGCGAGGACTTCCCGGAGCCGGAAAGGCCGGTGATGACGACCAGCTTGTCGCGCGGGATTTCGAGCGTGAGGTTTTTCAGGTTGTGCTCACGCGCGCCCCCGATTCGGATGAATTCCTTGCCCATGATCCGGGAATCGTTTGACTAAGACATTCCGGAATCTTAGGCGAAGGAAGTTCTGGAGGCAAAGAAAACAGCGAGTCGTGATCCAAACTGGCACATCGCATCTGTACACTGTGGTTTGCGATCATGGGCGCGTCTCGCTCAGTACGCCGTTACTTGGCTGACGGAGCTTCGGCGCCCCTGGAGGTCACCGCCCTGCCAGCCAGGATGAAAGTTTGCGGACGCCAGTTTCCTGTCGGATGCGCTACGCTGGCTTGGGCACTGGTGGCGTGTCGGTCCGCTGGCCTTTCGTGATCAAGTGATCCACCGAAAACCGGCCTGAGCCGTGCAGGAACACCAGACAGGTGAGGAAGAGCACCAGCGCGGAGAGTTCCAGGTTCTGACGTGGTTCCACACTCATCAATGTGAATTCCGGCAGATGCACGTAGAACACGGCGCCAATCAGAATCGGAAGCTGCGCCGCCGCCGCGAAGCGCGTCAGGAGGCCGACCGCTAGCAGGAGACCACCAAATAGATGCACCGGCACGACATAATGAGCGATGACCGTCGGACCGATGACGGACCAGCTTCCTGCCTTCTCCATGATCTGAAGCAAGACTTCGCGGTTGGCCATGAAGTAGATGCCTTTGAAGAACAAGGCGACCCCGAGGTAAATCCGAACCAGGTCCATCATCACATCGGGACGAGCATGCAGCCATGATTTGCATTGATTGAGGTTCATGTTTCCTTTCCATTCGCGGTGCCGGCAGAGGTTCCGAGGGCATAATCCTCAACCGCCGCGCCGCGGCTTGTTACCGCCAAAAGTTGGAAATGCGTTTGCATCACTGGCCTTTGGCTTCCATCGCATCCTAGACCGCCGTGCGGCAAAGGCAAGTCTGGAAACTGTCACCTCAAGGCCGCATTGAGCTCGCTGGAACAGCATTGAGAATTGAGCCGGTCCCGCTTCCCGCCATCCAATGGACCATTTCTCAATTTTCAATTTTCAATTCTCAATGCCTTTTCCTAGCGAGCTTGGCGCAGCATTGACAACATCCAACGACAAGCGCGATGCACCGATTTGGAGCGGCGTCTCGCGCTGAACAAAATCGCAGCCACGAATCAGCCGAGTTTCCAGCCCTTGCGATACTGGCGCCTCACGTATTGGGCCGCCTCCTTGGTGTTCTTCGCACGCATCTTCGGACCGTCCCAATCGAGTCTGGTGCCGGTGCGCAGCGCCACACAGCCGAGCAGGATGATTTCGGTAAGGTAGGCGGCGATGTCGAAGTTCGAGTAGGCGGCGCGTCCGCCCTTGATGGCGTCAATCCATTCCACGTAATGGCCCGGGCTGCGCGGGATGCTCTCGGGAATGGCGTTCAACGCCTCGTGTTCCTTGCTCGGCTTGAGTTCCTGCTCGTCGTTCATGCGGATGAAGAACTGCGAGCCGTAATCGTCCGGCGAGAAGATGCGGCCTTTGTCGCCGATAATCAGGCAGCCGCTGCCCGGCAGTTTGCCCTGGCGGGTTGCGACGATGTCCTGCACGAGATCGGCGTGCGGACGGTGGGTTTCCTTCGCGTCGGGTTTGCCGTCGTACCACCAGAAGGTCAGCGGCGGCAATCCTTCGCGTTCGGGAAACTGGAAGCGAATCTTGCTGCTCAACGGCCATGATTCCTTGTTCATGCCGGTGGATTCGGCTTCAACCTCAGTCGGGTAACCGAGCTTGAGCGCGCGGAACGGCATGTTGACCGTGTGGCAGGCCATGTCACCAAGAGCGCCGGTGCCGAAGTCCTGCCAACCGCGCCACGCGAAGGTGTGATAAGCCTTGGCCTTGTAAGGACGGAAGGGTGCCGGACCGAGCCAAAGATCCCAGTCGAGAGTATCGGGCACGGGATCGGAACCTTCAGGGCGACCCTGGCCCTGAGGCCAGATCGGACGGTTGCTCCAGACGTGAAGTTGCTGCGGCTTGCCAATGACGCCTGCCTGGATGACTTCGACCGCCCGGCGCAATCCGCTGCCAGCGCTGCCCTGATTGCCCATCTGCGTGGCGACCTTCATCTTCTTCGCGGTGTCGCGCATCATGCGGGCTTCATAGACCGAGTGCGTGAGCGGCTTCTGGCAAAAGCAATGTTTACCCATCTTCATCGCCATGACGCTGGCCGGCGCGTGGATATGGTCCGGCGTGGCCACGATAACGGCGTCGATGCCCTTTTCCATTTCGGTGAGCATCTTGCGATAGTCCTGGTAACGCTTGGCGTCGGGATATTTTGTGCCGCGCGAGGCGAGTGTGCCTTTGTCCACATCACACAAGCCGACGATCATTCCTCCAGCCTTCGCCGTGTCATCCGTGTCGCTGGAGCCTTTGCCACCTGCGCCGATGACAGCGACCTGAAGGCGGCTGTTGAGATTTTGTCCGCGCACGACATAAGGGCCGGTAAAGGCAAACGCACCCGTCGCAAGCGAGGTGTATTTAATGAATTGACGACGGCTGAGGGAGGAAACCGTCCCGATGGAATCGTTGGGCTTAGGCATGAAGCTACTGACTAACGCCTGCGGGCGGGTATTCACAAGGAGAATTTTCGCTGAGGTTTTTCCTTCGACGCACTGACACTCGAACAAAAATAAAGGGCCGATGCTTTCTCATCGGCCCTTGAACACCAACTTCAGCGAAAGATCAATTGCGGTCGCTGCCTCGCAGAATCATGATGAAATGCAACAAGGTGAACAGCGCGGAAACCATCGCAGCTACATAGGTCAGGGCGGCAGCACCAAGGACACTGGTGACGCCGGCTCGTTCGTTGCCATCGATCAGACCGAGAGAGAGCAACTGATCCTTCGCGCGACGACTGGCGTCGAATTCCACCGGCAGCGTGACAAGCTGGAACAGGAAAATGATCCCGAAGACGATGACTCCGGCCCACGCGAGCTTGGCGAGGCCAAAAAACATTCCCCCCAGGCTAATCCACAGCGCCGCGTTGCTGGCAATGCCCGTGATTGGCACCAGCGCCATGCGGATGTTCAGCGGCGCATAGGCGGCTTTGTGCTGAAGGGCATGGCCGGCCTCGTGCGCGGCCACGCCGACGGCAGCCAGCGTTCGCCCATGATAGTTCTCCGAAGAAAGAAAGAGGGCTTTTTTGGTCGGATCATAGTGGTCCGTCAAATGCCCGTTCACTTCGTTGATGGCCATACTATGCAGCCCGGCATTGTCGAGGATTTCTCGGGCGGCCTGAGCGCCGGTCATCCCGGAATTCGTCGGCACCCGGGAATAGCGGCCATACGCCGAAGAAAGCCGCATCTGCGCATAGAGGCCCAGCAGCAGTCCAGGAATGAAGAACCACCACCATTGGTCAATAATCAGCATCGCTTCGATCATAGTCTTGTCTCAGTTCGTTTGTTCCCAAATTCTGTTTTGCTGGTGCTTCAATACACCTCGCCGACTATTCGTCAAGCTGCCCGAATGCCACATACACTTATCGGCAATTTGAAGGACTTGCAACTACCCGGAGGAAGGCTTCGTCCGAAAAGCGCGACACATTGAATCGAATCGCGGTGTGCAACGAATAGTTTTGGCACACCAGGACCGCCAACTTGCGACTCCGCATCATCGCTTACGGGAAGACCACACGGAAAAAATTCCGCTCCGACGCCGGCGCGGAATTGGTAAACCGGAAATCTGAAGTGGACGACCTGGCCGTGCCCGCAGTCGCCCAACCGGCCAAGGCGGCGTTGGTTTGCACCGTATAAGTCAGTTGGCTCAGGCCAGTCCAGCGGACGACGTTCGCGCTTAGCATTTCCAACTGCGGGGCCGGCACCGTCACGAGATTCGTCACAGCGTGGTTCATACGAAAACTCTTCATCACCGCCATGTGCTGCATGTTTGGCGCGCTCGAATCAGTGGCTTGCACAGGACTGACATCGCCGAGAGGCATATAGATCCGCGAATCAAAAACCAGCCCGTTGGTGAAGTGTTGTGCGCCGATGACAACCGCGGTCTGGTTCGAAGCGAAAGTGAAACCGGGCAGCACGTAGTCGTAGGGCCTCTGGCGGGAAAGATTCGTGTTCGGGTTGCCGTTGTTGTCCACGGGGACCGGAGCGTCGCTGAGAAAGGTCTTGAAGGTGTTAACCGCAGTTTCATTACGAGCATCAGTGTTGAAGTCCCCCGCCAGGATCACGAAGGCGTTGGTCGGAAAACTCGACTGAATCAGCGTTTTCAAATTCGCCGCCTCGATGGCACGCGAACTGGAACCGCCGCTGCTATGCAGATGCACGCTGACGAGGTAGAGGTCGTTTGTACCGGGAATGTCGATTCGCGCCCAGGCAAAGCCGCGATCCGGCACCTGCACGTCGTCCCATGAGCCGCTGTCGATGATGGGCCACCGGCTGATAATGCCGTTCGGGATCGAGTAACCGTTCTCGCGGTAATAGACGAAGTTGGTACCGAACGCGCCGTCGATCATTTCGCGCAATGCGGCGGGTGTATTGATGCCCAATCCATTCGTGCTGGCATAATTGAATTCCTGCACAGCCACCACGTCCGGCTTCAGTCCTTGAAAAATGCGCAGCCCCGGGGCTTCGTACCGCTGGTTGTTCCCCGTGGTGGTGTTGGCCGCCATCACGCGGATGACAACGTTTGTCTCGGTGACGACTGGAAACTGCTGTTCTGCCCCACGGCTGGAGATTGCGAATCCCCCCATCAGCGGGACCGCACACAAAACGCATCGGCACGACAAACAACGCATGGAAAAGCAGAGTGCCTATTCATAGTTGAACCGGCGCGAAAAAACAAGGGCGGGGCAGCCGGCTCACTTCTCCAGTTTCTTCAAATCTTCCTCGATGAACCTGGCGACATCTTTGAATTTCGCGACGTTGGCCGGGTTGATTTTCATCAGCAGCCGGTGCGCTTCGAGGCAGGTGCGGGTGGTTTCCTTGCGATCCGGGGCGCCGGGCGTTTTTTCAACCGGACTCAACTCGCCGGGAGCCGGGGCTGCTCCCCGATGAATCTGAAAGAGATGGTCGATGCCGAGATTCTCAATCAGATCGAAGATGCGGTCGCTGGGGTTAAGAAGCTCGAGAGTGGCCGGTCCGCTGCCATTGCGCTCTTCGCTGAACTTGAGGCCCAATCCCGCGAGCACGCCGAGGAAGGTGCTGTCCATGAGCTGGCACTCGCTGACTTCGAGTACGAAACGTCTATGACCTTGTTGCCAGAGAGTGTTGATGAGGGTCTTGAAATCGACGCTGCACTGGAAACTGGCCCGGCCGACGATCTTGATGCAGACGAGGCCGTCACCCACCCATACCGACAGATTGGTTGCGCCATTGCTCATGCATCGAATCTCTGCTCGGAAAACTATGGGGCCGTCCATAGACGAGTCAAGTCACCTTCAGATTGGTCCGTTGCTCAGGCAGCGCGCGTTGACACCCGCTGGCTCGCTCCGTACGGTGAGCGCTGATGTTCAAGCTCGAAGCGCCATTTGCTCCCGCCGGGGATCAACCGGCTGCCATCGCCAGGCTGACCGACGGCCTGCGGAACGGCGCGAAACACCAGACGCTGCTGGGCGTGACAGGTTCGGGCAAGACCTTCACCATTGCGAACGCCATCGAGAACCTGAACCGGCCCACCCTGGTCATCTCGCACAACAAGACGCTGGCGGCGCAGCTTTACGCGGAGTTCAAGGGATTCTTTCCTCACAACGCGGTCGAATACTTTGTCAGCTATTTCGATTACTACCAGCCTGAGGCTTACATCCCGCGCACGGACACCTACATCGAGAAGGATTCGAGCATCAACGAGGCCATCGAGCGGATGCGGCTCTCGACAATGAACGCGCTCTTCACGCGGCGTGACGTCATAGTGGTGGCAAGCGTGTCGTGCATTTACGGCATCGTGAGCATGGAGGATTACAAGGCGATGGTCATTCACCTTGCCGTGGGGCAGGAACTGACGCGCGAGCAGTTCCTCATCCGGCTGGTGGACCTGCAATACAACCGCAATGACATCGAGTTCACGCGCGGGAATTTCCGAGTGCGCGGCGATACGATTGAGGTGTGTCCGGCGTATCGCGAGGATGCGCTGCGCGTCGAGTTCTTTGGTGAGCAGATTGATCGCATCACGCGGTTTGACCCGCTGACCGGTGAGAAGGCCGACCAACTCGAAGCGGTCGCCATCTTTCCCGGCAAACAATTCGTGACGCCGGCCGACAAGATGAAACGCGCCATTCTTTCCATTCGCGAGGAGCTTGGGCCGCGGATCGCGGAATTCGAAAAGGTCGGCAAGCTGCTCGAAGCGCAGCGGCTGAAAATGCGCACTGAATATGATCTCGAGATGATGGAAGAGATGGGTTTCTGCTCAGGCATCGAGAATTATTCGCGGCACATCAGTGCAAGGCCCCCGGGGTCGCGGCCCCACACGCTGATTGATTTCTTTCCTCCGGATTACGTGCTGGTGATCGACGAATCGCACGCGACGGTTCCGCAAATCGGCGGGATGTACGCAGGCGATATGTCGCGCAAGACGGTGCTGGTCGAGCACGGTTTCCGGCTGCCGAGCGCGTTGGATAACCGGCCGCTGAACTTTCCGGAGTTCCAGTCGATGCAGGGCCAGACCATCTACGTGAGCGCGACTCCGCAGGCGCAGGAGATGGAGTGGTCCAAAGGCCGGGTGGCGGAACTGGTCGTGCGCCCGACGGGACTGGTGGATCCTGTCATCACGCTCAAGCCGTTGAAGGGTCAGATTGACGATCTGGTCAATGAAGCGCGCAAGCGGGTGGACCGGAAGGAGCGCGTGCTGGTGACGACGTTGACCAAGCGCACAGCGGAGGAGTTGACCGATTACCTGCGCGACATTGGCATCAATGTGCGCTACCTGCACAGCGAGATCGACGCAATTGAGCGCGTGGAGATCTTGCGGGCGCTGCGCAAGGGCGGGTTCGACGTGCTGGTGGGAATCAACCTCCTGCGCGAGGGGCTGGACTTGCCGGAGGTTTCGCTGGTCGCGATCCTCGACGCGGACAAGGAAGGATATCTCCGCTCAACGACGAGTTTGATTCAGACGGCGGGGCGCGCGGCACGGCATCTCAACGGCGAAGTCATCCTCTACGCCGATGTGAAGACGCAGAGCATCCAGAAGTTTCTGGCCGTGTCGCAATACCGGCGCGAGAAGCAACTGGCCTACAACAAGGAGCACAACATCACGCCCCGCAGCGTGAGCCGCGCCGTGGAAGAGAGTCTATCGACGCGCGAAGACCTGGCTGCGAAAGCCAGTGCGGCCTTGAGCGAAGCGAGTGGGAACCTCGATGTAACCGAAACGATTCGCGAACTGGAGGAGGAGATGTTGACTGCGGCGAACAATCTGGAGTTCGAGAAGGCCGCGCTGATTCGCGACCAAATCCGTGAATTGAAGCGCATGACCGGGACAGGGGCCGCATCTTCGCCAGGCGCCTCGGTCAGTTATACCAAGCCACGCGGGCGGAAAAGAAAGGCCGGTTACAAAGGCTGACCCGGTTGCGTAATTTACGATTCTCTTTGAGGGGCCCTCACACGTCAGCGTCTATGGAAATGCCGGGCTGATTTGGTTCGCCAGGCAGGCAAAACGCCTCCCATCGGACCAAAGCGCGGGCTGTAACCTCGGTTCCACTCACGGCGTCTGAGCCAGCGTCGGCAATAAGAAAACAAAAACGATAGAAAGGTTAGATATGTTACGTGCAATGATCCTCGCGGTTGGTTTGAGCAGCGCGCTGGCCCTGACGGCCAGCGCCCAGGATGAGAAGAAACCGGAACGCCCGCAGCGGCCCGCGTTGACGGAAGAACAGAAGGCCCTGCGCAAGGAGATCGTGGAAAAATACGACAAGGACAAGGATGGCAAGCTTTCACCCGAAGAGCGTAAGTCCATCAGCGAAGAGGACCGCGCGAAAATGCAAAAGGCCGGACTCGGCGGACGCAACAGGCCCGCCAAACCTGAAAAGCCTGAAAAACCCGACGCGCCCAAGTAAGCGTTCACTCCACGCGTTTTCACTCCGTCGCCGACGCCATTTGGGCGGACGGCGATGGAGTTTTGCTTTGGAGAGGTATTTGGCTTGAAACCCGCGTCGGAGGTTCGCTGTCATACCGGGCATATGAATATTGGACGTCATTGTGCATTGCTCGCCGTTCTGGCTTTTTCAACCGGCGCGCTGGCCGCCGCGCCGATTGACTTCGACTTCAAAGACCCCAAGGGGGTCAACACTGTCATCTTCAAAACAGACGCGCCGCTGGAATCCATCAATGGCACCGCCAATGGAGTCTCCGGCAAAGTCAGCTTCGACCCGGAGAACCCGGGCGCGATCAAAGGCAAAATCGTGGTGGCGGCAAAGTCGTTGCACGTGGGGAACCCGACGATGAAGGAACATTTGCAAGGTGACGGCTGGCTGGACGTGGCGAAACACCCTGAGATCACCTTCGAGGTCGTAAGCACAAAAAACGCAAAGACAGAAGGCAACGCGACCACGTTGGATGTTACGGGTAACATGACAATCAAAGGCGTGACGAAATCACTCACGGTTCCGGCCAAGGTCACTTACCTCAAAGACAAGTTGAAGGCGCGCGGTGGCAGCAACAAGGATGGCGACCTGCTGGTGGTTCGGGCGAGCCTCACGATCAAGCGCAGCGATTTCGGAATCAACGCCGCGAAGTTTGAGGAGAAAGTCTCCAACGACATCGAACTGACCTTCAGCCTGGCGGGAATGGCGCCGCGTTCTTGAACCTACGCTCGCACGCGTATGCGAGCGTTGCTCAAGCCGCCGGGCTTCGCTATAACGCGCGCGTGTCACCATCATCGGCCACTTCTTTTCGCTGGTTGCGTTCGGGAGGTGAGGCCTTTCCAGCCATGCTGGCCGCCATCAACGCGGCGCGTCGCACCATCCGGCTGGAGATGTACATCTATTCCAGCAATCCGCCGGGCGATGAATTTCGCGATGCCCTGGCGCGAGCCGCCGAGCGCGGTGTGCTAGTGCGGGTATTGCTCGACGCACTAGGCTCCATCGGCCTGTCCGCAGCGTTTTGGAAACCGCTCCTGGATGCCGGCGGCCAATGCCGCTGGTTCAACCCGCTAAAAATCGGACGCATTTCCTTTCGCGACCACCGCAAGATGCTGGTCTGCGACGAACAGACCGCCTTCGTGGGCGGATTCAATATCGCGCCGGAATACGCGGGCGATGGGGTGACAAAAGGGTGGCACGATCTCGGCATCCAGGTCTGCGGTGCGCTGGGATCCGAGCTGGCGGAAAGTTTCGACCGGATGTTTGGGCGCGCCAGTTTTGAGCACAAACCGCTGCAACGATTCCGCAAATCGACTTCGCGAGTCACCATCTCCGCCGAAACGTGGCGCCTGCTCCTGAGCGGGCCGGGCCGCGGTTACAACTTCCTCAAGCGCACTCTCGCCACCGATCTGGCCAACGCGCATACCGTGCAAATTATCTGCGCCTATTTCCTGCCCACCTGGCGGCTGCGGCGCGAATTGCAACGCGTGACGCGGCGCGGCGGACGGGTGCAGTTGATCCTCGCGGGTAAGAGCGATGTGCGCCTGTCGCAACTGGCCAGCCGGCGCTTGTACCGACCCTTTCTAAAACGGGGTTTGGAGATTTACGAGTATCAGCCGCAGGTGCTCCACTCGAAACTCTTCATCGTTGATGAGCAGGTGTACGTCGGCTCTTCAAACCTCGACGCGCGCAGCCTGAACATCAATTACGAGCTGCTGGTGCGCATCAACGACCGGCGGGTGGTCGAAGAAGCCCGTGAAATCTTTGGTCAGGTGCTGGCCCACAGTCGCCGGGTGGAACTTAAAACCTGGCGGCGTTCGCGCACGTTCTGGACGAAGCTGATGGAACAGTGGGCCTACTTCCTCCTTGCGCGCGTTGATCCGTGGTGGGCGCGCGGGCGTGCCCGTCACCTGCGCTGAGCCGCGACGACAAGGCGAGGAACGATTTCCCCCTTTGGGTGTCTAACTGAATGTCGCGGCTGAAAAGCGCCGTTTGGCGTTGCTCCCGCCGCAGGCAAGCCATATAAACGCGCCAGTTCAAATCAGCCAGGTGACAAGAATGGAAACCACGCCGAGCCGTTCGGAGAATTCTTCACCACTCCCCAGTGGGGCAGGCTTCACCACGGGATGTTCTTTGCACGATTCCAAGGGTAGGGCGCGTCGCTCCGCCCGCGCCGTTCGGGAAAGTCGCGCGCGGAGCAACGCGCCCTACCCCTCATGGGGGCATCTCCTTTTGCTCTCAATGCTGGCGTTGTTCCTCGCAACAACTGGCGTCCGCGCCGCCGTCCGCTTCGACATGTTCGTCGGCTATGACGGCATTGTCCCGCAAGGGAGCTGGTTCCCGATTGCGTTCGAGGCGCAGAATGACGGACCGCCCTTCGTCGCCACGGTTGAAGTCACGCCCGGTCAGTTTAACTCCAGCCAGACGCGCACGATGACCGTCGAATTGCCCACCGGCACGACAAAGCGGTTCATCATTCCGACCTTCAACGCCGCAAGTTACAATCCCACTTGGAATGCCCGCGTGCTGGATGAACGGCACCGCGTTCGCGCCGAAGCCATCGGCCAGCGCGTGCGACGGTTGAACGAAGCGCAGATTCCCCTGGCGGTCGCCATGACGCGCGCCGTGCCGCCGCTACCCGAACTCAAAAACCGCCAGGAAGAACTCCGCCCAGTGTTCGGGCGCCTGCAACCGGCCGTGTTTCCTGACAACCCACTGGCGTTGGAGGGACTCAACGCGCTCTACCTGAACTCCGAGCGCGCGATGGAATTAAAAGCCAACCAGGTTGGACCCTTGCTCGCCTGGCTGCACGGCGGCGGACACCTGATTGTAGGTCTGGAACAGATCAACCATCTCAGCGGGCCCGGCGAATGGCTCAAGCAACTGCTCCCGTGCGATGTGGCCGGCATGACCTCGCTTTCCACACATGACGAACTGCAAACGTGGGTCGCAGGACCCAAAAATGTTACCGGCCAGAATTACGACTTTACCGGCACCACTCGATCCAGTCCACGTCATCAGGCCCTCGCCGCCAATCCGTACGCCAAACTGACGGCCGACGCCAAGTTTGAGGAGGCGCCTCTCCAGGTCGCTACCACCACACTGCGCGACGGACGCATCCTTGTCGGCCCGACAGCTACACCGCAAGTCATCATCGCTGCGCGCGGGCGCGGGCAGGTCACACTGCTCACCTTCGCGCCGGAACTGGAGCCATTCCGTTCCTGGGCCAACGCCGCTCACTTCTGGGCCAAGATGATTGACCTGCCACCTGATATGCTCGCGACCGAGAACGTCCATCGCTACCCCGGGCGCCCCATTGACGGCGTGTTTGGGGCAATGATCGACAGCAAGCAGGTCCGCAAGCTGCCCGTCGGCTGGCTGCTGCTCCTGCTGGTCGGCTATCTCGGCGTGATCGGCCCGCTCGACCAGTACTGGCTCAAGAAGCTCAACAAGCAGATGCTGACCTGGATCACCTTCCCGGCCTACGTGGCGTTCTTCTCGCTGCTGATTTACTTCATCGGCTACAAGCTTCGCGCCGGCGAAACGGAGTGGAACGAATTGCACGTCGTCGATGTCATCCCGCACGGCGGATTTGCCGATCTACGTGGGCGCAGCTACGGCTCCATCTACTCGCCAGTCAACGCGCGCTACATCTTCGCCAGCGCCGAGCCGTTCGCCACGTTCCGAGGCGAGTTTGCCGGAAACTTTGGCGGCGGCCAGGAATCCAGCCGAGCCGAAGTTGAGCAACGTGCCAACGGCTTCCGCGCCGACGCCGCCGTGCCGGTCTGGACCAGCCAACTTTTTGTCAACGACTGGTGGCGGCAGGAACCGCTGCCGTTGCAGGTAACCGTTACCGCGAAGGACGTGATCGTGGACAACCGGCTGGATGCGAATCTCACCGCTGCCCGCCTTGTGGTGGCGGATCAGGTGATCGAACTCGGTGAAATTCAGGCGAGCGAAACGAAGACCTTTCCCCGGAGCGGGGAAAAGAGCACCCAGTTGCGAAGTTACGTCCAGACTCACGCCAATAATTTCCTCGGCGCCGCCGATTCCCGCCGACGGGCCTTCGGCGACAGTAGCTACAGCCAGATTCATGACCTCACCAACGCCAGCATGGCCGCTTCGTTCATCACCCTGAGCAATACGCGGGACAACAACTACAATAACTTCAGCGTGCCCCCCGGCTTCGACCTGTCGCCGCTGGTGGAGCGCGGCGACGCGGTGTTCATGGCCTGGGCGCCAAAATTCTCCTTCACCAAACCGCTGAACCAATTCTCCGCCCGCCGCGGAACGCGGGATACTTTGATCCGGCTCGCTGTCGAACCAACGAAATGAAAGAGCAAGGACCATCTGAGTTTCTTGCATGCGTGGATGAGCGGACGGTTTGTTCCCCCTCACCCCGGCCCTCTCCCTGGGGGAGAGGGAGAACGCAGGCACGGTTTCCGGATGTTCCTGCGCGAATGGCTTCGACCCCGCGTTCCAGCCGTTCGGAGTTGATGGCAATCGAACGAAAGAGCGTGTTCGTTTCGCCCGAATGCGGCGAGCGGTTCTCCCTCTCCCCAAGGGTGAGGGGGAAGGGCCAGGAATGTTCCATGAGTTGGGATGTGACTCTCGGACTCCGCCAATTCTCAGTTCTCAATTCTCAATTCTCAATTTCTGTCCCATGAGTGCCCCTCCTCTCCCCGCCGTCCAGACCCTCGGCCTCACCCGAACTTACGGCAGCATGGTCGCGCTCAACGCGCTCGACCTCACTGTCAACCAGGGCGATCTCTTCGGCTTCATCGGCTCCAATGGCGCGGGTAAGACCACCACGCTCCGCATCCTCGCCACCTTCCTCGCGCCCAGCGCCGGCCAGGCCATGGTGCTCGGCCACGATGTCGTGCGCGATGCCGACGCCGTCCGCCACGTCATCGGTTACATGCCGGACTTCTTCGGCGTGTACAAGGACATGGAAGTGACCGAGTACCTCGACTTCTTCGGCGCCTGTTACAAAATCCCGACGGCCCAACGCGAGAAGACCGTCAATGACGTGCTCGAGCTCGTCGGCCTCAGCGAAAAGAAAGGCGCCCTCATCGGCGCGCTCTCGCGGGGCATGCAACAGCGCCTCGGCCTGGCCCGAGTGCTCATTCACGATCCCAAAGTGCTGCTGCTCGACGAACCGGCCAGCGGACTCGATCCTCGCGCGCGCATTGAGATGATGGCCATCCTTCAGGAACTTCAACGCATGGGGAAAACCATCATCATCTCCTCGCACATCCTCAGCGAACTCCAGACCCTCTGTAATCGCGTGGCGATCATTGAGAAGGGGAAACTCATTTACGCCGGCCCGGTGCAAGGCGTGCGCGACCAGATGCAAACCGGCCGCGTTGTCTGGGTAAAAGTCTCCAGCGATCAAGACCGGGCCATCGAACTCCTCAAAGCCCGTCCCGAAGTGACCCAGGCCGGCTCCGAGGATGGCCACATCAAGGTGACGCTGGTCAACCACGACATTGACCACAGCATCGTGGCGGACACGCTGGTCCGCGGAGGCGCCAAGCTCATCGAACTGCGCGAAGACGAACTTGGGCTTGAAGAAGTGTTCCTCCGCGTGACGCGAGGCGAGACGCAGTAGCAAACGTGGGGCATAATGGAGGTCCGTGACATGAACTGTGAGTTTCAATTCCATCCACGCACCACATACCGCGCTCCACGTCCCGCATGACTTTCCTACCCATCGTTGGGCGCGAGCTGAGGGTTTCTGCTCGGACCGCTTCTACTTATTGGTTGCGGCTGGTCGGCGCGACTGCGCTTCTCATGGCAGGCGGGATCTATTGGATGGAAGGCGACGTTACCTACGGCGCCAGTTCGGACTGGTTCATGGCCATGCATCTCACCTTGTTCTGGACCATCTGGGTCCTGGTACCGGTGATGACGGCGGACTGCATCTGCCGCGAGCGACGCGAAGGCACGCTCGGCCTGCTCTTTCTCACGCCGTTGAAGGCTGGGGACATCGTCCTGGCAAAAGGCTTCGCGCATGGGTTGCGCGCCGTCACCCTCTGCATCGCCGGAGTCCCGGTGTTGGTGCTGCCGTTCCTCACCGGGGGTGTGGGCTGGCTGCTCGAGCTGTCGTCCGTGTTAATCAACTTCAGTGCCTTGTGCTGGGCGCTGAGCGCGGGCGTGCTGGTGTCGTCGGCGGCGCGGACGTTTACGCGGGCCGTGGTGGGGGCGGTGATCGTTGCTGGATTATTTTTGGCCGTCCTGGGGGTGGTTCATGTCGCGGCGTTGATCGTGGCGTGGCAGGTCACATTCCCACAAACAGGCGCCGGCACGTTATTGCACCCTGCGTTCTTTCGTTGGTTTCTGGATGAAGGGTTTCTGTCGATTACCCGCATCGACGATCTCGTGCGGAGCTTCGGCCTGAGCGTGGCAGGATCCTCCAGCCTGCAGGCAGCGTTGGCGGGGGCCATGTTCAGCGTGACTCTGTTTTCGTTTCTCTCGCTCCTGCTCATCATCCGCTGGGCCGCCAGCAACGTCCGCCGCAACTGGCAGGACAAACCGCGCTCCGTGCTGCAAGCGAAACTGGAGAAGGAATTCTGCACTCCCGCTTACGGCATCCGGCTGTTTCGCGGCTGGATGCGCCGGTTGCTGGAGCGCAATCCCATCGGCTGGTTGGAGCGCCGCACCTGGCAGGCGCGGACGGTTTCCTGGGCGTGGTTGGCCGTCATTGTCTCGCTTTACAGCCTCATGCTGGGAAGCACCCGCCCGGATTGGAACTCATTTCAAGAGTGGCAGTGGATCATCGCCGCGCTGTTCTGCGCGAGCCTGACAGTGAGCGCGGCAGGCAGCTTCCGGCGCGAGCGCGAATCGGGCGTGATGGAACTGCTGCTGGTCACTCCTCTGACAGTCGGCCAGATCATCAACGGGCGGCTCCGCGGCATCTGGTCTCAGTTTTTGCCGTCGCTGCTGCTGTTCGTGATAATACAATTCCATCTGATCAGCATTGCCCGATGGGTCCCTTGGAACCGCGACACTTCGATGGAAGGGGCTCTGTTGCTCTGGCTGCTCGGTGGCGCGACGCTGACGCTGCCGGTCATCGGGTTGTATTTTTCGCTGCGTTGCCGCCTGCACATCACGGCCGTGGTGGCTGCGCTTGCCGTTGGTATCGGAGTCCCGGCGCTCGCGACCATGGTGGTAGCTTTTTTAAGTTTCGTTGGCGGAAACCCTGAGAGGCAAACTTTGTTTCGATGGCTCCTGCTGGCGACGATGGCTGCGTTCGTGTGGGTTTTGATCCGGCACCACACCTTGCGGCCATTGCTCCGTATCAGCAGTGTCGCATGGCTTGCAATGCTGGCGGCAATGTTTGTCATTTTGCGCCTCGACGATGCCTTGCCCGCTGGCTGGTCGATTTTTGGAGCCGGGCATGTTCCCCTAATCATCGTCGCCACCTTGTTCTACGCGCTGCTCCAAACGGGCTGCGCTCTTTGGTTGGGGTTGAAGCTGCATCAGAACCTGGAAAACCGTAGCTTCGCACTGCCGCAATGAGTTACTCGCCTCTGTTCAATCTTCTTTCGCGCTTCCCACCAGTCAGATGACTTTTCTTCCTATCGCAGAACGTGAGTTGCGCGTGGCCGCGCGACGGCCCTGGACGTACTGGACACGCCTGGCCGCCGGGCTGACCGCGCTGTTAATCTTCGGTGGGATTTTCCTGCTGGCAGAGCTTCCCGGCCGCCCGTTCGCCAATCAGCTTGGAATGATCCTGTTCCACATCTTCGGTTGGTTGAGCTTCGCCTTTGCCTGTACCGCGGGAGTGTTTCTGACCTCCGATTGCCTGAGCGAGGAGAAACGCGAAGGCACCCTGGGCTTGCTCTTTCTGACCGACCTGCACGGCTACGACGTAGTGCTGGGAAAGCTCATGGCCACGTCGTTGCGGGCGGCGTTCGGATTGCTGGCGGCGTTTCCCATCCTCGGCCTGTCGTTTCTGGTCGGGGGCGTGACCGGCGGAGAGTTCTGGCGGCTCATGCTGACGCTGTTCAACACCATGTTCCTCTCGCTGGCCATTGGCGTGTTCGTCTCCTCCCTGAGCCGGGACGGGCATCGAGCGATGAACGGTACTGTCCTGCTCTGCGGCATCCTGGTTGTCCTCATGCCGGCGACCGACTGGTGGATGGCGGGGTGGGATCGTCTCAAGTTTGAGCCCCGCCTGAGTCTCGCCAGCCCCGGCTTCACGTTTTCGGAAGTGCAAGAGACGAAGTTGGGAGATTTCTGGTTCAGCCTGGCGCTTCAGCATGGAATGGGATGGGTGTTCCTCGTGGCCGCCAGTCTTCTGGCGCCGCGCCTGTGGCAGGAAGGGACCCGTGAAACGCGGCATTCCCGCGCGTGGCAACGTGGATTTGTATCGGCCCAAGGACATCGGAACCGGCGCGTGCGCATGCTGGAGGAAAACCCGATCCGCTGGCTGGCGGCACGGGACCGCGGGGCATTGGTGCCGGTGGTCGTATTGGTAATTTCGATTGGAGTGCTGACCGCCATTGCCGTGCAAAACCCAAATCCGCAAGCGCTGATGGGCGTCAGTTCCATGGTGTCGGGGCTCCTCGTACTCGTGTTCAAGCTCTGGGTCGCTTCGCGGGCGGCGGGGTTCTTCGTCCGCGCAAATCAGGCGGGCCTGCTGGAACTATTGCTGGTCGCCTCTGTCTCGCCCCGGCAAATCGTCTGGGGCCAATGGTGGGCATTGTGGCGGACGTTTCTGCTGCCGGCCCTGGCGGTGGTTGCCATCCAGGTTGGCGCAGGGTTGATGCAAATCGCGGCCATCAAGGCCTCCGTTGCCGCCAACACCGCAGCGGCGGGCGGTACCGCCGGTAACATTGATCTGTCATACCAAATCCTCTCATTGATATTGAACCCCATCGAATTCCTGACCGGTCTGGTGGCTATCGTCTGGTTCGGCATGTGGATGGGACTGATCTCGAGCAAGACCAACGTGGCGGTTATCAAAACGCTCGTCTTCTGCCAGGTGTTGCCGTCCATCGCGCTGACCTTTCTGCAATGGGTGGCGATGTTCGGGCTGGCGTGGGGAGGAGCCGGAACGCATTTGCTTCCATTGGCCTTTGGCGCGGCGCTGGGCATGGGCGTGGACCTCGCCTTCGTCGTCCTCGCTCGAAGGAAACTCCTCGGCACGTTCCGTGACGTCGTAACTCGCACGCCGAATTATGCGCCTGCGCAAAAACCTCCGGCATTCCCGGCGGAGCCGCAGGATTCTCGCACGCCTGGAAACACGGACCGCCACAATGCCAGCTCTCCTGTGCCCGCGCCATGACGTTCCTGCCCATCGTTGACCGTGAATTGCGTGTAGCCTCCCGGCGAACGAGCACGCACTGGCTGCGATTCTTTGCCGCGGCGGTGGTCATCGTCCTGTTCATTCTCATCGCGATTTTCAATCAGCGGATGACCGGCAACCAGCAGTTTGGCAAAGTGGTGTTTCACCTGGCGAGCGCGCTGGCGTTTGGCTTTGCCTTGCTGGCGGGCGTGTTCCTGACCTCTGACTGCCTGTGTTCGGAACGGCGCGACGGCACGCTTGGTCTGCTTTTTCTCACCGACCTGCACGGCTACGACGTGGTCCTGGGCAAACTCGTCGCGACCTCCGTAGTTTCTGTTTACGGGCTGCTGGCCGCTATCCCGGTGCTCGGCCTCCCCTTGCTGATGGGCGGGGTGTCCGGAGCCGAGTTTGTGCGCATGGTTTTGGTGTTGCTGACGACGCTCTTCCTTTCACTGGCCTGCGGTATGTTCGCCTCCGCCTTCGCACGTGATACCCGCGCGGCCATGATTCTCAGCTTCGCCTTGGTGCTGGCGCTGACTGGAGCGGTGTTGCTGATCGCGTTGCTCGCTGGACGCGCCGTCGGAACGACCAAGGCCATCTGGCTGATGCTGCCAAGTCCGCTGCTCGGTTTTCTCCGCGTGTCTGATGTCTGGCATCAGTTTGGAAGTGGGGCACCGCAGTATTGGTGGTCGAACTGTACGGTCGCCCTGATCGCAATCACGCTGCTGGCGATGGCTTGTCGAAGAGTGCGCCACTCATGGCAGGAGAGCGGTTCGGAACCGGCGCGCGAAGCGAAGCGGCTCTTGCCCGCGGCGCGCGACTACTCGCTGTTTTTCGCCCTCAATCCATTCGCCTGGTTGACCGCCAGGGATTCTTTTCCCGGCAAGTGGACGCGGGTGTTCCTTGGGCTGCTCTTTGCGGCCTGGCTGGTCTTCTACACCGGCGTGTATCTTTCCCTCCCGAGGACTGGTCCCCTGTGGTTTGTCACCGCGTTCTGCATCGCCTTCGGTCTGCACGCACTGGTGAAAGGGTTGATGGCGGCACAGGCGACGCGACGCTTGTGCGAAGACCGCCAGAGCGGCGCGTTGGAATTGCTCCTGGCCACCAGGCTCAGCCCTTCCGAAGTCCTCGGCGGACAATGGCACACGTTATGGAAACAGTTCCGATGGCTGCTTTGGGCGCTGACTCTGGTGAATCTGTTATTGGTTTTCGCGGTGCTAGGCGGGGTCCCAGGGGACATGGGTCCTAACGTTGCCCTTCTGTTCAGTTCGTTCTTCCTCGGCGGCATCGTGCTGCTCTGGGTGGATTTCCGCGCGATCGGCTGGCTGGGCATGTGGACGGCATTGAGCGGAATCCGGCAGCATCGCGCGGTGTTGAACACGCTCGCGCGCATCCTCGGCCCGCCCTGGCTGGCCATCTTCCTGTTCGTTGCCATGATGGTCTCCGGCGGCGGTTCTTCCCTGGGCACCGTGTTCGTGTGCTGGATGGTTTGGTTCGTTTTAAGCATTGTCAGCGCGCGCATGGTCGCAGTGAAACGGAAACGGGAATTGTTCGATGGCTTTCGCCAGTTGGCCGCCGGTGACAAGCCAAGTCCCGTGTCGGAGAAACCTCGGCTGTGGTCGCCAGAGTGGGAGACGACCCGAGCGGTGTCTCACTCTTCATCGGGAGGATAAGAACATTCCCCTTCACCAATGACTTTCCTTCCCATCGTCGGGCGTGAACTGCTCGAAGCCTCGCGGCGGCGGGGCACGTATTGGATGCGGCTCGCCTCGGCGGCGACAGGTTTGATCGGCGGCGGGTGGGTAATGCTCATAATGCGCCGGGAACCGCCCGCGGAATTGGGCATCGTCCTGTTCATCGCCATCTCGGTGGCTGCCTATGTCTATTGCCTGTTCATCGGGATTTTTCGCACGGCCGACTGCCTGAGCGAAGAAAAGCGCGAAGGCACGCTTGGCTTGTTGTTCCTCACCGACCTCAAGGGCTACGACATTGTCTTCGGCAAACTCGCGGCCACGTCGCTCAACGCCTTCTACGGCATCCTTGCGCTGTTTCCGGTGATGGCGATTCCGTTGTTGGTTGGCGGCGTGACCATCGCCGAGTTCTGGCGCGTGGTGATGGTGGCCATGAACACGCTGTTTTTTTCGCTCGCGGTCGGGATGTTTTGTTCGTCCATCAGCCGCGACGAACGGCGGGCGATGGTGGTGGCGTTTCTAATCGTGCTGTTCTTTGCCGGCGGCTTTCCGTTTCTCGCGGCCCTCTGCCACGAATGGCGCCCGACACGGCCCATCCACGAATTTGTCTTCATCCCCAGTCCGGGCTATGCCGCAGTGATGGCGTTCGACTATTCGTTCAAGAAGTCACCGTTCAATCACTTCTACGCCTCCGTCATCTTCACGCATGCTTTAAGTTGGGTGCTGCTCGTTACGGCATCGCTCATCGTCCCGAGGACGTGGCAGGACAAGGCGCTGACTGCCGTGCAGGTCCGCCGACGCGAGCAATTGAACCGCCTGCGACTGGGTTCGTCGGAAACGCGCCGCAACTTCCGCCGGCACTTGCTGGCCCTCAATCCGTTCTATTGGCTGGTGGCCCGGCATCGCACCAAGCCATTTGCGGTCTGGGCGTTCCTGGGACTGGTTGCTTTTATCTGGATGCTTGGCCTCATCTTCAACCCGCAGGATTGGAAGGACCAGACCGCCTACTTTTGGACCGCGATCATGGTCCATACCGTGCTGAAATTCTGGGTGGTCACGGAAGCCTGCCGCCGTTTCTCGCTCGACCGCCAAAGCGGCGCGCTGGAGTTGCTCCTTTCGACCCCAACACCGGTGAAAGAAATCGTGCGCGGCCAATGGATGGGCCTGGAACGACAGTTCGCCGGCCCGATGTTCGCGGTGCTGCTCGCCGATTTCATTTTTTTGCTTGCCGAGCGTCAACGCGAGTATTGGGTGGTGATTTGCATCGCGGGCATGACGATCTTCTTGGCCGACATGGTGACCTTGGGCTGGCTCGGAATGTGGCGTGGGTTGAACAGCCGGCGGCCCAATCGCGCCGCTGCCGCCGCGCTGGTGCGCGTGCTCGTGCTGCCGTGGATGGTCTATCTGCTCCTGCTCACCTTTATCGGGGTAAGCGGTGGGTTTGGGCGCTCTCAGTGGACGGAGAATACACTGGTCATTCTCTGGGCCGTCATCGGCCTGGTGTTCAACGCGGTGTTCGGTCTGCCGGCGCGGCAGCGGTTGCTGACGGAGTTTCGCCAGATCGCCACGCAACGGTTTGAGACGCGGGGGTGAAGGCAACCAACGGCCGTGAAGGTGAGTCGGGTGGTGTCCAATGTCCAAAATCCAAGGCCCGCGCCCGATGCCGTCCGCCGCGCAGCCGGGGTTGTCAGCGCGACAACCACTACCTGCAATAAAATGAGCTGCGCGCCAAAGTCGTTGCCGCAGGGACGGAGCGGGCTTGGGCTTCGGAATGTTGACTCATGATTTTCCTGCCTATCGTTGATCGCGAATTGCGGGTGGCATCGCGCCGCAGCAACACCTACTGGTCACGCTCCCAGACGGCGCTGGCGGCGTTGGTGCCGGCCTTCTTCCTTCTGACCGTGCCTGTCCCGGTGCCGTCGCTTGCGCAGAAGGGCGCGCAACTCTTCCAAATCCTCGCTTACATCACCTTCATCGGCGCCCTGCTCTCGGCGGTGCGCCTCACCTCGGATTGCCTGAGCGGCGAAAAGCGCGACGGGACGCTCGGCTTTTTGTTCCTGACCGACCTCAAACCCTACGATGTGGTGTTCGGGAAACTGGCGGCCACTTCGCTGCCGGCGCTTTACGGGTTGCTCGCCGTGGTGCCGGTGCTGACCGTTCCGATTCTGCTGGGCGGCGTGACGCTCGCGGACGTGCTGCGGCTGGCGCTAGTGTTAGTCAATACGCTGTTCTTCGCGCTCTCGCTGGCCATGTTTATCTCCGCGCTCTGCTGGTCGGAGAAAAAGGCCGCGGGTCTGGCCATGCTGTTGCTGTTCGCCTTCTGCACCGCCCTGCCGCTCACGGGATTGACAGTAACAGCGTGGAGCGGAAGGCAATCATTCCTGGCGATGATTCTCATGGCGAACCCAGGCTTCGCTTGCGCCACGGTTTCGGACGCGGTTTACGCCGGCGCACGCGCGCCGTTCTGGATTTCGACCACGGTGACTCATCTCCTCGGCTGGGTCTTCCTGTGGTTGACCTGCCGGGTGCTGCCGCGAGTTTGGCAGGATCGGCCGGCAGAAGGACGGCGCCTGCGCTGGCGCGAATGGTGCCGGCGCATGTTGCTCGGCAGCGACACGGTGCGGAAATATTTTCGCCGCCGTCTGCTGGCCGTTAACCCGATTTACTGGCTGGCCAGCCGCGAGCGGCGCACGGTTTGGTATCCGTGGCTCCTGCTGACGAGCCTGGCTGCGATTGGCGTGTGGGCTTGGTGGCAGGTACGCCCGCGTGCCGTGCACTTCGAGCCGCTCATCTTCATCTGCTTTTTTGTGAATTGGTTTTACAAACACTGGATCGGAAACACGGCCTGCTACGCCTTCTCCACTGACCGCGACCTGGGCGCAATGGAACTGTTGCTCTGCACGCCGCTCACCATTCGCGATGTGCTGCGCGGCCATGCGCTGGCGTTGCGCCGGCAGTTTCTCGCGCCGGTGTTGACGCTGATCGTCGTGGAGGTGTTTTTGTTTGGAATCGCCCTGGGCACGGATACGACGTACCGCACCGGTCTCCAATGGCTTCTTCCTGTGATGTTCCTGGCAATGATGGGAGTGTTTGTCGCAGACCTCTGGGCAGCAACCTGGGTCGGCTGGTGGGCGGGAGCCGCGTCGAAGAACGCTTCCAGCGCGGCGTCGACCGTTTATCTCCGCGTCATGCTTCTTCCCTGGGCGGTGGTTTTCGCCGGGATCATCCCGATAGGATTGCTCTTCGATGTCACCAACATCGGAATGGGACCGGTGGCCGCCGCCCTCTGGGTTATGGCCAGTTTGTGCGCGGACTGGTTCTTCGCCCGCGCCGCCCGCCGGAAGCTGCTGACTGAACTACGCGCGGCGGCGGTGGAAAGATACTCCGGCGGAGATCCAACACTGCGCTGGTGGCGGCGGCTGGGGCGTTGCGCGAGCCGGTGGTTTGCCGGTCCACGGCCTCGTCCCACGCTTGCTGATCCACTTTGATCTTCCATCTTGCGGGCGTGGCCGCGCACCATGCGCCATGATTTCGGGGAACCCGGTTCTGGAGATTTCTCAGGTCAGTCTTGAATGAGAATCCAGACCATCACGGGCGTTGACCTCCTCTCCCGCCCTCCGGGGGATTCTCTCCTCCATCCGATGGAGGAGAGGGCCCGGAGAGGAGGCGCTAACGATTCCACCAGTTTCCTTGGGCAATAGAATGCGCCGACCTCATGACCTTTCTGCCCATCGTTGAGCGCGAGTTGCGGGTACGAGCACGGCTCAAGAGCACATATCGCTTCCGGCTGTGGGCAGCGGTCGGGGCCATCGCCGTGGTCGGGTTGCTCCTGATGATGGTGCAGACGCTGGCCGCAGCCGGCAAGTTTGGCGGAATGGTATTTCACGTGCTCGCGTGGCTTTCGTTCTCCTACTGCCTGCTGGATGGCGCGCGCAACACGGCAGATTGCCTGAGCGAAGAGAAGCGCTCCGGCACACTTGGTCTTTTGTTTCTCACTGACCTTCGCCCATACGACGTAGTGCTGGGAAAGTTGATGGCCACGTCGCTGAACAGTTTTTACGGCCTGCTCGCCATCTTTCCGCCGCTGGCAATTCCCCTGGTCCTCGGCGGCGTGACGGTTGGCGAATTCTGGCGGCTGGTGCTGGCGCTGATCAATACGTTGTTCTTCTCGCTGGCGGCAGGACTGATGGTGTCCTCCGCCAGCCGCGACGAACGGCGGGCGTGGACAGGTACGATCGTGCTCGTGCTCGCGCTCACACTGGGACCGGCGTTGCTGGCGCTTCATCCGGCATCGGCCTCGTCGCTCCCGGCGGCGCTAAGTCCGCTGAATGGCTTTCTAAATGTATTCGATGACACATACTCGGCGACGCCGGACCGTTATTGGAGGTCCATCTGGAGCGTGCAACTGATCAGTTGGGGGTTCCTGGCCTCCGCCATGGTCGTACTGCCGCGCGCCTGGCAGGATCGTCCGCTGGCGGAGAACATTTCGTGGTGGCGCCGGCTGTCCGGCACCGAACAAACGGAGCAGCCGGACGATTTCGCCGGCCGTTCGCGGATGCTCGACGGGAACCCCATCGTGTGGCTGGTGGCACGCGGACGCGGACGCCAAACTTTTCTATGGACGCTCGTCGGCGTTGCGGGTGCCGTTGCGGTGGCGGCCTGGGCCTCGACTTCAGGTGCGGTGGCAATGGCCACCGGGATCTTCGGCGTGATGTTCCTGGTGCATCTTACCATGGCCGTCTGGGTGGCGTCCGAGGCGTGCCACTTGTTCGCTGGAGCGCGAGAGTCGGGGACGATGGAGTTGTTGCTCTGCACTCCGCTCTCACCCCACCACATCGTCGAAGGCCACATGCTCGGATTGCGGAGACTGTTCTATCGTCCGGTGGCGGCATTGCTGGCCATCGAAGGGTTGCTGCTGGCCGCACAGGTGTTTGTCATGGGCGCCCGCGGAAAGTCCCTGCTTGAGTGCGCCGCGGTGACGGTGGTGGTCGGATTGTGCCTGGCGGCGGCCGTGCTGGATCTGGTGGCCGTGGCCCGTTACGGCCTGTGGCAGGGATTGGCCAATCGCAAGCCCGCCAGGGCGCTCACGAAAACGGTGATGCGCGTGCTGGTGTTGCCGGTGGCGTTCGTATTGATTTGCACCGCCGGTGTTTTGCTGCCGCTGATCTGGCCGCTCAAGAACCTGGTGCTGATCAATTACGCTCGCGAGCAGACGCGCCGGCAGTTCCGTTCCCTGCTGACGGAACGCTACGGCTGGGCGGAGGAAGCGGAACTGGTGGGACAACCCTCCAAGCACGTCCGGGCCAATCAATTGCCACCGGTGCTGCGCCGTTGACTCATCCCCCGCTTCGATGGAACAAACCGCTGTCAATCCCGATGCACCAGCACGCCGATGAGCAAGCCGACGCCAAAAGCGATGCCCACGGATTGATAAGGATGCTCGCGGATGACGCGATCCGCACTTTTGGCCCCGGCGATGGCATGATCGCCGAGTTTGCGGCAACTGGCCTTGACGCGGTCCAGTGCCGCGATCAGTTCGGCTTTCGATCTATCAGCGACCTGGCTGCCACTGGCTTTGACCAGTTCCTCGGCATCAGTCACCAATGTCCTCAAATCCTGCACGAGCTTTTTTCTCGTGCCCTCTCCGGTCGTCATGTTGCTGAAATACGTTTCCATAACATCTGTCTCAGAATGGCGCGGACGTCATGAGCCGCGCTCGTTCAAACTACAAAGACGTTGGGCGGCTTGGAAAGAAAGAAGTCAGGTTTAGCAGCGCCGACAGGTCCGGTTATCAGATTGTCGCACTGATGTGGACTTGCCACTCTTTGCACGGGGACAGTATCGTGGCTGAGGATTTGATTCTTTGATCCGTTTGAAAGCCGATTCATCCGCCATGAAAGTTCGTGTTCGTTTCGCTCCGAGTCCGACGGGCTACCTGCACATCGGCGGCGCCCGCACGGCATTGTTCAACTGGCTGTACGCGCGGCACACCGGCGGCGCTTTTGTGTTACGCATCGAAGACACCGACGCGGCGCGCAATTCCCAGGAAGCGGTTGATGTCATCCTGAATGGGCTTCGCTGGCTGGGACTGGAGTGGGATGAAGGGCCAATCTCCGGTGACGCCACCGGGCCCAGCAAAGGCGATCGCGGGCCCTACTTCCAAAGCCAGCGCAAGGAGAATTATCAGAAGCGAGCAGAAGCGCTGCTTTCGCGCGGCCTGGCCTATGAACACGACGGCGCGATTAAGTTCGAGATGCAGCGCGAGCCAGTCACGATTCCCGATCTGGTGGTGGGCGAAGTGCGGCGCGAGTTGACAGACCGCGAGGCGGTCGATCCAGACTTCGTTATCGTCCGTTCTGATGGCCAGCCGGTGTTCCACTTCGTCAACGTCATTGATGATTTGGAGATGGGCATCACGCATGTCATCCGCGGCGAGGATCATTTGAGCAACACCGCCAAGCACATCGCGCTGTTCAACGCCTTCGGAGTGAAGCCGCCACATTACGCCCATATCCCGCTCATCCTGAACCAGGACGGCACCAAGATGAGCAAACGCGAGACCGGCGCCTCACTCACGCACTACATGGAGAACGGTTACGCGCCCGAAGCCGTGGTGAATTACCTTTGCCTGCTCGGCTGGTCCCCCAAGAACAACCGTGAGAAAATGCCGCAGAACGAAATTATTGGACTGTTCGACCTGCCGCAGATCCTCCGACACAACGCGCGGTTTGATTTGGAGAAGCTCAACTGGCTGAACGGCGAATACCTCCGCGAGATGAGCGATGATCGCTTTCACGAATTGGCCGTCCACGCGCTGGGCCGCGCCGGCATCGACACCAACAAATATCCGCTCGATTATGTGAAGGCCGCCCTCGACACCTGCAAAGGCAAGGTGAAGGTCTTTGGGGATCTCCCCGCGTATGCGGGGTTCTACTTCAAGAACGAAGTGACTTATGACGTAGAGGCGACAAAGAAGGATTTCGTGCCCGAAAACAAACCGCGCGTGACGAAGCTGCGCGAAGCATTCGCCAACCTGACGTCGTTCGATGCGGACACCATCGGTGCAACGCTGGCCGCCACAGCGAAGGAGATGGGCGTTAAGACGGGGGTGCTGGTCCACCCGACGCGCCTGGCCTGCACGGGTAATCCCGCCGGACCAAGCCTCTACCACCTCATCGCCGTCATCGGCAAGGAGAAGACCCTGCAGCGGCTGGACCAAGCGTTGGCGAGGATGTCAGCGACAGGGCGCCCAGATTGACGTTTGACGGGAGGCAGCCTTTTGAGGTGTATTCAAGGCGTCAAGCAATTGCACAAACACTGAAAAGAAACTTTTACCTTCGACGATTATGAAACCTCTTCTCACTCGCCGCTCCGCGCTGGGCCGGATGGCCGGCAGCGCCGCCGTCCTCAGCGCCGTCAGCTCACTCAGCCATCGCCTCAATGCCGCCGAGGCGCAAGCCAAGGGCCGTATCAATCACTCCGTCTGCAAATGGTGTTACCCAAAAATCAGTCTCGAAGAATTGTGTCAGGCTGGCAAAGAAATGGGCCTCACGTCGGTTGAGTTGCTTGAGGTAAAAGACTTCGACACGCTCAAAAAGCACGGGCTGGTTTGCGCCATGATCAGCGGTGTTCCCGGCGGAATAACCAGCGGACTCAACCGGCTGGAGAACCACGAAAAGATCGTCGCCTACTACGAGGAAGTCGCACCCAAGGTCGCCGCAGCCGGATTCAAGAACATCATTTGCTTTTCCGGCAACCGCAAAGGCATGTCCGACGAACAAGGCCTAGAGAATTGCGCCATCGGTCTCAAGCGCATCGCGCCCATCTGCGAGAAGCACAAGGTGGTGGCAGTAATGGAACTGTTGAACAGCAAGGTGAACCACCCCGATTACATGTGCGACCACACGGCGTGGGGCGTGGATTTGTGCAAGAAAGTTGGATCGGAAAATTTCAAGTTGCTCTATGACATTTATCACATGCAAATCATGGAGGGCGACGTCATCGCCACGATCCGCAAGAGTCATCAGTATATTGCCCACTATCACACCGGCGGCGTGCCAGGCCGGAACGAAATCGACGATACTCAGGAACTGCATTATCCGGCGATCATGAAAGCCATCGTTGAGACGGGATTCAAGGGGCACGTTGCGCAGGAGTTCATTCCTAAACGCTCGGACGCGCTGGCTTCGCTCAAACAAGGCGTGACAATTTGCGACGTATAGTCGAAGCCCAGCCTTCTGGGGAGGTTCCGCAACAAAATTGGCCACCCAACGCCGACTGGCATTGCTTTTGCCAATCGGTGATCGGAAGTCGGCGCAGGCTGCCAAAGAGCTTGCAGCGCAGGGCTTGCAGTGGCCCCGCCGCCGTTCACACCCGCTTGGTGTCCCAAGGCTGGCGCAACTTGGTCACAATGATGACACCGGGCAGCGGCGATGAACCAGCGGCGAATCCACCGCGGACTTGCGTCGCCGGTCTGGCGGACCGGCAGTTGTCGCGTCGGCATTTCAACGACACTGACATGTTGACACCGTTTTATGAACACTGAAGAACGCGAGATTTACGAATTGTTGAAGTATCATCCCAATCGTCACCTTTCCGTGATCGAGATCGTGCAGGCCACGGGACCTCACAAGGACTTCTGCCAGGATCGAAACTGGATGCTGGCCATTCTTCGCCGGATGGAGGGAGAGGGCTGGGTTGAAGCCAATGAGGCTGAGGAATACCGCTTCAGACGCCGCACGGATGAGACCACTACCTTCAAACAGGCTCTGGAAACACCGGGAACTCCACTTGGCGACACCGCCATCATCTCCATCGAGGACGTGAAGGACGCAAACGCGGCCTAGAGAGCGCCGAGGCCGGTTGGGTGGGAGGTGAGTTCGCATCAGCGACCCGCCTCCGTGGAAATGGTTTGAGGAGGTGTGATTCTTTTGGACAGGGCACGACGAGCCACTTTGGTGATGTACGCGATGGTCAGGACGCCCGTAATCAGGACGAACCCTCTCCACGCCCAGCCCATGGAGCCAGTCTGCTCGCCTACTCGCGCCAGTGAACCGATGTAAACAAACAACGTTGACCCAGGTATGATTCCAATCCATGTCGCCAGGATATAGTGACGGAGCGAAACACGGGTCAGCCCATAGGCGTAGTTCATCAGGAAGAATGGGAAAATTGGGCACAATCGTGTAAGAAAAACGATTCGCCATCCTTCCTCAGCCACCGCCTGATCGATGGCGGCAAAAGTGGGATGCGCGCCAATCTTTCGAGTAACCCAATCGCGAGCCAAGTATCGGCCCACCAGAAAGGCGGCGGTCGCCCCGAGCGTGGCGGCGATGGAAACGTAAATCGATCCCTGCACGACACCGAACAGGGTTCCGCCTCCGATTGTCAGCACGGACCCAGGCACCAGTGCCACACAGGCAATGATGAAGAGGAGGATGAAAAGAACCGGTCCCCAATGGCCCAGTTGCCCGATTCGTTCGAGAGCTTCCTGCAACAACGTCCGGGCAAGCGCCGGCGCGCGAAAGTAAACGGCCACCGCAACAACGACAACCAGGAGTACAGCTATCCAAATCCACTTCCCGCGCCTGCCAGCTTCCTTGCGTCTGGTCTCGTTTTCAGTGCTCATACGCTGCTTATATCGAAATAGACGCAGGAAACCAGCAGGACGACCGACTCCGTCAGCAATGATTGATTAGTCGGCAAGGATTCGGCAGTTCGTCCGCGAAGTTCAACGGGATTTCGAGTCCTGCGCAAGCGCGTTTGTGTTTCAACGCCAACACAATAAAAACCTTCGGCCCTCCATATGGAGGGCCGACGCGCCGTTTTCGGGATAGGACGTGAGTTCCTCAACTCATCGCCCGAAATCGATTCTGTCCATTTCAATTCCTGGGCACTTTAACATGCACACTGCGCAACGTGGTGTTGCCCGAGGCATCGGTGCAGGCGACGAGGATGGTGTAAACGCGCGGGCCGCGCTTGGAGGTGACTTCCGCGCGCAACTGCAAGCCCATGTCGCCGGTGATGCGCCAGTCACGCGGAGTGTTGTCATCCCAACCCGGTGAGCGTTCGCTGCTCACGACAGCAACGATCCGGCAGATCGGGTTGGGATCGCAATTGTCCTTTACGACCGCAGTGAGCGTCACCGGCACCATCCGGCCATTGGCGGGACGCAGAACGTCCGGACTCGCTGTCAGCGAGGAGAACGTCGGACGGCTCCAGTCGAAGATGTTTAATACAGTTGAGCAGGTTGCCTTGTTGCCGGCCGCATCCGTCACAGTGAACCGTACTTCGTGGCGGCCCACGCCGACCAGCGTCCCTGGCGCCGGATTCTGGGTAATCACCAGTTCCTTTCTTGGCGTGCAGTTGTCGGACGCTCCAAGGCGCCACCGGAGATCGGGAACAGCCGCCTGGCAGTTGGTGCGAGCGCGCCGGAAGATTTCCTCCGGGCAATGCACGACCGGCGACGTGACATCCGCCACAACAACGGTGACGGAGCAGGTCGCGCGATTGCCGGCAGTGTCAACCACGGTGAGGATGACTGTGTGGGTGCCGCACCGAACCACAGTGCCCGCAGCCGGGCTTTGTTCTTTCACCAACGCCAAGGCGGCTGTGCAATTGTCAGAGGCAACAAGGCCTTCAAGAAGATTCGGAATCAGCCCGCGGCCTCTCTCGCCTGCGGGAACCGTCCGGGACGCCGGACACTGGACCATAGGCGGAATCGTATCCAGACCAACCACGACCGCCACGCTGTCTTCCGCAGTGGCTCCCGCGGTGTCAATCACCCGTAAGGTGAAAAGATACGATCCAGCCGACAGCGTGACGCTCAAAGTTGCACCTATGCCAAGCGAAACGTTGCCGGCAAACCATTCGTAAGTGAGGGCATTGCCATCCGGATCGCTTGAGGCGCTACCGTCAAGTGTCACTTGGGCTTCAGAAACACCACAAGCAAATGACTGATCCGGACCAGCGTTCGCCACTGGCGGCTCATTTTCGTCACCGTTTGGCAGAGAGAGCAGAAACCACGCGGACTGACTTTGGTAGAGGCCTTCACCAACGATTTGTCGATTGTCGTTGATAAAGCGCGCGTCGGTCAGTTCCCAGCCGGAGTTAGCCGGCAGGAGTGTGTTCAAGTCGGTCATGGCGCCGTTCTCCCACAGGAAGGCGCGTTGCAGCCAGTTGATGTCTGTGGACGTGCCCACCACCTGGCCATGATTATTGATGTCCCGCGCAGTGGCGGTCGAGCCGCCAAGCGTGCCGAGATCTTGCGTCACCCCATTGGCGTAAATGAAGCCGTGGAAATCCATATCGCCAGCAAGAAATGAATTGCCGATGACCTTGCCCGCGTCGTTGATGTCGATGCCGCGGCTGACGGTACCGCCAAAGGTTCCAAGATCCCGCAGGACCGTCCCGTCAAAGAAGAAAGCGTGCGTTTCACTGTTCGCCGTGGTTGATTCACCCGTGACCTGGCCGGACTCGTTCAGTGCAATCGCCGTGCTCGACATTCCCCCAAGTGTCCCGAGATCGAGCATCGTGCCGCCACTATAACGGAAGGCATGGTGGGCGGAGTCACCTTCGATGGCCGCGAAACCGATCACCTGGCCTGCATTGTTAATTCTGTTGGCCGCGCTATACGAGCCGCCAAGCGTGCCGAGGTCCTGCATCCCGCCTCCGCTAGCAAGCCTGAAGGCGCGATAGCTGGAACCACCCGGAGAAGAATCTGATTGTCCCACGACCGTGCCCGCATCGTTCAGTCCGTTGGCTGAACTGAAAGAGCCACCGAGAGTACCGAGGTCGAGCAGATTGTTTCCCCCGCTGGCGAAAGCGTGGAACTCACCATCTCCAAGAAGAGAGGCCATGCCGACTACCTGACCGGCGTTATTAAGCGCGGATCCGACTGACATCGTACCACCCAGCGTGCCAAGATCCTGCGCGGCACCGTTGCTCCAGAGGAACGCGCGTTGCGCGGATTCAGAATCGAAGAAGTATCCCGCAGCCTGGCCATTGCCGTTCAGCGCGGTGACGGAGAATGGAGCGCCCGGGGCAACGATGGGAGTGATATTGACGGTCTGCGCCGAGAGGATCGTCGCAGCGAACGAGATCACCAGCGGCATGATCACGCGAACCGCTGCCTGCACTGTGTTTGAGAACTGGGATTTGACATTCATAAGACTGACCTTTCCAGCGCCTTTAAGCAGGCGTGATTCCAGCGAGGAAGGCCCCAAGTCGATTCGCATTTGAGAGAAGCTGGAAGAATCGCCGCGGTTTCGGACAGCCTAAGCGCTTGTCCGGAACTGATGCTCGTCCGCGTTCCTGCGAACCAGAGCAAGACGTGATTCTCATTCTCCTCGACGCTGCCAAAAGTTGGACATCTCGCGGAAAGGCATGGACTAGGGCAGACGGACACTTCCAGATTCGAGACATCTCTTCACCTCGCGAGGCGCCAGCAAGTCCCCCTACATCTCTTGTCCGTTCTATGGACGTCCGACAAACTTGATTTTGATACGAACACGTATAAATGACTTGTCCTCTCTCCAGCCCAATGCCATAGGATCGCGCCCATGAATTCCACGGCCAAACCGTTCTCAGTCACGCAATGGCTCATTGTTACCGTGGCCGCCATCGGGTTTCTCTTCGACACCTATGAACTGCTGATGACGCCACTGGTCGCGCCCGCCGCCCTCGCCGAGCTTCTGAAAGTGCCGCAGAACAACCCGCTGGTCACGGCGTGGGTTGGCAAGCTGCTCTGGATCACCGCGCTGTCCGGTGGCGTTTTTGGACTGCTGGGCGGCTGGCTTACCGACAAACTCGGACGCAAGACCGTGATGGCGGCGGCGATTTTCGTCTATTCGTTCTCGCCGGTGGCAGCAGCGTTCAGCAAGTCGCTGGAGGTCTTCGTGCTTTTCCGTTGCACGACGTTCATTGGCGTCTGTGTGGAGTTCGTCGCGGCTATCACTTGGCTCGCGGAAGTTTTTGAAGACAAGAAACAGAAAGAGCGCTGGCTTGGCATCACACAGGCCTTTGCCTCCCTTGGCGGCGTGTGCGTGACGGCGGTGAGCGCCTGGTTGTTGGCCCATGCGGCGACGCTGCCAGCCTTTGGGCTGCCGGCAGGACTCGGTGGTGCCGGGCCATCGAACTGGCGTTATCTCCTGCTCACCGGAATGCTGCCGGCAATCCCCATCGCGTTGCTGCTCCCATTCGTGCCGGAGTCGCGCGTATGGAAGGAACGCCGCGCGGCAGGGACGCTGAAACGTCCGAGCTTCGGCGCGCTCTTTTCGCCGGAGTTGCGGCGCATCACGCTGCTCACCGCGGCGCTCTCCGCGTGCGCCTACGGCATCGCCTTTGGCGCGCTGCAAGTCACCGTAGCGCGGGTGACACCCGGGCTACCGGAGCTTTCGGCACAAGCGAAGGAACTAGCACCATTGCGCAAAGAGGCTGAGACGCTGAACAGGCAGCTTCTTGCGCTACTCGAAAAGGATGCGGACGCAGCGGAGCAAAAGCCGGTGCGGGATTTAATCCGGGAGAATTTTTTCAAGCAGAAGCCGCTGAACGAGCAGGTGCAGAAGGCCAGCAACCAAGTTCAGTGGTTCCAGGAGATGGGGGGCCTTGCCGGGCGCATCGCTCTGGCGTTGTTGCTTTTCGTCGGCATCGCGCGCCGCTCGCTATTGCGGGTTTTCCAATTCCCCGCTGTTGTTGTGCTGCCCGCGACTTACTTTCTGTTGTTCAACAAAGGCGGCGACGTTTTTCTGTGGGCCTACGCGGCGTGCGGGTTTCTCACCGTCGCGCAGTTCAGCTACTTTGGCGAATATCTACCCAAAGTATTCCCGCTCCACCTGCGCGGTACGGGCGGCAGCTTTGCCACCAATGTCGGTGGACGCATGATTGGCACAAGCGCATCACTGCTTACAACGGTCGTGATTGCGCCAATGATCGCCGGCAGTGTCGAAGCAGTGCGACCGATGCACATCGCACAAGCCGCGGGCTGGGTTGCCACGAGCATCGCCATCCTCGCGCTGGTGCTTGGGCTGTTCCTGCCGGAGCCGAAACAGGAAGGTGGAACTGAATAGCCCTTTGGGCTTCTGCGTCCGGTGGGAGAAGCGCCTCATTCCGGCCGCAGAAAAATCTGGAGGCATCGCATGCTGGCGTGTTGCCATCCTTTTGGCTGGCGCTATCTTGGCAGGCGTGGCCTGGCGCGCAACCGACGACGCCTGATAACGGATGAATCGGCCGTGATAAACGCGGCAAAGATGCGGACAAGAACAACAAGTGCGCGAATTCTGCTGCTTTCAGGATGTTTCGGAGCGTTGGCTCTGACAGCGTCCGGACAGAATCAGCCCCCCCCACCGCTACCGACACCAGCGCAAAAACCCGCGGCCCAGCCCGCTCCAGCCAATCCGTCACCACCGGCTGCTAATCCGCCTGCTTCGACACAGCAGCCAGTTCAAGCCCTGCCTGCGGCTGCAAATCCGGGGTCGCCTGCGGTTCCGCTAATCAAGGGAAGCCCCGCTTTTGAAGCCGCAATTGCCGCGGCGCAGAAGGGCGATGCGGCTGCACAGTTTAAGGTGGGAATGATGTTCGCCGCCGGGAAGGAAGTGCCGAAGGATTTCTCCAAGGTCGTCGAATGGCTGCGCCTCGCTGCGAACCAGACCAATGTGGCGGCCCAATTCAATCTCGCGGTGTTTTATTCGCAGGGCGTCGGCGTGACGCAGGATTTTGCCGAGGCCGTGAAATGGTTTCGCAAAGCCGCCGAATTTGGCGACCGCTCGGCGCAATACAACCTCGGTGTTCTCCTGCTCAACGGCGCGGCAGGCGATCCCGATCCCGGTGAAGCCGGGAAATGGTTTCGCCAGGCTGCCGCGCAAGGCGACTTGTCCTCGCAGATTCAGTTCGCGCAGCTTCTCGCCGCCGGGCGGGCTATTGTGGCAGATCTCCCGGAAGCCTACGTGTGGTTCAGCGCGGCGATAGACCAAAGTAGTAAGGAAGCGGAAAACCTTCGCGATGATTTGCTGGCGCGCATGACGGCAACACAAATCACCGAAGGCCGCCGCCGCAACGCCATTCGCGGTGCGGTGGAAGATCAATACCAATTCGGCGCGGCCTGCGCCAAAGGCGATGGCGTGAAGCAGGACCTCGCCGAAGCTGCCAAATGGTTTCATGAAGCCGCGAGTAAAGGGCATCCGGAAGCCCAACTCAGATTGGGCCTCGCCTGCGCTGAGGGCAAAGGCGTGCCGCAGGATCTTGCCGAGGCTGCCAGATGGTTTCGTCTTTCGGCGGAGCAAGGGCACATCGTCGCGCAATACCACCTCGGCGTAGCTTTCGCGGAGGGCCGAGGTACCGGCACGAACAACGTGGAAGCTTTCAAGTGGCTGCGAAAAGCCGCAAGCCAAGGAGTAGCCGCGGCCCAACTTCGCGCCGGATTGATGTGTTTACACGGCGAGGGCACAGCGACCAACGTAACAGAGGCCGCACACTGGTTCCGGCTCGCGGCAGAGCGCGACGAGTTTGCGGCGCAGTTTCAACTCGCCAGCCTGCTCGCCCACGGACAGGGTGTGAAACGGGACTTTGCCGAAGCCGCCAAATGGTTTCGTCACATGGCGGAGCGCGGAGATGTGGTGGCCCAATTCAATCTGGCTGTTCTCCATGAACAAGGAAAAGGAGTGCCACCGTCGCCGGACGAAGCGCGCATCTGGTACCGCAAAGCGGCCGAACAAGGTCATGCAAAAGCCCAATGTCAGATCGGTCTGTTACTGACACGGGGAACGGCAACGAACTACTACGAAGCTGCGCAATGGTTCCGAAAGGCGGCAGATCAGGGCGAAACTCCCGCCCAGTACAATATGGGTGTCCTGCTCGACACTGGCCGTGGTATCAAACAGGATTTTGTGGAAGCCGCGAAATGGTATCGAAGAGCGGCCGAGAGTGGGCACGCAGTGGCCCAACTCAACCTCGGCAATTTGTTCGAACTGGGCCAGGGCGTTTCGAAGGAGATGGCTGAAGCGACGAAATGGTATCGCAAGGCTGCCGAGCAGAAAGAGCCGAAAGCCGAGTACGCGCTTGGCCTTTGCTATGTGGAGGGCCGCGGTGTGGCACAGGATTGGGTGGAGGGTTACAAATGGATTTCGCTGGCAGCAGTGCACGGCCATCAGCCCGCGATTGATTCCAAGGCGACGATTGAAAACAAGTTGACTCCGGAGCAGAAGGCAAAAGGCCAGGAACTTGTTACCTCAGCCTTGGCTAAAACCAAGGCGAACTAGGAGATCGAGCAGGAGAGAGCCGGGGATGTGCCCGCGCAGATTTCGTGCTGCAAGAAGTGTAAGAAGCGAGCGCGAAATAGTTTTCAGCGGGTATTGGTCGACGTTGCTTCGTTGATTCGATAAGCCTGTCTGCGCTTGGCCACGATCCCGATTCCGACCAGTCCAAACACGACGCCAAGCGTGATGAGTAGCACACCGAGTCCGACGAGCCAGCCCATCGGCTTGCGCGGTCTCGCGGTGAATCCATCTGTAACGTCCGTACTCAAGTCAGCGAATGATGACGCCAAAGCGAGGAGACGCCAGCGCATTTTTGTTAACATTGACATCCAAGGCGTAAAATTTCTTGGTCGCCACACTGCACGCTCTATACTCGCTGACATGAATCATGTCGGCATTGGCTACGATGTCCACCAACTGGTCGAAGGGCGGACACTCGTTCTTGGCGGCGTCGAAATCCCGCACCGCAAAGGTCTTGATGGACACTCGGACGCAGACGTGTTGATGCATGCGATTTGTGACGCGGTGCTCGGAGCGTTGGGCGAAGCAGACATCGGCCACTTTTTCCCAAACACCGACGCCCGCTGGCGCGGCGCGCCCAGCAAAGTGTTTCTTGAGGAGGCCGCCCGCCAGGTGGCGTTCCGCGAAGGAAGAATTGTCAACATTGATTCCACGCTGATCGCGCAACAACCAAAAATCTCCCCGCACCTCAAGGAAATGAAAATCAACATCGCCACGGCGTTGGGCCTGACCCCCAATCGCGTGGGCATCAAGGCCACCACCAACGAGCATCTCGGGTTCATTGGACGCGCGGAGGGCATCGCGGCGATGGCGGTGGCAAGCGTGGAGATTCCGGAAGGCAAGGTTGCCGACTAACGCCCCGCGTTCGCGAATCGCACAATGGCCAAAGGAGAAATCAGTTGGGTCCGCCTGAACGAGGAAGGTGTGAAGCTTCAAGTTTACGCGCACCGTGTCGGCACTCAATGGAACTTCTATGTTCGCGAGAAGCGATTCGATGACTGGCAGGAGTTGGAGCATCCACCCCTTGATGACTGGCTGGAATTGCTGGATGGCGTCCGCCGCCGGGCACAGCGTCGCCTAGTCCGGCCGGAGGAAATTCAACGCATTGAAAAAATCATCCGCGAACGGTTTCCTGAAGCCGATCTTTGAACGGTCGCAACGCGTCCGCCAATTCAACCCCCGTGACAAGCTATGACAGCAAAGCCCATCATCCTCATGTCCGGCAGCACCGATGACCGAGGCGCCGAGTTCACGGATTATTCGCTCAGCCTCTCGATGAACTATCCGTCGGCTCTGATGGCGGCGGGAGGCTTGCCGTGGCTGCTGCCCTGCCGACCGGAGCGTCGCTTCGTGACTGCGGCAGTCGAACGCGCCAACGGCGTGCTTCTGACTGGCGGCGACGATGTTGACCCAAAACTGTACACAAAAAGGCTTCCACCCAAGGTGGCAAAGACCGTCCACCGGGCGCACCGGGACCGTGATTTGTTTGAACTCATGTTGATTGACGAAGTGTTCCGCCAACGGAAGCCGCTCCTTTGCATTTGTCGTGGACACCAGGTTTTAAATGTCGCTTTAGGAGGCACTCTGTTTGCCGATATACCTCAGCAGATACCGCGGGCCATGAACCACAGCCGCACAGATCGAAAGGACCACGTGGTCCACGACGTTTTCTGCGAAGCAGGTTCGTTGATGGCTGTATTGGCGGGCGGAGACCGGCTGGGTGTGAACAGTTCACACCATCAAGCCGTGGCGCGCGTGGCGAAGTCCTTGCGTGTCACCGCGGCCAGCGGGGATGGAGTGGTTGAGGGTCTGGAACTGGCGCCGGCTGCGGACGGCCGTTTGCCGTATCTGCTGTCTGTTCAGTTCCATCCGGAAAGGCTGTTCGCGCGGCACGCCGAACACCTGGAACTGTTCAAGACATTTGTCCGTGCCTGCCGCAAGCCGCGGCGGACGAAGCGGTGAAGTTGTAAATCATGAAGCCGAAAATTTTGTTGGTGGACGATCAGCAGGAACTGCGAACCTTGCTGGCGGACAGTTTCAAGGCGCGCGGCTACGAGATCATGGAAGCCTCCGATGGCGCAAGCCTCAAAGCGGCCTTCTCCGGGCAACAGCCGGACGTGTCCCTCCTCGATCTGAAGCTGCCCGATGCCGACGGTCTCGAGCTTCTCACGGCGCTAAAAGCCCAATGGCCTGACACCGAGGCCATCGTGCTGACTGGTTACGGATCACTCGATCACGCTGTCGAAGCCACGAAGCGCGGCGCTTTCCATTTCCAAACCAAGCCGCACAACGATGGCATCTTCAACCTTGTCGAGCGTGCCCTGGAACGGAAACAACAGTCCCAGGAAAACAGCAAGCTCATCGACGCTCTCAAACGTATGAGTGGCGATTCCTCGCCCATCTTTCATTCGCCCCAGATGAAGGCGGTGATGAAAACCATCGAGCGCGTCGCGCCCAGCGATGTGTCCGTTCTCATCACCGGGGAGAGCGGCACCGGCAAGGAGGTCGTAGCGGACATGATTCACACCCTGAGCAAGCGGGACAAGGGGCCGTTCATCAAAATCAATTGCGCCGCCCTGCCCCGCGAGTTGATCGAGAGCGAGCTTTTCGGCTCAGTCAAGGGATCCTTCACTGGGGCCACCGAAGATAGGAAAGGTCTCTTCCGCCAGGCCGAGGGTGGCACACTGCTGCTGGATGAATTGTCCGAGATGCCCGTCGATACGCAGAGCAAACTCCTCCGTGTGCTCCAGGAAAAAGAAGTCCGGCCCGTCGGTGGACGCACCAGCTTCAAAACTGATTGCCGCATCATCGCCGCGACAAACCGCCACGTGGAAGAGGCAATTAAAGCAGGGAAGCTGCGCGAAGACCTTTACTACCGTATCAGCGCGATTTCGATCCACCTGCCACCGCTCCGTGAACGGCGCGACGACGTCTTGCCGCTGGCTCGTGCCTTCCTGAAGCGGTTCGCTGCGCAAGCTGACCGCGTGATCAGCGACTTTGATTCCGCTGCCTCCGAGCGACTGCGCCGCTACGATTGGCCTGGCAACGTCCGCCAGTTGCAGAACGAGATTCAGCGCACGGTTTTGATGTGCGAAGGTCAGGTTGTGGAAGTCGCCGACCTTTCCATTGGTGAAACGCCGGGCAATTCACCCGGTGACACCGGCGATCAGAATCTGACGCTTATGGAAGCAATGGAGCGCAGCAAGATCATCGAGGTGCTCAAGGAAACCGGCGGCAACAAACTCGAAACCGCCAAACGCCTGGGCATCGGCCGCCAGACTCTCTACAACAAGATCAAGGCCTACCAGATCGCTGCGTAGCAACTGGGGAGTTGGAGTATTGGAGTGTCGAGAATCGCTTGCCTGCCCTCACTCCAAGACCTCATCGCTCCGATACTCCAACACTCAACGCTCCAGCATCCCCTCTAACCAAGGTACGGAATTGTTAGCGGGCCTTGCGGGAGGACGGCAACGCGTGCTTCCGGTCCAAGCGACTCCAAACGCTTCTTCACCTCTGCGCCGATGTCGCGGCAGGACGTGAGATGACAGGCGCGCAAGACTTCCTCCGGCAGCGAACTGTAAACGAGCACCTTCGCTTTTCGTTGCACCAGCGCCTGAATCTGCGCCTGCCATTGCTCCGGACGCACAAAACCCGGACTGGTCAGCATGGCGAGAATTTCTTCCGGACTGCTGGCGCTGCGGAGTAGTTTGTCGAGCGGGCTGTTGGACGGGACGCCTTCACGGCACTCGGCGGCAAGGATGAGCGTGCCGCCCGCCTTGATGATGCGCGCTCCGGCGCTCATGCCTTTCACGCCCTGGTACAGATTCATGTCGAGCGGATAACCGCTGTTGGTCGTCACCACCAAGTCGAACGGCGCCTCCACTTTTTGCATCGCCGACTGCCGCACAAATTCAGTGCCTGCCTTGTGGGCCTTGATGATGTCGCCGGCGAAGACGTTTGTGATCTGTCGTTCCTCGTTGAGCGTGACGTTGAGCACGAAGCTCGGGCCAACCCGCAGCGCGATGTCCCGCAATTCCTCCCAGAGCGGATTGCCCTCGGTCACGCCGAAGGTCGCGTTTGGATCGCCGATGTTTTTCGCGCCGTGATTGCTCATCACCGTTTCCAGCGCCGCCGTGCCGGGACAGATTCCCTTGATGCCGCCGCTGAAACCAGCGAAGAAATGCGGCTCAATAAAACCGGTAACGATCCTTACGTCTGCTTCAACGACATGCCGGTTGATGAGCGCAGGCGTGCCGTCCCGCGTCGTGCCAAGCTGGACGTGCGCCGCGCGGTTTTCTGGTTCGTGGTTGAGCACATGGTAATCGCGCACGATTTCCGGCGTAAGCATCTGCTCCAGTTCGGCGCGCGTATTTGGACGGTGCGTCCCGAGCTGGTTCAACAGCGTGATGTTCTCACGTGGAACATGGGCCAGGTGTTGCAAGAGCCAGGGTATCAGCCGGTCGTTCGGTGTGGCACGCGTGATGTCAGAGAATGAAATGCAAATCTTGTCACCGGGATGGACAACTTCCTTCAGCGGTTTGGAGCCGATGGGATTCTCCAGCACCCGGATCACGGCGCCCCGTTCATCCTTCAATCCGGCTGTGTGCGCCGGAGCGATGACGGTGATGCGGTCTTTGGGCAACTCCACGGACAGGCTTCCCTGGCCGTAGGCAAGATTTACTTTCATGCGTTGCGATCTGAAATTCTCCCTGACGTGTAGCGGAATTGGTGTCCCGAAGCCAATCCGAAATCAGCCGCCTACTGGGTTCCATACCCACTTGTCGACCTTGATTAAGTCTGGTTCTATCAGGACATGAAACTGAAACGATTTCAAATCGTCATGGTCTTGAGGTTTTCTTTGGTGGTCATCCTCGCTTCCTTTCTCGCCGGATGCATCACCAATCCTGAAACGGGCCGCCGACAGTTGTTGCTCATTCCGGAAAACGAAATGACTCAGCTCGGCTTGAACAGTTTCAACCAGATGAAGAAGGAGGTGCCCATCAGCAGAGACGCCCGGGCCAATGAACTGGTCCAGCGTGTCGGCAAACGCATCGCGTCAGTAGTCAATTTGCCAGGAGCGCAGTGGGAGTTCGTAGTGTTCGAGAGCAAGGAAGCCAATGCCTTTTGCCTGCCAGGTGGAAAGATCGGGATTTATACCGGCATCCTTCCGATCACCAAAGACGACGCGGGGCTGGCGGCGGTGATGGGACATGAAGTGGCGCATGCCACACTGCAACATGGGCGCGAACGCATGAGCGAAGGCCTTACAACACAGGTGATCGGCCAAGGTCTGGGCGCGGCGGTCAATGCCGCCGATCCGCGTTGGACCGGGGCATTCAATCAATTGTATACGCCCATCACACAATTGGGAGTCGCCCTACCGCACAGCCGCACGCAGGAATCCGAAGCGGACTGGCGCGGTTTGATGTATATGGCCAAAGCGGGTTACGATCCTGAAGCGTCGGTTGAGTTTTGGGAGCGGTTCGCGGCGTTCAACAAACAAGCGGGCGGCGGTGGCACGCCATGGTTTCTCCGCACCCATCCGCTCGATGAAAAGCGCATCCAGGATCTAAAGCGGCGGATGCCGGAAGCCAAAGCCCAGTCTCGGGCAGCAAGATAGGGACGACCTGTATGCGGTAACACACGCCGGTTGCTCACGCCACCCTCTTTTTCCAGACGTAGCGCAGCATTAAAACCTTGCCCGCAGCCGTCAGCGGAATCGCCAGAATGCCGCCAAGGATGCCACCGAGAACAGTTGTGCCCACCATCACGGCAATGATGATCGTCAACGGATGCAGTCCCGTCCGGTCGCCCATGATCTTGGGCTGGATGACGAATCCCTCGAGCGATTGCACCACGGCAAAGACCACAAGGACCAGCAATGGATGCTGCCAGTCGCCGAACTGGACAAACGCTATGACCAGGGCCGCCGCGCACGTGGCAATCGCGCCCAGGAAGGGAATCATCGTCAGGAACGTGGCCATTACACCCAGCAGCACCGCGTAAGGCAGGCCGATGAGCAGAAATCCAATCGTGTAGCAAATACCATCGCAAATCGCCACCAGCACCTGCCCGCGGAAGAAAGCGATCAGATGTTCGTTGATCGCCTTGATGACGAAGATCAACTCGTCCTTGAAACCCGATTGGCTGACCGGCAGGTAATCCGTCCAGTGCGACTCGATGCCGCGTTTCTCCAGCAGAAAGTAGAACGCGTATACCGGCACAAGCGCCAGCCCCGCCAGCAAGCCGAAGAACGAAGCGACACGTGATACCTGGTTGAGCGCCCATGAACCGATTTTAGGGGCGGTCTTGGCGAACCAGTCGGCTGCGGACTTGAACGTGTCCTTCCCAATCAGACCGCTCCAGAACTGCGATGTATCCGTGCCAGGAGGTGGCGCGTTCGTCGTGACCGTGCCGCTCTCGGCATTGGTCACAATCAGGCTCTGCGCGGCAGGCGCATTGGTCCTGGTCATCTCCAGCCGCCGTTGCAGCAGTTTGTTCAGCACGGATGGCAGCCGAGGATTGTTCACCCATCCTTCCACACGAGCCTGTACATTCGTTGCGTATTGTGGGATGCGGCTGACGAGCGCGTGCGATTCCGTGACGATCTGTGGGACCACGCTGCCCACCAGGCCCAGTACCAACAGAACTGCGCCGGCAAACACGACTAGGATGGCACGGGTCCGCGGCACGCGGCGGCGTTCCAGAACATCGACGACAGGATCGAGCAGATAGGCAATGACACCCGCGATGGCCAGCGGCCAGATGACTGGCGCGAGAATGTGCAACACCTGGCCCAAACCCCAAATCAAAGCCACGACCAGCAGAAGGATCGCGGCGGCAGCCAGACCGGTCAATGCGAGCCAGATGACGCGCGCTTGTTTGGGAGTCGGAGGCGGAAGGCCCATGAGCAGCGTCAACCTTGGCCAAGCTTCTTCGACTTCTCAGTGGCGGCGCGCACCGCATTGACCAACGCGCCGCGCACGCCAGCTTTTTCCAATTCGTGAAGTCCTTCAATGGTTGTGCCGCCGGGGCTGGTGACCATGTCCTTGAGTGTGCCGGGATGTTGTCCAGTTTCCAGCAGCAGCTTCGCGCTGCCGAGCAGTGTCTGCGCCGCGAGCCTGGTGGCGATGTCACGCGGCAGGCCCGCCGCCACGCCGCCGTCGCTCAACGCTTCGATCATCAGGAACGCATATGCTGGGCCGCTCCCGCTTAGCCCCGTCACAGCATCCAGCAGAGACTCTTTGACCTGGAACGCGACGCCGACAGCGGAGAAAAGCTTTTGCGCGAGTTGCGCGTCTTCCGCCGTCGCGGACTTGCCGCACGCAAACGCGGAAGCCGAAGCACCGACCAGCGCGGGCGTGTTCGGCATCACGCGAATAACCGGCGCGCCCGAAGGCAGCGCGGCTTCCATCCGGGCGAGCGTGACGCCAGCGGCGATAGAGATAAGGAGATGCCTTTCGGTGAAGTGCGTCCGGGCTTCGGCAAGCACGTCGTTCACATTTTCCGGTTTGACCGCCAGCACGACGACACTGGCGAACTTCAGCACTTCTGAATTCGCGGCAACAGTTTTGATCCCGGCTTCCTTGCCGATGGCATTGCGGGCAGCTTCGTAAGGATCACTGGCCAGGATGCTCTCCGGGGTGGCGAGTCCGGCTTGGATAAAACCCCGAGCGAGAGCGGTGGCCATCTTGCCCGCGCCCAGAAAGCCCAGCTTCAAAGCGGAAGACATGCGCGGGTTGTAACAGCTTGCTTCGCCCAGCGGAAGGGTTTTCGGGCGTGACAGGCGCAGTGGAGCATGCCGCCGTATCTTGCCGGCGGGGAGGCGGGGAGAACACATGGACCCCGAACACGCCTGCTTGGTTGTTCGGACGATTCTGCCGGCTGGAAGCCGGCAGCACATTACTCAAACCTTCAGCAGCGCGCGCGCTTCGGCCATCGCAGGGGCCGGACGACCGTACTCGCTCGCCGTCACGCGGGCCAAGCCCACGAGATGACGCCAGCGGAACGCGGCGCGGGTCGTGGCGAATTCCTCCGAAACCGTGCGATAGAATTTCTCCGCGTGCAACGCGCCGTCCTCGCTCACGGCATAGCGCAGCATCAAGTCGAAGACCGGCCGAGGATCGTGGCCCAGTTCGCCATAACGATGGACCAGCCCGCTGGCGCGGGCCTGGAGGTTGCCGCGAATCGCCTCGTCGGTTTGGCGCAGCAGGGTGGCCGCGTCTGTGGCCTTGGCTTCTTCGATGTGGCGTCGGAGCGGCAAGGGCTGCCAGTTGAGGAAATCGCCGCCTCGCTGCGTGCGGTCGTGCGCCACTTGATATGCGCCAAGGATAAGGCTGGCAAAACAGTTCCGTGCGTTGCTCACGCGCGCCATGTTGCGCCAGGCGTTCGCGGAATCGCTGGCGTGGACGCCGATGGAATCGCCATGCACGCTGCCGATCGGCTTGCCCGCCACTTCGCCGCTGGGCGTGCGGCCTATGTCGCGCAACACGAGTTGATTGGCCGCGAGGGTCAACGCTTCGCCGATGGCGGACGGTGACATGCCTTCGGCGAGTGCTGCCGCCGCAGCGGCCGCAGCTTCCTGTGGAGAAGATTTGAACATGGTCTGGCTCATTTGATCGACCCAGGCGTCGTCGGGCTGACGATCTCCCGGCGAGCGTCCCAAGAGCTTGTGTTCTTCGAAAAGTTTCGGAAGCAGCGAACGCGGCTCGTTCCATGATGGAACGTTCGACCAGGATTCCGCCTTCACACAATAGCGGACGGACTGCCGGAGCAACGTGTGCGCCTGTTCTTTGCCGATCAACCCGAGCAAGTCCCACGCGCGATACGGCAGCACGACACGATGGACTTCGGTCGTGTCCTGCACCGCATACAGCACATGGTTGAAGGCGTCCTCCGCGGAAAGCTGCGCGAGCGCGGCAAAGGTCCGCTCGGCTTCGTTGACATCCTTCCGTCGCACCGCTTCACGCACCAACTCGCCGCCGATACGCCCCTCGGCCAGGGGGCCGGGCTTGACCGGTTGCAGGACTTCTTCCTTGCGTCCGCCGCGTTCCTGGATGCGGTTCGTGTTTCGATAAAGAACCTTGAAGACTGGCAGCGGCTGCAACTCCTTCGGCATCTCCTGCGCCATGTGCAACGCGGGCGCGAGGGCCATCATGGTGTGGAAGCCAACGTAGTCTTCGCCACCGAATGTGCGGGCATTCGCGAGCGCGGCGGCGGCGACCAGTCGGCGCAAGTCGGCGCCAGAACGCATCTGATCCATCAGCGCAGGCAGCAAGCGATCGGCGGGCGTTTCCTGCATCAAGCGGACGAGCGGCTCCAACGAGCCAAAATTCAGCGCCCCGCTCTCTTCCGCCGCCAAGGCAGAACTCAGGCCAAGGTCACTGGCGACTTCAAAGCCAACGGTGGCGATCAACATGCCCCGGCCAACGTCGGCCAGGAATTCACGGCGGGTTCCGGGTGTGCGCGTATTCATAACGTTGCTCCTTTTGGACGAGGAATCTCTTAAGGCCATGCATGTGTCATACGCCTGTGGCGGAAGGCGTCAAGCCGTATGATCGGCCAATTCGGGAGGAACCTGCAGAGGCCAAACTCTGCCGAAACGCGTTTACCGCACAGGCCCCCGGCTCTGAATTGCGCACGCTTGATATGAAAGAATTTTAATCCAAAATTCATGACACGTTAATCAAGTCCCTGTTCTGATGTGGGATCAATTCTTATGCGCTGCCTGCTCGTTGAAGATGAAAAGAAAGTCGCGGACTTCGTAGCCCGCGGATTGCGGGCCGAACGGTTTGCGGTGGATGTGGCCAACGACGGCAACAGCGGATGGGATTTGGCGTCCAAGTTCGATTACGACTTGGTTATCCTCGACCTGATGCTGCCGGGCATGGCCGGGACGGAACTCCTGGAACGCATCCGAAAAAAGAGCGCAAGCACGCCGGTATTGATTCTGACGGCGCGAGACGCCACCCGCGATAAGGTCAAGCATTTCGAAGCCGGCGCGGATGATTACCTGACCAAACCGTTCGCCTTCGCCGAACTGCTCGTACGCGCGAAGGCCCTGTTGCGGCGCGGCCCCATCAACCGGGACAGTGTTTTGCGCGCAGGCGATCTGGAATTGGATCGGCTTTCGCAGCACGTCCGGCGCGCTGGCAAACGAATACTCCTGACCTCAAAGGAATACGCTCTCCTGGAATACCTGCTGTCCAATTCTGGCCGAGTGTTGTCGCGCACGATGATCATTGAACACGTCTGGGACCAAAGCTTCCAGGGGCTGACCAACATCGTGGACGTGTATGTCAGACACCTGCGCACCAAGGTGGATGAGGGCCATCCCCAAAAGTTGATTCACACTGTCCGTGGCGCGGGTTATTGCTTGAGCGACGGGGACGAACCGTAAACATGCGTTCAATCAAATTCCGGCTGGTGACATGGTATGCGGGTTGGCTCACACTGTTGTTTATTGTCTTCGGCGTCTTCGTTTACCTGAGCCTCAGCTATTATTTGAAGCGCGACCTGCGCGAAGCCCTGGCCCGGCGTGTCCGGCAGGTGGCTGTGTTGGTGCAACGATCTCCTCTCGGGCGGGAAGCACTGGGACGGGAAATCCACCATACCTTCGCACCGGAAGCCAACAATCGGTTCACGCGCGTGACGCTCAACGGAGTAACAACCTACGTCGCAGGGCCGCCCTCCGACCGAAGCTTCAATCCGAACATCGTGCCCGCCGCGCGAGACGCGGCCAATGGCGAATCCTTCGACAGGCGACTGCTGCCCGACGGTACGGCGCTGTTCATCGTTGTTCTGTCGCGCACCACTGGAACCAACATCTACGTGACGGAAGAAGGCTCGGCGGAAGCGCCGATCAAAACGACTCTGCACCGCTGGCTTCTGGTCCTGGTGCTGGGTCTGGCCGTGCTAATCCTGGGCGCGGTATCAGGCGGTTTCCTGCTCGCGCATCGGGCCCTCGACCCGGTGGATCGCATCATTCGCAGCGCCGAGAGGATCAGTTCTCGCAACTTGAACCAGCGCCTGCCCGTGCCCAATACCGGCGACGAACTGCACCGACTGTCGATTGCGCTCAATCACATGATCCAGCGCCTTGAGGACGCCTTTCAACATTCACAGCGCTTTCTCGCCGACGCCTCCCACGAGCTGCGCACTCCTCTGACCGTCATGCAGGCGGGTCTTGAAGCGATAACGGAGAAAGCCAACGCCAAGCTGGATCTTCACGAGATTGCCAGCAGTACGCTGGAGGAGACGGAACGGCTGCGGAAGATCGTCGAAGGACTCTTTGCGTTGAGCCGGCTGGACGCGGGAGAAGCGCTGGAGAAATCAGCCCCGTTCGATCTGGGTGAACTGGCAGCGACCACCGCCGATCAGATGTGTTTGCTCGCGGAAGATAAGGGCATCACCGTCCAATGCCGGAGGGACCAGAAGGTAATAGTTGAAGGAGATCGCGCCCGTCTAAAGCAAGTCGTAGTCAACTTGCTGGACAACGCCATCAAGTACACGCCCAAAGGAGGACGGGTGGACATTCGCGTCAGCGCGCGGGATGGGAAAGCGTTGCTGGAAGTTTCTGACAACGGCATCGGCATTCCCGAAGAATCGTTGCTCTCCGTCTTCGAGCGGTTTTACCGCGTGGACAAGGCGAGATCGCGCGACCTGGGCGGGGCCGGGCTAGGGCTTCCCATCGTGAAGTCCATCGCCACAGCGCATCGCGGTCGAGTGGAAGTGCGGAGCAAAGAGGGAGAAGGCAGCAGCTTCATCGTCGAATTGCCGCTGGCCGCTAACGGTTGAAGCCACTGCTTCGAAAACACAACGCGCGGTTCCCCACAGGTGAAATATTTCGCCTCGAAAGAATTCCGGGGTAATGCATTATTCCTTCCGGGCCGGAAAAGAAAAAGACCGGACCCCTCAGGTCCGGTCTTGATGTTTAGAGCCTAAGTCGGGTCTTCAGTGGCTCACGGGGCCGTGAACTGCAGCCGGAAGAATCGCGCCGCCCCGCTTGCCGCACGG
>Ga0187893_10001341_pt1 | contig 59848 bp, 36 predicted proteins | sample MA1701074metaG_FD_139574 | JGI IMG/M metagenome (GOLD analysis project Ga0187893, IMG submission 139574) | White microbial mat communities from a basaltic lava cave in the Kipuka Kanohina Cave System on the Island of Hawaii, USA - MA170107-4 metaG ... | reverse complement strand
GAGCCCTGGAACGAGGATCGAAACCGCCGGTCGAAAAAGATCAACTGGCAATTCCGAACCGCCGACGCGAGAATCAAACTGCGGAGACTTTACCCGCAGATTGAATTGGAATGATGCACTAGGCGGAAACTTCACATCGGGAGGCGCTTGCGGCATGGAGGGCGTTTGCTGCGCCGCGGATCACACGTGCATGGAAACGAGCATGATTTGCTGTACGCAGGCCGGCGGGACGTTTCCGGGCGGGACGTTCTCGCCCGGCTCCACCTGCGGACAAACCGGTGCATGCCGTCAGGGCAACAACTGCGTGCAAACGACCATGGGCTGCTGCCCATCGGGCTGGCAATTCGACGCCGGCAACGATTGCGACGCGTGCCGCATCCGGCCGAGTCAGCAGAGGGTGCCGGCCGATTGGGACAGCGACAACCCAATGGTGCGGCTCAAGGCAAACCAAAAACTCCACGGCCTGGCCGTTGAGGGCGAATCCGTTTCACCGGCTCCCCCGGCCCGCGTGGGGCGCGGCGACCACGCAGGGAGCGACTCGTCCGTTCGTACCGGCGGCTCGATCAGCATCTTCATCGACTCCGGCGTGCTGAAAATCATCGGCACAAACAAAGTGGACAGCATCCGGCTGGCGCTGAAAGACGGCGATCCCTCCATGCTGGAGATCTACTCCCCGGTCGGGGGCACCGTGCCGATTTCCACGCAGAACATGGGGGATTTCTCGTCGATACTGGTGGAGGGCGGTGATGGCGACGACGTCATCGGGGTTGACGGTCGCTTCGGCAACATCGCTGCCGCCAAGCCGCTCACGCTCGACGCGGGCAACGGTCAGGACATCCTCATCGGCGGTACCGGCAACAACACTGTGCCGGAAGTCATCAGCATGATGAACGTGCTGAACAATGCCCGCGCTTTGACGGCGCGGGTGGACAACTTGCTCGCCTTGGTCGGGGCCGTCGATCCGCTCGGAGCCGGCACGGACGACCTGCTCTCCAAAACCATCGACCTTCTCGAGCGCGTGGAGGCCGATTTTGTACTACCGGCCGCCGATTTCGTATCCGAAGCGCGGGACAAGCTCATCACGCCGCTGACCGAGAAGGTTATCGAAACCCGTGACGGGATCATGAATCAAGCGGGTTTGTTGCTGATCGAGGCCAAGGAGAACCTGGCGGATGGTGCGCAGACCCTGTTGGTCGACGCGAAGGTGGAGCTGAAGGAAGGCGCTGAGCACCTTGCGTCTCAAGCCAACGCCTTGTACATCGACACTCAACTACTCCGAAGCGACGCAACCCAGATGCTTCTACCGCCGCCCGATGGAGCTTCTGATCTCACGGAACAGCTTGATCTCCTGGCCGCACAACTCGACGCCCTGGTGCTCATTTGTGAGACGAAAGATCCACAGTTTCCGCCGCCGATCTTTTCATTTCCGGATCCCAGGGACGTGTGCCCGGAAATTGAGGAACTCGTGATCTGCATGGAACAGCACGTCTTGGATTACGAAGCGCTGGCCGACGGGAAAGAGAGCGAGGGCGACATCCTTGAAGGCCGCGGCGAAATCCTCTCCGAGCCGGACCTCGAGTGCCTTGGGGATCGGGACTTTCTCCCGGCGTGCAACGACTACGAGACCCGGGGCGAGTTGTTTGAGAACAGCGCGCATGACTTCGTCAAGTTGAAGGCCGACCTGCTGGTTTCAAGTGCCGAGGGCTATGCAAACTCGCTCGAATCGCTCTTTAGCGGCGCCGGCGCCATGCTTTTCAATGGTCAAACCGGCACGATGGATCAGTTTGAGGGCGCTGCGGCTAACTTTCAAAGTGACGTCGGCGCCGACATCGGCGGGAAAATCGCCCAGGTGGAAGCGGAAATCGAGGACCTCATGACGGACCTCAAGACCCTCACCGATCAAGCCTTGGCCATCCTCCAGGGTGGCGCGCGAGAAGCCCGGCCGAGAGCGAGCACCTGCAACATCAATCCGACCAACACGATCAACGGCGGGCCCGACGCCAATTTCCTGATGGGCACCCTCGGCGATGATGAGATCAACGGCAACGGGGGCTCCGACCTGATCATCGGCGGCGCCGGAAACGACCGATTGAACGGCAACGACGGCTTCGATTTGATTTTCGGCGGGTCCGGTACGAACGAAATCAACGGCGGCGAGGGCGTGGACATCCTCGTGGGCTGGACCGGAATGGATTGCATCCATGGCAACGACGGGCTCGATCTCATCCTCGGCATGGACGACAACGACGTGCTGAATGGCGACAACTACATCGACGTGATCATCGGGAACCAGGGCGACGACATGATTCAGGGTGGACAGGGGATCGACCTATTGATCGGCGATCTGTCGTTTCCACCTTTTAACGAATCCGGAATGGACACGATCCAGGGCGACAACTGCATCGACGTCATTCTCGGCGGCAACGGTACGGACATACTCGTCGGCGGCCCGGGCCAGAAGGTGAACATCGGCGACAACTTCTCCATCGAGGTGGGCAACGTCATTTTGGGAGGGGCCGGCGCGGACACGATGTACGGTGAAAACAACCCGGCCACCGGCGAGAATGGCATCGACGTTTTGATCGGTGGACCCGATTCCGGAAATGACGTAATGCACGGCGGAAACGGCGGCGAGATCAAAATCGGCGATTTCTCGCTCAAGCTGGGCAACGTCATCCTCGGTGGAGGCGGCAACGACCTCATCACCGGCAAGGACGGCATCGACGTTTTGTTCGGCGGGGACGGGTGCGACACGATCAGCGCCGGCAAGGGGTCTGAGCTGGTGCTCTTCAACGATACGTTTCGCCTGAAACTTGGCGATCTGATCTTCGGTGACGGCGAGGGCGATTGCCTGCACGGCGATGGCGAGTCCTCGACCTTGCAGCCGTGCATGGGGTTGCCTTGCAGCGCATCGTGCACCGCACTCTCGCCCGCATCCGACGACCAGGACCTCGACGTCATCTTCGGCGGCGGCGGCGGCGACCGGATTTTCGGTTACGACGGCGGCGATCTGACCATTCAGAACTTCACGTTGAAGATCGGCAACGCGACCTTCGGCGGAGCCGGCGACGACTGCATCGTTTGCGAAGCGGGCATCGATTTTTCCTTCGGCGGAGACGACAACGACACGATCGAATGCGGCGTGGGGGATATCATCGAAAACGAGGCGGGAACCTTCAAAATTGACGTCGGCGATTTCATCTTCGGCATGTCCGGCAACGACATTCTCCACGGCGACCAGCCCACCCCGCCGAGCCCCCACGTCAACGACGGTATCGACCTGATCATCGGCGACGTCGGCATGGACCGTATCTACGGCGGCGGCGGCGGATTGATCGAATTCACCAACGTGGACGTCAAATTCACCTGGGGGAACTTCATTTTCGGCGGACCGGACGACAACATTCTGATCGGAGACTACGAAAACCTGGGCTCCGAACGCGAGCTGGCCATCGACTTCATCGTCGGCGGTAACCAAAAGGACACCATCCACGGCAGCGACGGCTCTTTCATCGAAATCACGCCCAACGGGTTTGGGGTGATCGTATTCTTCGGCAATCTCATGTTCGGCCGCGGCGACGACGACATCATCGATGGCGCGGACAGGACCGGCGGAACCATCCCCCAGATTGTGCGAGATCTCTTGGATCCGACAACCAGTTCGATTGTCACGTTTGTGGAAGACGCTTTGTTGGCTTTGGGAGTGGAACAGAGCAAGGTGGACATGATCCTCATGGAATTGAAGATGGGGATGGACGACGTCCTTTCGGGGCCGATTTCCCTGGGCGGCGTCTTTGGCGGCATGGATCTGGTATTCGCCGGAGGAGGAAACGACATCATCCGCACTTACAACGGTATCGATCTAGCCTTCGGCGGCGATGGCGATGACCCCCCCAACCCAAACGCGAGCGCCGGAAGAGTGTTTGATCTGGGCCAGGGTGGGCTTTTCTTCATCGTATACAACAACGTCCCGATTCCCTTCCCCCTCGGCAACCTCGGTTTCGGCAACATGGATAACGACACGATTACCAGTGCGGGGCGTCCCTGGGAGATTGACCTGCTCTTTGGCGGTGACGGCTGCGACACGATTTACGCGGGCGAGGGCGGCTTCATCGACCTGGCCTTCGGCAATTCCGGGGCCGATGTCATCAAGAACCTTCCGAGCAGCAATCAACTGAAGTTTATCATTGCGGATCTCTTCTTCGGCGGTCCCGGACCGGACGACATCGACGCCGACGGAACCGTCCTGAATCTGGTGTTCGGCGGGGCCGCGGCCGACACGATCCGCGGCGGCACCGCGCTCGCGGACATTCTCTTCGGCAATGAAGGCCTGGACACGATTTACGGCGGTGGAGGACTGTTGGATCTGATCTTCGGCAATCGCGGCCCCGATGTCATCTACGGAGAAGGGGGCGCCCTTGACGTGATCTTCGGCGGGTCCGTTCAAGGAGGCGCCGGCGACATCATCTACGGTGGCGATGGGCTCAACATCATCTTCGCCGGACGCGGCGACGACGCGGTGGTCGGCGGACCCGACACCGACATCATCTTTGGCGGCGCGGGCGCGGATCTGATCGATACCGGCGGCGGAACAAACCTCGCCTTCGGAAACGCCGGCCCCGACAAGGTCATCGGCGGCGACGATCCCGGCGGCCTCGACCTTCTCTTCGGCAACCTGGGACGTGACACGTTGCTTGGACAAGCCGGCGTCGACTTGATCTTTGGCGGAGCCTTGCTCGGAAATCCGCTGACCGAAGGCGATCTCATCGACGGAGGATCCGGGGTCGATCTATTGTTCGGCGGCCTGGGGCCGGACAAGATCATCGGCGGACCGTTCGTGGACGTCGCCCTCGGCGGCGCCAATCACGACTGCATCTACGGCGGCGACGGCCTCGACGTGATCTTTGGCAGCAGGAACGATGATTGCCCGCCCGGCCACGTGTGCTTGGGCGGTTTTTGCGTGGGCGCGATCCCCGGTCTGTCCTGCACCAGCGGCAGCGGCAAATGGGACGTCCTTACCGGCGACGGTGGGAACGACTTTGTCTTCGGCAACACCGGCAACGACATGGTCGCGGGCGGCGCGGGACGGGATCTGATCATGGGAGACCCCATCTTCCTGGAATGCCCCACTGGCCTATGCAAAGATCGAGTGGTTTCCGGCGGCGGCGGCGGTTACTCCTTTGGAAATCGGCAGGATGACAAGGTTTACGCCGGCGTGGACAACGACGGCGCGACCGATTGGCTGTTCGGCAACGGGGGCGACGACGGACTCTCGGGTTGCCCAAGTCCCCGCGATTTGAAGTTCGGTGGTTTGGGCAACGATACAAAAGACAACAATTGCACAAACAAATCTGACTGGCCGATCAATCACGATTGCGGCGCCAATACGCCAGGGGATGTCTGTGCCCCGGCCCCGGACGGCATGAGCTGCAACCCCACGAATTGTTCGCAGCCCGGTTATCAGTGCCTGCCTTCGGCCATCGCCCCCGCCCTCGCGTGCAGCATATCCGGGTTGCCGTGCACGACGAACGATGATTGCAAATGCGACGAGTTTTGTGGGATGAAAGACCGCATCGTCGAGTGCGACTGTATGCCGCCTGACGAATGCCACGTGGCTCATCCGACGGGACAGACCCCGATGTGCGTGGACAACTGCCCGACGGGCGATTGCGTGATGACTCAAGTCAACGGCCAAACCCGGTGCGATTGCCCGCCGGCCACCGGCTGCGTGCCGACCCCCGACGAAATGGGATGCCTACCGTTCAACTGTACACAGCCCGGATATGTGTGTGAGCCGATACGGATTGAGTATTACGGAATCTGCCGAGGCGGACCGTACGATGGACACAAGTGCAAAGACGTAACCGATTGCGTCGGCACCTATTGCGATTTCATGTTTTGGCGGGTCCTCGAATGCGATTGCCAGCCGGACACCGAATGCCATGTGGACCTTCCTCCGCCTCTCCCACCGCCGATGGCGGAAACGCCTTGTCCCGACGATTGCGACACGGGACTCTGCGTCTGGCAGGCGGTCGGAAGTGAGTATCGGTGCGATTGTCCGCCACGGTGCCGCCCCACACCGGATCAAATGGGTTGCGAGCCGGTGACTTGCCCGCAAATGAATGAGCAATGCGTACCGGTCCTGCTCGAATACCTTGGCGAATGTTCGGGGCCTTGTATGTCCAACGCGGACTGCCCGGGCAGTGCTTGTACGTGTGTCGCCGGCGTCTGCACCGGTGCGAGCGGCTGGCTCGTCCTCGATTGCGATTGCACGTGCGACGATGAATGCCATGTTGATTTTCCCCCTCCAACCCCGCCGCCTCCCGCGGGACTGCCCTGCATGGACGCATGTGCCGCCGGAACCTGCTTTTGGGCCACAAACGGAAACGAGTATCATTGTGACTGCCCATCCACTTCGCCGGCCAACGACGATTGCGTGGACGCGGTCTCCGTCTTTGTGGGCGGCCTGGCGGCGACGACGAGCGGGGCAACCAACGACGGGACGGCCAGTTGCGGAAACTCCAACGGCAGTCCGGACGTTTGGTACGAGTTTGTCCCGTTTTCTACCGGAACACTCACCGTCGACACCTGCGCCGACGCGTGCTTTGACACGGTGGTGAGCGTCTGGACGGGTTGCCCCGGTTTCGGCGGGACCGAACTCGCTTGCAACGACGACGCGTGTGTCCAACCGCGGTCCAGGGTGTCGATGCCTGTATTCGTGGGCACTGACTATCGGATCCGCGTCAGCGGCAACAATGGCGAGAGCGGATCGTTCGTCCTTACGCTCCAGTTGAGTCAGCCGAGCAAGTCATCAGAAACCGATCTTGTAACCGAGCGGCCGAGTCGATCGCTGTCCCACGTCGCGAGAAACGGCGACTTCGTCGGACGGGGGACCCTGGGCGGATGGGCGAGCGGATTTCATTGGCCCGGTGGGAACGGTATGAATTTGGACGTATGGGCGTTGAATGTGGGTGACATTGCCGGCGGCCCGGTACTTTTTGGCGGCGGTCGATTCACCATGGCGAACGGAGTAAGCGCCAACCTCGTCGCCAAGTGGAATGGAGTCAACTGGTCGGCCCTAGGTTCCGGCTTGACGGACACGAATCCCGCCCCCTACGTCTTCGCCCTTAACGTCTACGACGACGGCGGGGGGCCGGACCTTTACGCCGGCGGAGTTTTCACTGCGGCCGGCGGGGTCAGCGCCAGCAACATCGCCCAATGGAACGGTTCGACTTGGTCGCCCCTGGGTTCCGGAACGAATGGTCAAGTCAACGCCCTAACCGTCTTCGATGACGGCGGCGGGCCGGCGCTCTACGTTGGCGGAGGCTTCTTCATGGTCGGCGGCGTCAGCGCCAACATCATCGCGAAATGGAATGGGGCCAACTGGTCGGCGCTAGGCTCCGGGTTGAATGGCAATTATGTCTGGGCCCTCACCGCCTTTGATAACGGCAGCGGGCCGGCGCTTTATGTAGGTCGTGATTTCGACATGGCGGGCGGTCAGGCAACGAACTACATCGCGAAATGGGACGGGACCAACTGGTCGTCTCTGGGTTCCGGGATGGACGGTCAAGTCCGCGCTCTTACCGTCTTCGACGACGGCGGCGGGCCCGCCCTCTATGCGGGAGGTCATTTCACGACGGCCGGTGGCGTCAGCGCCATCAACATTGCCAAGTGGAGTGGCTTGACTTGGTCGCCCCTGGGTTCGGGGACTGATCCCGGTGGTCAAGTCTTCGCCCTAACCGTCTTCGATGACGGCGGAGGCGCGGCGCTTTATGCCGGGGGGTTCTTCGGTACGATCGGTGGAGTCAACACGATCGGCATTGGCAAATGGGACGGTTCGACTTGGTCGGCCCTTGGTTCTGGGATGAACGGCGGTGTCCTCACGCTTGCCGTATTCAACGATGGCGGTTCCGGATCGCCGGAAGCCCTTTACGCGGGTGGTCAATTTACGATGGCCGGCGGCATCCCTTCAAGCCGCATCGCTAAATGGCTCGGCAACTTGTGCACGAATGACAGTCAGTGCGATGATCAGCTCGTTTGCAACGGGGAGGAAATGTGCGTCGGCGGCGCATGTCAGCCTGGGACGCCTGTGAACTGCAACGACGGCATCCCATGTACGACGGATGCCTGCGATGAGCCCACGGATTCGTGTACGGCCACGCCGAATCACGCCCTTTGCAGCGACGGCCTGTTCTGCAACGGCATGGAGGCATGCAATGCCTCGGTCGGGTGCCAACCTGGCACCAACCCATGTGCTCCCAGTCAAACGTGCAATGAAGCGACGGACACCTGCGAAGGCGAGGCGGCGTGCGAGCCGCTGCCCGACGGCTCGGCATGCGCCCCGTTTACCTGCCCCAATCCGTCGGATACCTGCCTTCCGCAGGAGGTCGTGTATTTCCCAACCACCGGCCTGGCCATTGTCACCCGGTGTGATTGCGTCAATGTCGACCAATGCTATCTGGAGATTCCGAACGCTACGGCGCGTTCCGTACCCGTCATTTGTCAGGGTGTCGTTTGTCCCGGTACCGGTGCCGATTGCGAACTGCTGGCCTATCCAAATCCGGATCATTCGATCACTTATCGCTGCTGTTTTGGGTTACCAGGGGTTTGCGAGCCGCAGCCCTCCGGCCTGGCCTGCGCGGCGGTAGTGTGTGACGCCCAAAACGATCAATGCGTGCCGACCGTCTACGGATACGATCCGTTCAAAGACGAATTCACCATCCTGAACTGCGATTGCATGGACGCCGGCGCCTGCCACGTTACTCTTCTGGCCGGTGTGCCGGCCTGCGTCGGCGGCTGCCCGTCGAAATGCCCGGGGAGAGCGTGCATCCTGATTCCCGATGATTCGGACAGCGACGACATCGCGGATACATTCTCGTGCGATTGCCGTTTTCCGTGTAGCAACGATAGGGATTGCAACGACCGGCAAGCGTGTACCTGTGATCGGTGCATCAACGGCGGGTGCGACCACAGGCCGAATCCATTCGGCAATGCCGATTGTCGCGGCATCACGGAGCTGGGCGATATCCTCTGCATCCTGGACGGCTACGCGGACGCGACGGCGTGCCCGAATGGGGATATTGCCCCGGATTGCATCGGCGACGATCAGCCGCTCATCGAGCTGGCCGACGTCCTCGCGGTGCTCGACGCCTACAGCGGCCAAAACCTTTGCGTATGCCCACCGTAGTATGACAGCGCCAGGACGCCAATCAGAGCACTCCCGGCGCGCCGGGATACTCATCGCATCCGGCGGTTTCCTTCAATGGTTCAATGCGGTGTACCTTTCGGCGAGGAACACCAGCCCAAGCTTCTGGAACCAAACCGGGGTCATGGCCTCATGAGCCGATGGGCCATGGGCCGTTCGCCACCAGCCTTTCCCGCAGGCCGCCGTCGTCCACGAACGATTCTTCGGAACTCCCAGGCTTTTCAGGAACTCCGCGATCGACTTGGCCCGCTTCCTCTGTTTCAGCCGCACGCAACACAATTTGCTGCGAATCCAACTGTCCAATTTGATCAGATGCGATCGGCACTTCTCATATCGGTAGTACGTCACCCACCCGGTCAGAAACAAATTGAGTTCGCCCACCATGCGATCGAGGCTCTCAACACGATTTCGCCGGGTGATCTGACGGATGCGATCCTTCACCCGCTCCAGATTCTTGGGGGCGATCGCCAACGTTCCGCCGGGTGTCGAAAACTCCCAGGGTAAGACGCGACTCTTTCCCGCGGGCCTCGCCGGATATACGTGCATGCATGTCCGGATGACGTTTCGGGCGTCCCCATCCATGGCTGAGTTGCCCACCAGGCCTTGTATCCGGTTTCTGTTCGTCGAGTCCGAGTTTTGAGCTTCGGCTCCCTTTTGATTCTATCTCGCGATGGACACCCCGGCCTGCGATGGCGGTTCCGACCATCGCGGCCCGCAGCGGACTGACACTTCCAACTCGCATCTCATGCCTGGCAAACAAAGACACGGCCCAACCTCGTTTGACCGTAGCACCCAACCCGCCGCCCATGTTTGGCTTCGATTACGTTGGGTTCGGAAAACGGGCGCCGCCGCGAGCCTTCTTGGTGCCGGCAACGCTGGATTGGGTCCATAGAATTCGAAAACCAACAATTCTTTTGCCTGGAAAGTTTGTAAATCCTATGATCGATAAGGCCGGATTGATTGACAGGGGTGCGATAACCATCGCCGCGCCGCCCCTTGTCGCGTGATCGCCGCCGGCCGACTGGTGGTGGACCATGATGGACATTCGTACCGATCATCCGTTGCGTCGCCTGTTCTCCGGATTGGTGGAGAACACGTTTCTCACCCAGGTCGGCATGTGCGATCCGCTCTTGACCGATTACCTTGCGGACCTGCTGGTGGACTTTTCGCATGTGGAGCGGTTTCAGGCCGTCCGCGGCGCCGCCGGCAAGCGCGTGGAAACCATCGCGGCCATGCTCTCCGTACTGGACCAAGACGAACCCGACCACTCTTCCGACCGGGATCGCCTGATGTACCGTCACATCGGGGACTACACCTTGTTTTGGGCGGGTCTGTATCCAGAACAACTTAAGCGGGCATCCTCGGAATCGGTGGACACGCTAATCATGTACGTTTCTCAAGGAAAACGCTCCTACGCACTTGCCTCCGAGCTGGGGACCGATCGGGACCGCCCTCCGTCGTCGCTGTTCCGCCATCTTAGCGACGAATTTGAACAATGCGTTTACGGACTCGGGTTGGTTCGAAAAGGTCTGGAACATTGTGATGATGCGCCGCCGCGCCTCGGCGATCTGATTCTTTGATAGGGAATGCGGCACCTGGAATTGATCCGACCTTTTCGGCGGTTTCGTTCTGCCAACCGGATTGCGGTTTCCAGCCCGATAATTCACCCAAGCTTGGACCCTCGCCCTTTATCCGACTGGAACGGCCGCAAGCCAACCTGGGGGCCACAGGGGGAACGTTGCAACATTAGAACGGCCTTAGATCGCGCCGAGTCGCTCATTTCTTGGTTGCGGAGCATAGACCAACCTTGTTTACCGGGCTGGTCTTCCGTAGGATAGGGAAGAAACGCGGCTCCGCTGATCTCCGCATTCGGGGGTGTCACGCCGGGTGGAGATTGCTGTCCTTACATCCCGTTGAGGTTGGGGTGCGCATGGGGCGGCAGCGCACGCCGAGTGCCCCAGCGACCATGCCTGCGACGAGTTCGGCCTGCACGCGATCGGGGGGATCGGGTCAATGCCGGGGAAGGGGTCAATACCGCAAGGGGGGCCGGGTTGCGCGCTCGCGATGAGTTTATTGGCGATCGCCATTTGCTTTCCTGCGATTCTTGCCGCGGAGCAATTTCCGCAGGAGTTTACGGGACCGGCGATTGAATCCGTTTCGCTGATTGGAGTACCTGAATCATCCCGTTCGCTCTATTCGATTGAGAGCTCGGTCGAGTTGGAACCCGCCGTCGCCGGCCTCGCGCCGCCCGGCACGCCGGTGTACAACAATCAACCATCGGGCCGAACGATTTGGTTTGCCCAGGGGCCTGCTTTTTTCCTGGCTGACGACTTCAGCCTTACAGAGCCGTTCGGCTGCGATATGGTGAGCTATGAGCTCGCCGTTGTCGGCCGAGGCGGAGGCACGTTTGACGTCCACGTTGAACTTTGGAACGGCGACCCTTGCTTTGGCGGCCGTCCGCTGCTGACTACGGTTGGGGACTGGAGCGGATTGGTCGCCGACGGAAGTACCGTTCACACCCTTGTTCGTGAGTTCCCGGACCCGCCGGGTATCCCTGGCAATGTTTGGATGCAGGTGAAGTTTTCGTCTAGCCAGGCCGGTTGGGTTTTCGCGGAACAGGCTGAGATTGGGTATACCGCCGACTTCATCTCATCCGATGGTCCAAGGCAGAACGACTGCCGGCTTTACTTCTTCGGTGGTCCGCCCTTCCCCTACGCCGGATTTCAGGCGACGATTCGCTGCGATTTGGAACCGCGCCTTCCCGGCGCCTGCTGCATCCATCGGACGTGCAGCTCCCGGCTCGAACGCGATTGTCCGGGAACGTGGCGGGGGCCCCTCACGGGCTGCACGCCTAACCCCTGCGCGGAAGAAATCGTTCTCTATCGAAACAGTTTTGATACCGGGACGTTTCTGCGGCTCAATGTCGGAACCAAAACGGCGGATGACCTGCGATTGACGCCCGGCCCCCTCCCGTGCCACCTGGCGACATACGAGATCGTGGTCGCCGGCGAGGCAGGGACCGCGCCTTTCGATGCCGTCATCGAGCTTTGGAGCAACGATCGCGGGCGTGACGGCCTCGAGTCGTCCGACGACCTGCCTCGCGAGCCGATCCCCGGAACTCGGCAAACGTTTCTGGGACTCCCCGCAGACCAAAAAGCCCACTCACTCACCGCCGGTCCCTTTGAAAAAGGAACGCTGATCACGGAAAAGGTCTGGGTGGTGCTGACGACGAGTTCCCCGGACGCGGGTCCGCTTACGGCGGGGCTGGGCGACGTGGGCGTCAGCGAGGATCGCTACGCGGCCATGAGCGGAACCGGCTGGACCGGCGGGCTTACCTTCGGCGGCTTCAACCCGGCGGATTGTCCGGGAGGGCCGCGGTGCGTACCCGCGGGAAGCTTTCGCGCAGAACTGGTTTGCTACGGAGAATCGGCGTCCGGGGCGTGTTGCGACGCCGCAACGGAAACCTGCACCGACGCGGTCCTCATCCGCCTCTGCGACGGAAGATGGGAGAACGGCGTCGCGTGTTCGACCCAACCCTTTGAATCGCCCTGTCCGGCTATTACCTGCCCGCGTGACGGGGAACTGACCTTCGTGGATCCGCCGTCCGGTGTCGTCGATGCTCGTCGGCCGCATCTGGACAATGGATCGGGAGAGGAGGCGGCCGGCATCCAGAGAGTCCGAGTTACGGCCCCACCACACGCGGATGCCGGCTGTTTCAAGCTTTGCGAAACCGTAATGGAACCCAACGAACCCGACAACGATCTCTCCACCGTGACCGAAATGGAACCCGGCGTCTATGAGTTTCTCCTGCTTCGGGCGATTACCACGGGAGCGGTCACGTCCGTCACGTACCGTGGATCGGCTGACGCGGGCCGATTGGTCTCTCACCCCGGGAACGTCAACGCCGACGGAATTGTGGATGCCGCCGACGCCGATGCCCTGGTGAACTGTTTCCTCGGCGAAGCGGCGGCCAATACTTGCGCGTATGGCTTTCCTTACAGCCAGGACATCGACCACGACGGCGACGCGGGACCGCTCGATCTCACGGCACTCATCGATTTGCTCAATGGGGCCGGCAACCGGACCGTATGGCACGGAACTCCCATCCCCAACGGCGATTGTCCGTAGGACGTTGCCCCTGGTACTCTCAAGAGCCAATCCGGCGAAATAACCGGCGGTCGGTGCCACAGCGCATTGGTCCCGCAATCCACGGCAGCGACTTGACCTACGCGGGCTCGCATTATTAGGTCATGTAACGTAATGGTTATGCACGGCGGTTCCCGGATCGCCTTGACGCGACGTTCGCGGCGCTCACGCCTGGCTGCATTTGAGGCGCCTTGTGACATCCGAGATCGTGTCGCCGCAACGGCTGGTCGCCACCGAAGTATGGGATCAAGCCTGGTTTCCCGGTGAAGCGATCGTGACGAATGCCCTGAACGAGCAGGGCGGCAGGACCACGCTCACGCTCACCATTCTCTACCAATCGCGAGAAGCGCGCGACGCCGTGCTCAAGACGGATATGGAGCGAGGCGTGGGCGCGCGCTACGACCGGTTGGAGGAGTTGTTGGCACCCGGGAAGTCTCCGGGAAACTTACAAGCGGGCCCTCGTTAAGTTTTGGACATCTCCATCGAGGACGCAACCTTTGGCAGCAGGTTCCGCTTCACCCCATCGGGAGGCAAGCGCCGTGGCACGCGTGGAATCCGGCCTCACTGGATAGGCTCATTTGCGTCGGCGTCACGGCACCGGCGAAAGACTTCGAACGCCTTCCTCCCGACGAATCAGGGTTCTGATCGCGACTGGTTGATAGCACGATCGGTTCCTACGGGTGATTTGGCCGTGGTGATGAATACGATCGCGGCGATGATCACGGCCGCGGCAATCATGGTGCGAAGGGTCATCTCCTCGCCCCCAAGCGACCAGCCAAGCAGAACGGCCACGACGGGATTCACGTAGGCATAGGTTGACACCCGAGCGGGAGTGGTGACGCCGAGCAGCCAAATGTAGGAAGTGAATCCAAGTAGCGAACCGAAGAGGACAAGGTAGACGAATGCGACGGCCGATCGCGCGGACACTTCGTGAAGAGCGAGCCGGTGGAAATCTCCGTGAAACGCGCCGAACAGTATCAACAGAGCCCCTCCCGCACACATCTCCATGGCCGTGGCCAGCAGCGGTGGGTTCGGCAGCTTGATGTGCCGCGAAACGATAGACCCCGCGGCCCACGAGAGCGAAGCCAGAACCAAGACGATCGCGCCGGCGGGATCCACTTGACCGCGGCCGGCCAGCTTCTCCGGGCCGAGCAGAATGGCGAGGCCGATGAAGCCCAAGAGGATCCCCCCAACGGTGCGCGGAGCGGGCCGCACGCCTCCGCGGCGAACCCACTCCATCACCACGATCCAGATGGGCACGGTGGCCACCAGCAACGCCGCGAGACCCGAAGGCACCCGTTGACCGGACAACGACCACACCACTCCCCCGTTGCCGCCCAACAGGAGTAATCCGCCCACGACGGCCGTGCGGCCCCATTCGGCCAGGGTCGGCCGCGATTGAATCCGGGGAAAGATCCACGCGAACAGCATGGTGCCGGCCAAAACGAACCGTGCGCCGGCCAGGAGAAAGGGCGGAAGAGTTTCGTTGGCCATGCGGATCGCCAGATACGTCGAACCCCAAATCAAATAGATGGCCAGAAACGCGGCGATGACCCGAGCCAACGATGGACGCCCTACTTCCGCGGGTTTCGCCACGGTGGGCATCGAAGCGGATCGGTCCGCCTCGATCCGGCACTGCGCGGTTGCCAGTGTGGGGTCGGGGTTTTGCTTTTTCTGATGGTAATCTACGATCTGTCGCATTCGGCTGGTGTTCCACCCTTCAGGTAGAGGATCTTTTGTCGAACCAAAGCCGTTGCGCTCGGATTGGCGATCGAACTCTCGCGGCCTGCGCCTCAAATCAAATCGGAAGTCGGCGTCCTTCCCACGGTTGAAACGGAGCGGAGCCGATCAGGAGCTCAAGGATTCGCGCAAGGTCGAGAACGTTCGGCGCACCGTCGATTGAACGATCGATGTCGCTGGCATGAGCGCGACACTCGACGAAGCCCGAAAGACAGCCGAGGAATCGTTGAACGTCGACGGAGGCCAGGACTTCTCCGTCGCCGTCGATATCTCCGGGCAAAACACCCAGACGGGTGGTTACCCGCGTGGGCAGATAGGTCAATATGGTCCAGTGCCCCGGCGGTACAGGCTGGTCGAAAAACACTTCGACGCCCCCTGACGGATGCGGCAATACCATCGTGATCGAAGGAGGCGGCAATAAGTCAACGTCGCCCGGCTCGACGGCGACCTCAAGATCATTTTTGCTCGCGGACTTGGGCACGTTCGTCAAGACGACCGACCGCCAACCCTCGGGCAGGGCATTCTGAGGCGACGCGGGTTGCGTTGCGTCGATGGCTCGGTTCGGAGGCAGGCCGGCCAAACGCATCGGCCCCAATCCACCGCAACCCAGCGCCTGGACGGTGGCACCGCCGTCGACCAAGTTCTCGTAGTAAACCTTACAGTCGTCGAGGGTTACCGCCGACCCGCCGGCAAGAACCATATCGTGGACATAGAGGGCTTCGACGCAAGGTCCGGTACCAGCCGTATTGGGGAAGAGGTTGGTGAACCGAACGTTGGTTCCCTTTGCGATGTCCATGGTTCCCATGGAGAAATTGGTGTCTGCGCCGTTTGCAAGTCCGTCGTCGGCCGGACCCAGATCGCGTCCGGCGACTTCAAAGTTCTGAATCGAGTCCCCATGGAAGGCGACCCCCGACTGGGTCCAGACAAACAGCTCGGGGGAACGAGACCGGTTTTCGAAATCGCCGCCCAACACCAGGTTGTGCCCGGAGGAGTACTGCAAGTTGGCGCTATCAATAATGCGGAGATTCTTCGAGATCACCGTCTGCCCCAGGTCATTCACCAAGAGCGTCGGGGGCGTACCGAAACCGTCATGAATAGCATCGGAAACGCAGGAGTTGAGCGGATCGAACTCGCCGGAGCGACTGCCATCCAAAACCAGATCGCCCCGTACCGTGAGCGACATGTCTCCCGTCAACCATACCGCACCGCCGCAAACGACCGACTCGCAAACCGGTGGATTGCCCGCGTCGACGGTGATCGCACCGGCAAATATTCGGCCCGAGCCCACGGGGTTTCCCAGGGGATCACCGGCAAGTATCCCGTCGGCCGCGATCCATAGTTCGCCGTCCTCGGCGTGCAACGAATGATCTCTGCCGACCAGAAGGCTCCCACCGACGAAAGCCACGATCCCCGCGCCGTCCATCGTCAAATCACCGGCGGCCACTTTCAGTTCCGAATCCCCCGTCATTCGCAGCCGGCGAAGGGTCGCATCGACGTTGAGCGTCACGGAATCGCCATCGCCAAGGGAGACCTGATTGACGGCCGAACCATTGCCCGGATAGGACTCTCTCGTACTCCAGTTTGCCGCGCATTCCCAGGAAGAATCGCCTTGGCACAGACCGACGAATCGGGCACATCCTTCGGCGATCTCGGCCGTGTCTGCGACTTGATCGAGATTGCAGTCATCGCACCTGGACTGTTCGACGTAGCAACATACGTCACCCCGACGTTTTCCCGTCGTGCATACGTTTCGATCGCCACATTCCGTCTGGCAGGAATCGCCGACACAGCCGATCGATAGGGAAAAATCGCCCATTTGCTCGAGGAAACCACCCACACGAATCAAGTACCATTGCCCGCAGGTGACCGAGACGGTCACGGAAGAACGAAGCGAGTCTTCGCCGCAGACCGCCGAGTCGTCGTTGCAACCCAGGCGACGGGATTCGAGGTCCGCGCAACCCAAGCCTTCAAACACGGCGATCATGGTATCGAAGTTTCCTTCGCAAACGCTGATAGTCGCGTGGCCGTTGCATGGAGCTTGATAGGTATACCAAAGGTCTCGGTAGATTTGCTGCCCATCCGGTTCGTAGGGCGGATTGGGAAAGCAGTGTGAATGCGCAGGACCGTCGGTCGTAGTACTGCAAGTGCTTTGGGCACTGCGGCCGTCCAACACGCGAATCGCATTCGCGCAGGCATCGTTGAGCTGGGGCTCGTCGAGTATCGCCGTCACCCTTGCACAAAAACCGGACCAATGCGCGGGGAGCGCAAGCGAGTCGCAACGGGAATCTCCGCAGGCAAGAAAAACGTCATCGGTCGACCCCTGTTCGGCCTGATCGCAGATGACCCAGCCGGCCGCATGGTTGGAGAAAATCAATCCCAACCATAGGGATCGTGGGAGTCGATTGTCGACCATGGGACCAAACCGGCATTCCACTCCCGGATCGTACACCGCACCGGAGGAAATCCCGGTCACTTCGCAATACGAGTCGAGCAGGGGTACCAATAGATTTCTTTCGTCCACGTACCAGAAAATGAGGATAACGCTGTATCGCCCCGTTCCTTCCGGGGCGTACACACGAATCGATGGTCGGAAGAGCTTGCCGCAGTCTTTGAGAAAGAGGTCATCCATCACCAGGACTCCAGCGCCCGGAGCGAAGTACGCCGGGGGCCTTTGCCCTGCCTGACCGACATTTTCGTAGACCACTTGACCCTGTCCGATCCCGCCCGCAAAGCGATCCCTGTCGTCAAGGGAGGCGGCCCGCCGGGTTGAGGAACTCGCTTCGTCGATGAATCGGACTCGAAGTGAATCGGAAACCTTGCGATCGGCACCTAAAGCGTGCATCAGGCCGGTTTGTTGCCACCCCTTCGAATCCGCGGACGCGGTACGTAGCGGGCATCCAAAAACCAGAATCGAAAGGAACGGCCGGAGCACCGTCGTTCCCAGCGGCGCCATTAATCGAACCGAAACCACCGGTTCCCTCCCGATTCGCACAACTCCGGGAATAATGCCTCTAGTCTCTATTGTGTCGCCTCAAAAGTCAACCCATCTTCGGATGTGCCGTTGCATTACTGGGCACGTGCCAACGGCGGCGGGAGGATGGGTGGTCTTTCGAAATCGCGATCGATCTTGGCGAGATCCAGTTCCTCGAATAGCATCGCCGGGGCTGCCACGGTCTGCGCGGCCACGCTGACGACATTGAGCACATGGGGCGTATCGCCCAAGGCCAGGATACGCTTGAAAGCCTTCATATCCACGCGGGCGAGTTCCGCCCCGCGAACCAGTTCTTCCCGGCCATCGGAAAACACCTTGTATATCAGCAGGGGCGCGCCGCCTCCACCTTCAGGCCCTCCGCGGCCTGTACCGACCGTACCCATGGCGGCGATCCGAATCCCGAATTCCAATCCCTCATCCTGGCACGACTCGTTGAGTTCCTGACGCAACGCGGAAGGGGCCAGGGGTTGAGAACCGCTGACGACCATGCAACCGGCCATGGCTCGCGGGGCGAAAAGCCCCCGTCCATGACCCGTTGAACGAGAAAACTCCTTGGATGGATTCCGCGACATCAGCAGCGAGAGCAGGCGACCGTTCTCCACCAGCCGTACCGAGCGGGCCCGTACCGCTTGATCATCGAAATCGTAATGCCCCATGATCGTGGCCCCTTCCAAAACTTCGAGCGTCGGGTCGTCGACGACCTGGACAAACCGGGGAAGGATTCGTTTGTTCAGTTTGTTCGCGAAATCGTCCGGATTGGCGCGTGAACCGACGGGCCGTTGTCCCCCGGCGAATCGATTGCCGAAGAGGCGAAGAAACAGCCCCGCGGCGGCTTCCGCCTCGAAAAGGACCGGGCCGGAATACGCTTCCAGCAATGGAGCCTTTCTCACGGCGAGCAACTGGTTCGCCATCTCCCGAACTTGTTTCGAGAGTTCCTCGAGCGTCGGCAGCTTTTCGTAACGGCGGACTTCGAGTTGGACCGCGGAGGAGAGTTCCATCCCGTCATCCGCCTGAACCTTGGCGACGGCGGAAATAGAATACCGGCGAAGGGAAGTTCGAAGCCGTGTCCCTTCCGTGTTCACCAGATACTTTTGACCGGCCACGCCGACGAGGGTGACGCTCGACTCCTTGAGATCCAAGAATTCGCGAAAAACGGCGGAAAGCCTGATGGCCAATTGCTCCAGCAGTTCGGATTCCACCTGAAGGGGGATCGGCCCGTCGAAATGGATCGTCGGTTCCTCTCGAGAAAAGTCGTTCGCCTTGTCATCGATCACCCGGCTTTCCATGAACGCTTTTTTTTCGGCATAGGATTCGACGACCTCTTTGTATCGTCGATCGGAAGCCCACCACACACGCTGGCGCAACGCGTTGTAATCGTCATCCGTCGGCAGGGAGGCATCACCAAATCCTCCGCCAAAACCGCCGAATCCGGCGCCACGGAAGTTGGTGTTGTCCAGCTCATACGAACCCACGCGCACGTCGGCACGCATCCGACGGTTCCGTGCATCGTTTCGCGCCGTGACGGCACCGAGCTCGGCCACAACCTGAAACGACCGGGCATCGGTCAGGCCGTACTCGATGAAGTAGGGCGAGGGGAGGTCCGGCATACTGAGACCGGTTCGATTCCGTTCCTGTTCGTCCACCAGAGCCCTCAACACGACATCGCGCTGCAATTCGCGGGTGAGAGCGTCGTCCGTTCCCGCACGTGTGATTGAACTCGCCGCCTGAAGCGCTACCACGAATACCAAGGCCGACCAGGATATCGGGATGTTGATTCTCATTTCTTCCTCTCCGATTCGATGGGCGACGGCAGAATCGGCGGACGATCCTGGGCCTTCTGTTTCTTCTCGATCTCGATCTGTTCCACAAGGATGCTCGGGGCCACCGCGGAAACCGGCACCATTCCCGACTCTGCACCGCACACACCGTTAAACACCGCCGGGTCGTCTCCCGTGGCCAGGATTTTCGAAAAGCAGGTCAACGGAGTCCCGACGATGTCCACGCCGCGCACCAGTTCGTCCTCCCGTCCGTCCACGTACACGCGATAGACAAGAATGGGTAGCACCTTGAACGCCTGCGGCATGCCGCGCTGCGTCGTGGTGAATCCACCCGAAATATCCTTGAACAACAGGCCGTAGGATTTGCCTTGCTTTTTGCACTCTTCGAGGAGCATGGCCCGTAGCCGGCTGAAGGGCACTTGTTTCGACGACTCGACGAAAAGATTGCCCTGTCGCGCCACCACGCGGCTTCCCGGCTGGCGTCGCCCGTGACCGTTGGAGAGTGTAAACCCTCGTGTCGGTAGACGGGAAAGCAGAAACGTCTTCAAAACCCCGTTTTCTACGAGACGCACGGGCTGTCCGGCGACGGCCTCCTCGTCGAATTCGTAGAATCCATTGAGATCGGTATCCAAAACCCGACGTCGTGAAGGGTCATCCACGACATTCAAGAACGTCGGCAGAACTTCCTGCCCGATTTTCTTGGCGAACGTCTGCCCCTCTTCCACGTCTTTCTGCCGGTGCCCCTCAATCCGATGGCCGAAGATTTCGTGAAAGAATACGCCGGCCGCCCGGTTTATCAGGATCGCCGGACCGGTGTACGGTTCGACGATGGGCGCTGCGCGCAGCGCCAGCACGTCGGCGATGACCTGATCCACCGCTTTCGTAACGGCCGCGTCGTGGGGCAATCGATCGGGCGTCTCGGCGTCGAAGGCCGTGTATTGCCACAGTTCCATGCCGTCCTCGGCGATGGTGGAGGCCTGGATCCCGATGCGCCACCAGCCCTTACCGAACTGAATCCGCGTTCCTTCGCTATTGACGACGAGTCGATTGGTCACGTTTCCACTCAACGAAACCCCCGAGTTGTAAAGCAACGGGTGTTCACGAAACCGCCGCGAGAACTGTCGAACCCGTTCGGGATCACCCGATCGACCCAGGTCGTGACTCAGCCATTCACCGATCTGCACGCTGGGTTTCTCACGCGAAAAGTCGTCCGAAGGATCCTCTTCCTCGACCTTTACCTTCAGATTGGCTTTGACCTGCTTGAGCCTCTCCACCGCCGCCTTGAACTCCGAGTCGGTGTGCAACCAAATATTCTGGCGCGTCCCCAGCGGATCGTCGTTGAGCGGCAACGTGCTCACCTGTGCGCCGTAGTCGTATCCTCCCGCGCCGCGAATCTGACGAGTGTTGTCCAGGCTGTAGTCGCCGACGCGAATGTCCACATCGAGCAACCGTGAATGCCCACGATTGTCGAAGGTCATGGCACCCAGCGACGCCCCGACGCCGAATTCCCGCTCATCCGTGACGGAATACTGGATGAAGTAGGGCTTTGTACCGTCGGTGGTCTCGAGCTTCTGCATGGAGAGCTTCAACTCGGATTGCATGACATCCAGCACGGGGTGAGGTGACGCGGCAAAAACAGGGGGGCACAATAGCAGCAGAACGTACGATCCCGCGAGCCCATTCCCGTATTTCCAAGGTTGAATGATAGCATCCCTCATCGTCTTGTCCGTCCCGGCTGTCGTGTGGTTTCCACGTTCGTACGCGAGGCGGATTGTAGCGGCAGCCCTTCTTGGCGAAAGGACTCCGTCGGGTCAAGGTGTAATCCGGGTGGCAATGGCCGCTGTACGCGGAATCGTCCACGGGCGGCGCCGGAGGTTGACTCCGCCTTCGGAATTCCTGTATGCTTCCAATTGGTTGGTCGCCGAGGATGAGGAGTGGGAAAGAAAAGCGCAGTCCCTCCAATGGCTCCTTGCAGCCGGCCGGAGCATAAACCGGGATCTAGAGTGGGCATCGAGTATAACTCAATCGAGGAAACTTCATGACGAACAAGCTGAGCCGCCGAGGGTATGTGTTGGTATTGTCGCTTCTTCTGTTTACAACGTGCGACACGGGCGTGAGAGAAGGATTGCAGGATTCCGCCGGATTGTCCCCGATTCGGCTCCCGGCGGTCGCCAGCGCCAAGGCCCTCAGCCGGCATTACGTCGAAGTGACCTTCGCCGGCCCGGCCGACGTCGCGGCAAAACGTATGGACCTGTTCACCATTACGGCGCAGGATTCGACACCCCTTTCGATTCACGATGTCTTTGTGGGAGACGACGCCACGCGACTGGTGCTCACCACCGATCCGCAGGAAGAAATCCAGTATGCCCTACGGGTCGAGGGAGTTCCCCCGTCGGCAACGACCGCGCCGGGTACCCCTGTGGCGAACAACGCCGGTGTCATCACTTTTCAAGGTTCAAATACTATTGAGCCGATTCTGCTCAGTGCAGTAGCCATCAGCAATACCAATGTCCTTCTGATCTTTTCGCAGCGAATGGACCGAACGTCGACGCAAAACAGGGCCTTTTATTCCATCGCCGATCCGGACCTGAACGTCACCACGGCGTCGCTCGCACTGGACGACATCTCCCTGATGTTGACCACTTCGCCCCAGCAAGAGCTCCTCTATAAGTTGGTGGTTACGAACGTTCGGGGGCACCAGTCCGGAACCAACGGTTTCTTCATTAATCCCAATTACGACACCGCCATGTTTCAGGGCATAGGCCCGGTCGACACCACGCGGCCTCGGCTGGTTGGCGCGGCGATGTCGGACTACCAAACTGTCGTCCTTACCTTCAGCGAACCTCTGGAGAATAACGCCAGGGATGTCGCCAACTACGTCGTGGCTCCCTCTCTGACCGTGCTCGGCGTCACCCTGAACGAATGGGGCACCCAGGCGACGGTTCAGATCCTTCCCGTGACCGCGGGCGTTAATTACCAGATGACGGTCAACAACGTCGAAGACCGGTCCGGCAACGTGATCGATCCGGCGTTCAAGACGGCCATGTTCGGCATTGCGGCCGACGAAGCGGTCAGGCCCACGCTGGTCAGCGCCGTGGCGATTGATTGCCAAACGGTTCTGGCCACGTTCAGCGAACCGATGATGGACAACGCGGGAGACCCGTCGAACTATTCGATCGACCCGCCCGCGACGATCGTCAGCGCCCAACTCAGCGACTTCAAGACCCAGGTCCTGTTCACCACGCAGCCTTTGGACGCGGGGACGGACTACACGATCACCGCCGCCAATCTGGAGGATTCGGTGGGCAATGCGATCGATCCCGCGGCGGATAGCGCGATGTTCTCGTGCGAGGTCGGCGGCAACGTCGATTCGCTCGGGCCGCTGCCCCGCGTGGTCGGCGCCGCTTCGTTGAGCAACACCACGGTGCTAGTGGGTTTCGACCGCCCGATGGGCGACAGCGCGGAGGATCCGACGCATTACTTCATTGTCCAGACCAACGTCAACGGCGAAGTGGGCACCCTGTTTATCCTCGATGCCGAATTCCCCGAGCCCAACGACAGGACCTTGGTCCGGCTCACGACGACCTCACAAAACGAGGTGACTTATCAAGTGACCGCCGTGGCCGTGACCGATGAGCAGGGCAATCCGTTGGCCCCGAAGATCGGCTTCAACGGCCTGATCCTTCAGGACCCCACCAGCGCCGTGTTCCCCGGTACACCGCCCACGTGTGCGCCGCGGTCCTGCTCGAACGGCTCCGACGGCAACGACGGCGACGGCGGGTGCGCGAGCGACGACGACTGCGACGATAACCCTCCGTGCAATGCCGCCGAAGCCGACTGCGAGGGCGCCTGCGTCGACCCCTGCGAACTGGCTGATTCGGACGAGGACGGAATCCCGGACAGCGAGGAGCTTCGCGGAAGGGTCATTAAGGTCGCCCTTCTTGGCGGCGAGTTTCAAGAGCGGGAAGTCACCAGCAACCCGTTCGTCGCCGATACCGATCGGGACGGGCTGGGTGATTTGACCGAGCGGACACTGAACACCAACCCTCGTCTTGCGGACACCGACGGCGACGCATTGAGCGACGAACGGGAGTTCAATTTCTTCTACAGCAATCCGGCTTCGCAGGATTCCGACAATGACGGCACCGACGACGGCCTGGAAGTCACGTTTTTCAAGACGGCACCGCACCTGGCGGACACCGACGGCGATGGATTTGACGACGGCAAGGAGCTCTACGAGCTGAGCCGCAATCCGAACCAGGCGGATCTTCCCGAGTTCACCATCCAGGCCGACAACATCCGCCTGCTGATCAACGAGAAGTACTCCTTCACCGATACCGATGGGAGGACCGTCTCCGAGAACTCCTCCTCGCAGGCGACGCTGACCCAATCCCAGGAAACCAAGTCGGCGACAAGCGACACCGACGTGCTCAAGGTCGGCGTGGAGCTGGCGCTGGAGATCTCCAAGGACCCTTCGTTCACCATCGGCGGCAACTTCGGCGCTGAGTGGACCACGCAGACCACCAACGAGTCCGCGCAAATGGCCCAGCAGCAGTACCAAAACTCGCTATCCCGCTCCTTTGAAGTCAGCGCCACGCGACAAGTGCAACGCGAAATCGTCGGCGCGAGCGTGAACGCCACGGTCACCATCCTCAACCAGGGTGACATCGCGTTCACCGTCGGTAACATCGAAGTGTCCGCGCTGCAGCAATCCGGTCTGGACCGTTCGAAGTTTGTCCCCGTGGCCACGCTGGTGCCTTCGGGCGGCAACAACACCTTTAACCTCGGCCCGTTCATTCCCGAACGCGGGCCCTTTGTCTTCAACAACACCGACGTGTTCCCTAGCCTCGTCGAAGACCTGCTGCGGAATCCGCGCGGGCTGATCCTTAAGGTGGCAAACTTCGACCTCACGGATGAGTTCGGCCGCAATTACGCCTTCACCTCGCAAGAAGTGAACGACCGGACCGCGGAAATCCGCATCGACCCCGGCGACGGCCGCGTGCTGAGCTTCCGAGTGGCCACGTATGGCGGTCTCGATGACGCCGGCTTCGCCGGAATGCCAGGGGAGTTCGTCGGCGGCTTCAACGCCGTGGGTCAGACCGCGGGGATTCCCCTGGATTATGCGATGCAGGCCATCCTCAAGTTCGTCAAGAACCCGACCAACCCCGACTCGATCGTCGCGGGAGCCAACGGTTTCGCCAACACCGTGGCCGCGGGCGACGACGTGCAGGTGGTTCCCCCCGGGACCATCGGCGTGGATGACCGACAGGTGGTAGTGACCGCGGGGGAAAACGGCGTGCTGAACACGGTTCCCACCGGCGACGATCAGCTCGCCAATACGCTGGGTTACGACACCAGTGCGACCTGCAACGAATTCACCCAGGAACGCATTATTGAGCCGCTGGCGTTGGGCAACGGCTTCGCCAATACGGCCCGCAATCCTCTCAGCGATGACGTACAGGTGAAGATAGTAGGGGCGGCGGTCCTGCCAGGGGACGTGATTGTGTCTGCCGGCCCGAACGGGGTCCTCGAAACGGTCGCCAACTTCGATGAGGAGCGGCACGGCCCGGGCAATCCTTGCGAGACCAACGCCGAATGCCCCGGCGGGGCCTGCGACGCCCGCGAGGTCATGACCCGCTTCGAGAACTCCAAGACCGGTGACCGTCGCCGGTTCTGGGTGGCCCTGACCTCGGATCAAATTCCCGTCGGCACGGATTTCGGTCAGATCACGCTGCGTCCCGGATTCGTGCTTCTTTTGGCCTTCATTCAGGACATCGACCGCGACGGGCTGTCGGCGCAGGAGGAATACCTCAATCGCAGCAACGACCGCGAGCGCGATTCCGATTTCGACCGCATCGGCGATTTCGTGGAAATCCGCCAGGGCTGGTCGGTGGAGGTCGCGGGAATGAGCTCGTACGCCGCATTCCCCAACCCGGCGCTGAAGGACTCCGACGCCGACGGCGTCCGTGACGACGTCGAGCAGCGCTGCGAGACCGACCCATCGCGGCGCGACACCGACAACGACAATTTGAGCGACGCCGAGGAGCTCAATTGCGGCATCTGCTGCCGCGCTGCGGGATCTCCGCTGTGCCTTTCGGGCGGCGGGACCGAGGGCGTCTGCTGCAAGACCGCCGCGGGAACAAGTTGCGATTTCGAGGAAACCTGCGACGCCAACAACGATTGTACGGTGGACGGCGACGCCTTCACCGTCTGCGTCACCGCCCTGCGCCGCCAGTACTGCTCGACCAACGCCGACTGTGCGGCGATCGGTGTCTGCTGCACTTCCGCGGCCGGAACGTCGTGCGACTTCAGCGAGCTGTGCGACGTGAGCGGCGACTGTGCCGGCGACGGTGACGCCAATACCGTTTGCGTCGTCAACCTGTTCCCCACGTGCACCGAAAGCTGCAACGGCGTCTGTCCGCCGCTGGCCGCGCCGCCCTTCCCGCCGACGCGGCTGGACCCGCGAAACGCCGACACCGATCGTGACCTGGTCATCGACAGCCGGGAGCTCGTGGTCGGCTCCGATCCGCTCGACCCGACCGACGCGGCCGCGTTCCGCGACGTCGACGAGGACGGGCTCACCGACGCCATGGAGCTTGCCGGATGGAACGTGACCATCACGCTGTGCAGCAACAGCCTCCCCACCGCCTTTAATAACGTCTGCAACGACACCAACAACCCGGCCGATCCCGCCTACGGCCGCGATTGTGCCGATTGCGGGCCGCGCGTGCTTGCCCCCATGCTCGTCGTGTCCAGCCCGGCTGACCCCGATACCGACTTTGACGGCCTGCCCGATCTGGTGGAGCGGTCCATCGGTACGCACCCTGACGAGGTGGACACGGATCGCGACGGGTTGAGCGACTTCGACGAGTTCAACCGGTTCGGCGAATTCCTGCGGTTCAACTTCGAGTTCGGCGGGTTCTTCCTGGCCGAGGGTGATTCTCAGAAACTGGGCACCGATCCGCGTTCGCAGGACACCGATGGCGACGAACTCTCCGATGATTTCGAGCTCTTGACCGGCTGGCGGGTGGTCGTGGCTGAGGAAGGCCTCGTCCGCGACGTGCATTCGAGCCCGCTCTTCCCGGATTCGGACCTGGACAATGCTTCGGACCAGAAGGAGCTCCGCGGCGGCGATACCGATCCTCTGGGTGATGGAAACTCCACGGATCCGATGGACCCCGATACCGACGGCGACACTCGCTTCGACGGCGAAGAGTTCGGGCGCTCCAACCCGCTGATGCCCGACATTTTCGTGACCGTCCGTGTATGGCAGCTTCGCGACATCGACGGTCCCGACGACAACGGTCAGGATGAGTGGAGCTTCGACATCCAGTTGCTACGGCCCAACCAGGGTTTGAGTACCACGCTGCTCACCCAGGCCAGTCTGGTGGGACTGGTTCCCGCGCTGGGCACGCTATCCTCCCAGTGCCGAACCAACGACGTGTGGACCGAAATCAGTGGGTCGATCCGATGGACGCTCATCTCCCGCGCTGAGCTGGCGGCGGGGGCAAGCCTATCCTTTGGCCTGCCGCTCGGCGACGCCTTGGTGCTTGAAGGTTCGTGGGGCGAATTCGATTCGTGCACGGCGACCAATCCGCCGACGTACTTGCAGAGTTGTTCGATGGCGTTCCAGGAGGTGATCAATGGGTCCCAGTTGATACCCGGGGCCTACATTCCCAGGACGATTACGCTTTCAACGATGGCGCCTGAAGAAATATGCTCGGCGATCATCGACGTGGAGATCATCGTGGAATAGTGAGCCGTGCGGGTAGCGCCGTCGGACCCTTGGGAACCACCATTGCACCACCGAGAGGATAGGTTGAAGCGGCTTCATCACACTCGGCGCATGCGCGTCGGCGTCGTAGGCCTGATGGCTCTGACCATGGCGGGTCGATGGGGTTGCGACGTGCCCACAGCCGTGGATGACGTTTTGCCGGCCGCGTCGTCGTTGCCACTCGGAGCCTCGAACGTCAATTCGGGAGGTATCCTCAGCCAGAATCCACTCGGCTCCGCGATCGGGGAAGTCGAGATTCGCATCGGCGGCTGCTGCAAGCCGGGCGGATGTTCGCTGACCACGGTTGAGCTCTGTCAATCGCAATCCGGCTTTTTCCTGGGCGTCGGCCGCCCGTGCGCCGCCTGCACCAGTCTCGACGCATTGATCGTCCAGTTTCTCCGCGACAACGACGGGGATGGCATTCCCAACCGCGAAGACGACGACATCGACGGCGACGGCATCGAGAACGAAGACGATCTCGACGTGGACGGCGACGGCATCGAGAACGTAAAAGACGAAGACATCGACGACGACGGCAAGAAGAACGAGGAAGACGAAGACGACGACGGCGACGGGGTCAATGACGACAAAGATGACGATGACAACGCCGACGACGAGCCTGATGAAGAGGACGAGGAAGAAGATTGCGAATGCGATGACAAGGATGAGAAGGCGCCCGACACCGACGGCGACGGCCTGGAGGACACCGAGGATCCTGATCCCGACGGCAACGGCGACAAGGACAACGACGACGACGGGGCCAGCGACAAGGAGGAGGAGTGCGAGGACACCGATCCCAACGACAAGGACACCGACGACGACGGATTGTCCGATGGCGATGAGGACAAGGTCGGCTCCGATCCCCTCGATGCCGACAGCGACGACGACGGCTTGATGGACGGTGAGGAATGCCGTACCGAAGCGTCTGACGACGATGAAGAGGAGGAAGAGGAGGAGGCCGGCTCCGGCGAAGAGGACCAAAGCGCCGACGATTCGGGTTCCGAAGATGGCAGCGAGTCGGAAAAAGGGTCGGTGGCCAACAGCGGCGAACGAGCTCTGCGCTTCGTGCGCCGCCAAGCCAATTCCGAGAAAAAATGCGAAAAGGATGAGGAAGGCGAAGCCGAGGACGACCCCGCACCCGATACTTCGTCCGACGACGCGGACGAGGACGCATCGAACGTACCTAAGGGCTGCTCAACCAATCCCACCGACGCCGACACCGACAACGATGGCTCCGACGACGGCGAAGAGGCCGTCGACGGGACCGATCCCACCGATCCCGATTCCGACGACGATGGACTCTTGGACGGCGAGGAGGACGACGAAGGAACCGATCCCAACGACGACGACTCGGACAACGACGGTGTTTCCGACGGCGACGAAGTTAAAGACGGCTCCAACCCGAACGATAACGACAGCGACGACGATGGCGTGCCCGACGATCAGGAGAAGCAGCTTGGCACCGACCCGAACAGCTCCGACAGTGATGAGGATTCCGTTTCGGATGCTCAGGAACTTCGTGACGGCACCAACCCCGCCGACGACGACACCGACGACGATGGCCTCAACGACGGTGCAGAGAAGATTGAAGGCACGGATGCGCTTGATGCGGATACCGACGGCGACGGCCTGCCTGACGGAGTCGAAGCTTCCGGCCGCTCGGACCCAACCGATTCTGATAGTGATAACGACGGTCTATCCGACGGCCGCGAGGCCGAGCTCGGCTCCGACCCACGGGATGCGGACACCGACAACGACGGTCTGACCGACCTTGAAGAGTCTCGCCTCGGAACGAGTCCGACGAGAGAGGATACCGACGGCGACGGTTTGACCGACGAAGAGGAGGTCCATGAGGGTACCAATCCGGTTGATTCCGACTCGGACGACGACGGTCTGCAGGATGGTGCCGAACTGATCTTCGGATCCGATCCCAACGACCCCGACACCGACAACGACGGGCTTGGCGATCGCGACGAAGACGAAGAGGGCACCGACCCGAACGATCCGGACTCCGATCTGGACTTCTTCCCCGACGGCCTCGACCTGTGCCCGACGATCTTCGGCCTTACGCTCGGCTGCCCGCCGTAAGTGCGGCCGGGGAATTGGGCGGATTCATGCATCCCGTTACCCGAACCGGGGCGTGTCGTGTGCGTAGAATCGCAGTTCTATTCTCTGGTTAGGCTCCGGTGTACGGTTTCGAGCCAGCGGTCGGTCTTGATAAAGCCCGTGCCCCAGGGTTTCCATTTGTCGGGCACGCCGTCGGCCTTGATCTGGTCAAGCGTCTTGCCAGCCGCGACGGCCTTGCGAACGTGGTCGGTGGTCTCGACGAGCATGGCGTGAAACGTCTTGAGATCATCGAGCGTCGATAGCGGGCCGTGGCCGGGGATGATCTTCACGTCGGGCTTGAGCATGGCGATGATTCTCTCGACGCTTTTTGTGAGACCAACCACATCGCCGCCGTGGTCGAGGTCCACGAAGGGGAACATGCCGGCGAACATCAGATCACCCATGTGCACGACATTGGAGCCGGAGAAAAAGACGACGCCATCGCCGTCCGTGTGGCTGTTGGGAAAGTGCACCATGCGAATTTCCTCGCCGTTGAAGTGCACCGTAACCGCGTCGTTGTAGGTGACCACGGGGAGTCCTTCCTTCTTGAGCGGCTCGACCGTCCTGCCGAACAGCTCCTGCCGGGTGGAAAGCCGCTTGCGCACGTTGTCATGGGAGATGATGCTCCCGTCGCGTCCGAAGGTCTCATTGCCGCCGACGTGATCGAGGTGCCAATGCGTGTTCAAGATGAACCTGGGCTTTTCGCTGCCCAGTTTGGCCAACGCCGCCTTGATTTTCTCGGACAAGGGAGCGTATTGATCGTCGATCATCAGAATCCCGTCGGGTCCTGCGGAGACGCCGATGTTCCCGCCGCTTCCCTCGAGCATGTGGATGTTGCCGGACACCGGAATGGTCTTGATCTCGACCTTGCTGAAGTCGTCCTGGGCGGGCGAACTCGCGGGGGCAAATAGGGCGAACAGGCACACGATCGTCGAATACATCCTCATTCTTATATCCTTTCCTATTGCTACTCGCCCGGCGCAGCGTTTGCACGGCCGTGCCTTGGCGAATCAGTTGCTCGGCAATATGGCTTCCCAACAGCCCCGTCGCCCCCGTGACAAAGGCGGAAACGATTCGGTGGTGACTGCCCATGCCGATCGGTTAGAATAGGCGCTGGTGAGCGTTGGTCAATCGCTATTCGGAATGATGGTAGGCGGGCAATTCTGCGGCCGACGCCCGGGGGATCGCCTTGGAAGTCACCGCTACGGATCGAACCCGTGCCTATTGGTATGAGCAGTCACCGGCTTCATGGAAGAAAACCAATCGGGTGTACAAATTCAGGCCCACACGCACCCTGTGCACGTCGTGGCGCCGATTGAATACGGAATCGCGGGCCGTTTATCGATCAATCGATGATTACTTCCCGTTGGTTTCCCCGCAGAGTCGTGAGGACGATTGTGATTTTGATGACATACTCCGGCTGCTTGAGAGACTCGGGCCGCTGCGAACGCAGGATGAACTTGAAATCCTCATCCGCTGCAAGGGCGATCGCTTCAACATGACATCACACGGGATTTACTGCCGCGACGGTGTCGAGTTCGCCGGAAAGTCGCCCGACGAGTGGATCGTGGCCTATGCAATGCTTTGTGAGCTTGAAGGCTCCGAATGATTGACGAAGCGATATGCTCGTCAGATCCATTTTTCCGAATAGTGCCTATCCATGTGACTGCGGTTCGTGTGCTATGATTGCGCCTCGTTGGCTTTTTGCCGGTAATGGCTTCTGTGAGAGAGGTTTGCAGCCCGGAGCACTAACTTTTTGAACAGACCATAGATTTAAGACGCATGAAATTGCTAGGAGTCCTTTTCGATGTCCACGATGAATCCGTTTGCGATTGCACAACAGCAGCTTGATGAGGCTGCCGTGAGGCTGGGTTTGGACAAGGCCACGCACGAGTTTTTGCGATGGCCGATGCGCGAGTTTCACTTCACCGTGCCGCTCAAGCTCGACAACGGGCAGACCAGAATCTTCAAAGGCTACCGCGTGCAGTACAACAACGCCCGCGGACCCTGCAAGGGCGGCATTCGCTGGCATCCGGAGGAAACGGTGGATACGGTTCGGGCGCTGGCCGCTTGGATGACGTGGAAAACATCGGTGGTAGACATTCCGCTAGGAGGAGGAAAAGGCGGGATCACCTGCAATCCCAAGGAGCTTTCCGAAGCCGAAAAAGAGCGGCTGGCCCGGGGCTACATCCGCTGCGTGGGAAGGGAACTGGGCGTTCACCGCGACGTGCCCGCCCCGGACGTCTACACGACGCCCCAAATCATGGCCTGGATGATGGACGAGTATGAAGTGATCGTGGGGCACTCGCATCCCGGCGTGATTACCGGAAAGCCGCTGCCCGTCGGCGGTTCCCAGGGCCGCGGTGACGCCACGGCTCGCGGCGGGGTTTATGTCGTCCGCGAAACCGCCAAGGCCCTTAACATGAACGTCCGCAACGCCCGCTACGCCATTCAGGGATTCGGTAACGCGGGGCAGTTCGCGGCGACCTTACACCAGGAAATCCTCGGCGGCGGGACGCTCATCGCCGCCAGCGACTCCCGCGGCGGCGTCTTTAACAAGGACGGAATTGACGCAAAGGCGATCGTCAAGCACAAGCTGGAAACGAGCGGGGTCGCCAACTTTCCCGGCACCAGGCCCATTTCCAACGAGGAATTGCTCGAGCTCGAATGCGACATCCTCTATCCGTCGGCCCTGGAAGGCGTGATCACCGGGCGCAACGCGGGCAACATCAAGGCGAAGATCATCTGTGAACTGGCCAACGGACCGACGCAGCCCGACGCGGACAAGATTCTTTTCGAGCGCATGGTCTATGTGCTGCCCGATTTCCTGGCCAACGCAGGCGGCGTCACCGTTTCCTACTTCGAGCAGGTGCAGAACACCTACAATTACTATTGGTCCCTCGAAGACGTGCAAAAGCAGCTCGACCGCAAGATGACCGACGCGTACCGCAGCGTGTACGAAATGTCTCTGCGACACAAGGTTCACAATCGCCTCGTGGCGTACATGGTGGCCGTCGCCCGTGTGGCCGAGGCGTGCAAGATTCGAGGGTGGGTGTAGAAGGGAAGGCGGAAGGGCGAATGCGGCTAAATAAGGGAAACATGCGCCTTGGAGCGTGGTCAGCGTTTCGCACCTGAACGAGTACTCGGAATGGAACCCTGCGGCGAACGGGCGGCGGAGAGGCGGGGTGCAGGCCTCGCTTTAGGACCAAAGATTCCGAAACGCATCAGTCCGTGCCGTTTTATGGCACTAATACGGCGGGAACGACCTCGACCACCGCAGCCTGAAAGCGATCGAGGTTGGAGGGCGCGATTCGCGCCGATTTTCGCAACTGTTGCACTTTCTCCTCGATCAGGCGGTTGAACGCGTTGCGGAAGTAGCGCTCCTTGAGCTGAGGCTGCACGTCCTGAAACACGGGCTCGACACCGGCATCGAAATCGTCGCACCGCACCAGGAAGAACCCGTCCGCGGTCTCGACGACATCGCTGACCTCGCCGGGGCGGAGCTTTTCGAGAGCGTCGACGGCGGGGAGGAATCGTTCACGCACGCTCTCGCGCGTGACCCAGCCCCACGACCCACCATCGGCGGCGTTTAATCCGTCGGAGTAGGTTTTCGCCGCCTCGCCGAAGGATTCTCCACGGCGGAGCGCAGCCCCGGCCTGTTCGATTCGCTTACGCGCCTCGGCCCGCGCTGCTTGAATCTCTTCCCGCGTGGGTTGGGCGTCCGAATCGGGAAGTCGATCCATCACCCGAACATCGATCAACGACATGCTTCGGCGTGCGTTACGCCGCCATTGGGCTGCGTTCTGATCGTAAAAAGCGACCAACTCCGCCCGGGTGGGCTCGGCCACCTTGGGCTTCAATTCCAGCTCAAGGAATCGGGCGATGATCATTTCTCGCCGCAGCCGGAGGCGATACTCTTGAAGGCTTTGTCCGGTTGATTCCAGGTGCCGCTCCATTCTGCGTTGTACCCCGCCGTATTCGGCGGAAATGATCTTGCGGAGTTGCTCGTCGACCAACCGATCAAAGACTTTTTGCTCGTTCGGGCCGAGTCGAACCGCCGCCGCCTGGTACAGGAGCATCTCGGCGATGCGATCGGTGATGAGCTGCGCGGCGCGGCGCTGCACAAACTCCTGGTAGGCGGGGGCTGGAAGGCGGCGGGCATTGTCCTCCAACGTACCTGTTTCTCCTTTCCAGAGATCGGACGCCCGAACCGATTCGTGGTTGACGGTGAGTCGTGCAACCGGCGCCGTGGCCACGGGGTCGTCATAAACAGGAAGCGGCCTCGATCGAGCACGCTCCGAGGGCAGCGGCTTTTCCTTGGAGAACGGGTTTTTGATGGGTTGATCCACGCAGCCGTTCGCCATGAAGGGGAGCGAAACCCAGAAGATATACCCTGTTCGTTGCCGTAAGCTTTTCAAACTTCGATCCTCATACCGGCCGACGTATTCGTCGCCTCGTGCCCGAGGGTTCGTCGGGCTCGACCGCCGCGACCAGCGTGGCCCCGCCCGCCTTGGTCACCAATTTCCGGAGCATCACCAACAACGTCCCCGGCTCGAGATACGCGGGCGGCGGGCGCCAGTGCAGAGTCTTTCCGTCCGGCGCCCGAACCGTGCCCGCTGCCCCGGAAAACATCGGCTGGGCGGCAGCCACCGACTCGACGACAAACACAACATCGGGTGGGCGAAGGCTGATCGACTGCACGCCGAACCGTCGGGCAGAAACACGCACCTCGCTCAATTCCAGCAGAAGCCGCACGGGTTTGGGCATCGCACCGAACGTGTCGGCCAGGTCCTTTTCCAACTGCGCCAGGTCCTCGGTCGTCCGACTGGCCGCGATGCGCCGATACGTTTCGATCCGCAGCCGCTCCGAAGAGATGTATTCTCGCGGGATGGACGCGGCTACGTCAAGATCGATCTGTATGGGCGGAGGCGTCGGATCCGGTTCTTTTTTCAGCTTGCGAACGGTCTGCTCCAGCAGCCGGCAGTACATTTCGTAGCCCACGGCGGCGATATGCCCGCTTTGTTCCTTGCCGAGCAGATTTCCGGCGCCGCGGATTTCCAGATCGCGCATGGCGATACGAAAACCCGCCCCCAGCTCGCTGAATTCCTCGATGGTTTTGAGGCGTTTCGCGGCCTTGTCCGTCGGGGGCCGGTCCGGAGAAAGAAGCAGATAACAATACGCCCGATGGCTCGAACGGCCGACGCGACCGCGCAACTGGTGCAAATCGGCCAGGCCGAAGCGTTCCGCGCGATTGATGAAGATGGTGTTGACCGAAGGCATGTCGATGCCGCTTTCAATGATGGTGGTGGTCACCAAGACATCGGCCTGACGGCGAGCGAAGCGATGGACCACCTCCTCGAGTTCGTTGTCACCCATCTGCCCGTGAGCGTAAACGACGCGCGCCTCAGGCACGATGGAACTGACCGTCGTCGCCAGGGCGGCGATCGATTGAACAAAATTGTGTACGAAAAACACTTGCCCGTCGCGATTCATCTCCCGCAGGACCGCCTCGCGAATCATCTCTCGCGAAAAGGGCCGGACGAACGTGGCGATCGCCCGGCGGTCCACCGGCGGCGTCTGCAACGAACTGATATCGCGGATGCCCATCAGGGCCATGTGCAGGGTGCGCGGGATCGGCGTGGCGGTCAGGGTGAGTACGTCCACCGTTTCACGCATCGACCGCAGTCGTTCCTTATGCTCGACACCGAAGCGCTGCTCCTCGTCGATGATCACCAGCCCCAGGTTGGCGAAACGCACGTCCTTGCTGAGCAGTCGATGCGTGCCGATCACCACGTCGATCCGTCCTTTTTTCGCGTCGTCGAGGATGACTTTTTGCTGCGTCCCGCTTCGAAAACGGCTGAGACAGCCGATGGAAAAAGGATATTCGGCGAATCGCTCGCGAAACGTCTCGTAATGCTGCTCGGCCAGCACCGTCGTGGGAACAAGTACCGCCACCTGCCGGCCGTACTCGACGACCTTGAACACCGCGCGCATCGCGAGTTCGGTCTTGCCATAACCGACGTCGCCGCACACGACACGGTCCATCGGTCGTTGCCGCAATAGATCGTCGCGAATCTCATCGGCGACCAGAAGCTGATCCTCGGTTTCTTCGTAGGGGAACGCGGCCTCAAACTCCCGCTGCCAGACGGTGTCCTGCGGAAAGGCCGTGCCTTCCGCGTTGGTGCGGACGGCCTGAATGCGCAGCAGCGACTCGGCCAGGTCGGACACGGAGTCGGCGACCTGCTGTTTCATCTTGCCCCACCGTTTGCCGCCCAACGTGGAGAGTTGCGGTCGGCGCCCACCGATCCCGATGTACTTTTGCACCAAATCGATTTGGGAGCATGGAACGTGGACGACGGCCTGTTCCGCGAATTCCAGCGTCAGGAACTCGTCGGCCGGTCCGTCGCCCTCTTTGCGAAGCTTGCTCAACCCGCGGTAGACGGCGATGCCGTGTACGACGTGAACGACGAAATCGCCGGCCTTGAGATCGAGCCAGGTCTCCAGCGGCCGACCCGCGTGAATCCGGCGTATTCTCCGACGCTGGCGGTGCCGTTGAAACAGCTCGTGGTGAGAGGCCAGCACCGTTTTGGTTCCGATCCATTCAAACCCGCGGTGCATTAGGCCCGAATGGAGGTGCAACGTTGCCAAGCCTTCGGGCCGATGCTGGACGATCATCTCGTTGAGGCGCTGCTTCTCGCCGTCGGCGTCGCAAAACACATGGACCTCGCGATTCGCGGCCACCTCGCACAATTCGGCGATGACCCGGCCCGGTTCGCCCTCGAATCGGGCGAGCGACGCGACCGGAAAATCAAAAACGTCTTCACCGGAAATCGCCGCCGCCCCGAACCGAGCCAGTTGAATCTGCGGGAACCGCCCGGCCCCTTCAAGAACTTGCGAAACCGAAAAGAGCCGATCGGGATTTGCCAGTCGATTCGCTACCGTGCGGCCTAACTCTTCTACGGCAGGCGGATCGTCGAGGATGACCACCGAATTCTCGGGCAAACAATCCCACAATATCGCGGAGGCGTCGGATTCAATTGCAGCGGATTCGGGTATGGCGGTCAGGTCCAGGTGCCCCAACGTTTCCACCGACCGCTGGGTGGTGATGTCGAATCGCCGAATGGATTCGACTTGATCCCCGAAGAATTCAAAGCGATAGGGGTTGGCTTCTCCCGGAAGGAACAGGTCGACGATGTCCCCGCGACGGGCTACGTCACCCGGTGCCTCGATCAGGTCCAGCCGCGAGAATCCGCGTTGGAGGGACCATTCCAGGAGTGCGTCAGGGCCGGGGCCGCCGTCGGGCGATTGTTTGGCGATCTCCTCGCCGACTCGGACGCGCAGTGTGTTTTCCCGCAGGGAGCCTTCGGAAGGGACGGGTTGCATCAACGCCTGGATGGGCAGAACAACCACTTTGCCGGTTTTTTCATCATTGGGGGCGTCGGCCTGAGATTTGGAGCGCCGGGCTCGGGATCCACCCGCGCCGCGCTTCTGTGACTTGGGAGTTTCTTCAGGTGCCAGTTGTAGCAACCTCCCACAAACGCGGAGTCGTTCGGCCTGGATTTCACGCACGGCCGCTCCTTCTCCGGGAAGGGCCTCCCAGGCGGGAAATAGCTCGCAAGATTTGCCAAGGAACAGTTCGAGATCGTCGCGGGCGTCGTCGGCGGCCTCCAGGTGGGCCGTAATGTAGACGTGCAACCGGTTTGAGGATCGTGCCGCTAGCGCGGCGATCATGGGCGCAGAAGATCCCCACAGGCCCGTCACGTGCACGATCCGGAAAGGCTCCGCGAGCCGGCGCAGCAAGCCTTGAACCCGAGGATCGGCGGCGATCGATTCGATCACCATGTCTGCTGACCATCGTACCGGGGCGTCGAAGTTTCGAAAGCGCAACCCGAAACGAGTGAATTCCGGCATACGGCATCGACCCATTCGAGGGGTTGTGCGGGACGATGGATTGAGATAAACTGCCGCTGCCAAGGGGTCTTTTTGGAGGAGTCGAAATGAAGCGATGCATAGTCATCGGTAGTTGCCTTTTCGTGGCGGCTGCGAACTCCCAGACCAAAGCCCAATTGCTCACCCTTTCGATTGAACAGATTCCGGGGCAGTTCGTGAACGGCGGGAGCAACGTTTTCGTCGAGGTGTTCATTACCAACAACGGGCCGGAGTTTGCAATTCAGGGGGTGCAGATAGATCTGCCATGCAACCTGCCTGGCAAGCCGGGTTCGTCCGGAACGGCGATGACGGTGGGCCCTCTTGCGGTATCGGTCAACACCGCCAGCGCGGCCGCCAGCGGGTCGATCCCCTGGGTTTTCGCCGTGTTTCCTCCGAACGACGCAGTAATGGGTTGCGGGGGCTTCGGTTGCGCCGGTGGTCTCAGGCCGATCAATCAGGCGGCTTGCCGATTCGCGGGTACGCCCGGTCCCGGTGAACCGCTTTATCTGTTTCCGACCGGGGCAAAGCGGTATGTCGGCACGGTGAGATACACGCTCTCACTATGCGCCACCGGGGCATTTAATATCCCATTCGAATTAATGAACATGCCCTGCCAGCCGACGGATCTGACGCGAATCGATGGGGCGGGACCCATGTGCCAGAATTTCAATCCGGTCGCCGGGGCCATTCTTGTGGCCACCGGCCAGTGTTGTGTCCCCCCGTGTAACTGCGTTGCGGACGGTATCAATGAGACCTGCTGTGTGACCACGTTTCCTGGTGCTTCTTGGACTTCGTGGAACACATGTGATGATTCGTGCGGATGCATTTCCGATTCGGAGTGCCTTAGCAATTTCTGTGAACCTCGCTATTGCACGCCCCAGGGATGCTGCGTCCCTGCTCCTCCACCAAGCTGCCCCGATTCGGAATGTACGATCGGCGTGTGCAATCCCGCGTTCAATGGCGGCGCGGGAGGGTGCGTGAACACGCCCCGCCCTTCGGGAACGCCATGCGGCAACCCGGCCGGTTCACCCTGCGACAATCCTGACACCTGCGTCGCGGGAACCTGCGCCCAGAATCATCGGCCCGACGGCACCCCCTGCCCGGATCAATCCGCCTGCACGACTTTGGAGCAATGCGAAGCAGGCCAATGCGTGTTGGCCGAAGTGGATTGCGACGACGAGCTGTTTTGCAATGGAAATGAAACCTGCGACCCGGCCACGGGATGCGTCGACGGGTCCCCGCCGTGTTCCCCCGACGAGATTTGCAACGAGGCCCAAGACCTCTGCGAGACTGGCGAAATCCCGACGGTCACCGCGTGGGGGATGGCGGTACTTCTGCTGGCCCTATTGATTTCGAGCAAACTATGGTTCGGAAGTCGAGGCGAACACCAGGCTGAGGCGTAAGGCGCTACGCCTTCACAAGCGCGAATCGACCAACCGTGAGATGGGCCTCGGCGATTGCTACGGCTTCTTGGCCGTGAGGGCCTTCTCCACCGCGTCCATCACTTTCGGATCGTCTGGCATCGTCTTGGTCCCAAACTTTGCGAGCACGGTGCCGTCCCGGCCGATCAGGTATTTCTGGAAATTCCACTCGACCTTGCCGGCGATGTCCTTGTTGGGGTGCCCGGTCAGATACTTGTAGAGCGGAATCTGGTTTTCGCCGGCCACCGAAACCTTGGAAAAAACGTCGAAGGTGGCCTTCTTCTTGGCACAGAACTCCTTAAGGCCCTTGTCGTCGAGCGGTTCCTGATTTCCGAAATTGTTGGCCGGGAAGGAAAGGACCTTGAAACCCTGGCCCTTGTATTTCTGATACAGCGACTCCAGACCGGAGTACGTCTTTTCGGTGTACCCTCACTGGCTGGCGGTGTTGATCACCATCAGCACGTCGCCGCGGTATTTGTCCAGCTTGACCTCCTTGCCGTCGATGTCTTTGACCGTGAAGTCGTAGATCGATTGGGCTTTGGCGGCGGATGCCGGTTTTTCCATCGCACCTTTCTCCGCGGGACGGCTCGGCGCCTGGGCAAGTAGCACGGCCGATAGCACAAACGATGAAAACGAGACGATCATGCCTTTTCTCCTACCAGAACTCCGGCGACCATTCGCCCTACATCCTGATCCGATTCCTCAGCCGTGTCAACCTTGGCCGCGCCGGCGGCCTTTCTTTGCCCTTGTTACGCAGACCGGGCTGATCCGACAACGCGGGATTCGGAGGGGGAAAAAGCCGCCGCTTGGGCGATGGCATGTACGGCCACCTTGCCCGGCACGCCCGCCTGTAAACTCGCCTTCGTACGCTGCAGAAACGCGTCGCGGAACGCCGACTCGCCGGCGGCAATCCACTGTCCGTCGGGCCCTCGGTCCAACGCGTCCAACGCCGGGTTGTGCAACTCCAGAAAACGCTCCGTCATTTGATGCATCAAATCATCCCTGTCTATCGCTCCCGCCTGAGAAGTGTCCGAAAGGAACAAGCACCTCAGGATTCCGGTACCTACCGCACCACCGCGCAAATTAAGCAGGGCGCGGATCAGTCCGCTGAGCCGTAAGAATGGGCCAGACCCAGCATAACGGCAACGGGCGACTTGACCCCGGCGAAACGCGGCTGAGAATCCTCAAGGGCCAGGGCCATGCGATAGGCTTGGAGCGGTGTCCGAGTGGCTGAAGGGACCGCACTGGAAATGCGGTGTGCGGGCAACTGCACCGAGGGTTCGAATCCCTCCCGCTCCGATCTTTGGCGAGGCTGAGGAGGCGCAGGGGCGAATTGATGTATCGGATGAACGTCGATGAGTGTGGCGATTGCGGCCTGGCCACCCACGATTCAGGCAGGCGATACTTTTGTGTCAACGGATCGGGCATTCGCAATCAAGTGGCCCAGATGAACGGAAACATCCCACATCGCGACTTGCTCGGAAATTAGGTTCACTTGCCCAGCGCATCGGCTCTAAGCAACCCGTCATCGCTCGACTCGAAGACGCCGACTATGAAGGGCAATCACTCACCATGCTGCAACGCATCGCCGAGGCCCTGGACCTCGCGCTCGACATCCGCTTCGTGGCCAAGGAGCACAACGCGGCCAAGACGCCGCTACACGGCTGATTTCGTTCGCCGCGTGACAGCCGGGGCCAGTCGCAGCAGCACCAGTCCGAATCCCATCATGGCCAGCGGAAAAGTAATATCCTGCCCGCAGATGGGGATGGTGATCGGATCGGGTTCGGGTGCCGGATCCTCCGCGCAAATCTGGGGATCGTCCCAGAAATCGCACGCGTCGCAGGCCACGCCGCGGAAGTCGTTCGGTCGTAAATCGGTGGGCGTCGGCTCGCCGGTGAATGCATCGACCTGCACCACTTCCCCCGTCAGTCCCATCCACCAGACGCTGCGCTCGCCGTCGCCGTCGAGGGCAAAATCAATCACCCCGACGGGTGTGTCTTCAAACAAAACGTTCCCTTCATCGTCCACCAGGGTATCGGAAAGCACCCGGTCCGAACCGCTCACCAGGATGAGCTGGTTGGTCTCGGAAGACAGTACCAACTCCGCGTTCTCGGCGTGGATCACATCGCAAATGGAGCTGGACGCGGAATCTTGGAACGTGACCCACGGCGCAACCTGGGCCTGAACGGAGGCGGCCACACCGGCCATTCCTAGGTTTGCGGCGAGGGCAAGGCTTCGAAAGCTACTCGTCATCGGGGTTCATCCTCCAAATCCGGCATCCTGCTCGATCGACGGACAACCCCCATTGTCAAGGAAGCCAAATGTCCGCACAAGGACTTCTGTTTGAATGGGAACCGCCAATTCGTCGCTCAACTCCGCGCCCGTTACGTACTCGATGATCCCGCGATTGTGAACCCATTTCCATCCGTGGGGGAATCGTGGTTGATCCCTTTCCGGGGCTCGTTTTTTTGCAAATTCTTGCCATAATATCTCGATCAGAGGAGTCGATAGGCACGGCAGGCGGTAAATCCATGATGGAATGGACGAGATTCGCGAAAGTCAGCGACGGTGGGCACGTCGAACTGGTCTTGCCCGAGCTGCGCGAAGGGGAGGAGGTTAAAGTCGTGATCCGCCGAATCGGTCGACCCCCTCACGGCGGCAAGTGACCCGGGTTTGGGAGTGCACACGGGCTCATTTTCATCCACGACGATTTTGATGCTCCGCTCGACGACTTTCGCGATTACGCGTGATGCAACTGCTTCTTGACACACACACTTTTTTGTAGTTCACGGCCGGCCACGAAAAGCTTTCGATCAACGCACGCAACGCCATCGAGGATTCCAGCACCGAGCTTTGGTTCAGTGTCGCCGGCATCCCTGAGATCACGATCAAGTCTTCACTGGGGCGCCTCCGATTGGAGTTGCCATTGGCCGAGTTCTTCGGAAGCCGGTTGGCGCTCAGCGCTCTACTGACGTTGGAGATTCGCCCATTTCATGTTTACCGAATCGTCAATCTACCGTTTCATCACCGTGACCCCTTTGACCGACTGCTCGCTGCGCAGTGTCTCATTGAGGATTTGCAGATGGATAGCGCGGATCCGATCTTTGAATCGTATGGCGTAAGGCGGCTCTGGTGATCCGGGCCATGGAGTCGGTTGCCGATCGTTAAGCCGAATCACCCGAATCCAGTTCGTTGACACACGTTCACCGGCGTCGATAGCATTCGAGCATGCTCGAGTTCCAGCCGGCCCGGAAAGATTTCGCCGGAAATCGCGCCGACAACGCAATGCTCCCCGTCCATTGCAGTTTACTGAGCGATGAGCTCACCCCCGTGTCCGCCTTTCGACGCCTGGCTTCCGAAGCGGAACATGCTTTTTTGTTTGAAAGCGTCGTCGGTGGAGAGAGAATCGCCCGATACTCGTTTCTAAGCTGCGATCCGGTGGCAACGTTGGAAGCACGCGGAGGCACGTCGGTCGTTCGCGAAGGGGACAGATCCGCCACGTTGAAGGGCGTGGATCCACTGGCCGAGCTTGAAAAACTGCTGGCCCGCTATCGCGCCGGCCACCCCCAGGGCTTGCCGCGATTCATCGGCGGCGCCGTGGGTTACGCGGGGTACGACGTGGTCCGCAACTACGAAAAACTGGAATCGCCCCCGCAAGACGACCGCAATCTGCCCGATGTTCACTTTTGCATTTACGATCAGATGGTCATTTTTGACCATGTGCGCAAAGTGGTTCACATTGTCGCCTTCGCCCAGGTGGAGGGCGCCGACGCGGATCGGGCATACGAGACCGCGTGCCGCCGGGTTGCATCGTTGGCGGAGCGTCTCGGAGTCGATCGACCGGGAATGCTGCACCCCGTTGGCAGCGACTTCGGCTCAAATTCATCGTTCGAGAGCAGTTATTCACAGGCGGGGTTTGAGCGCGCCGTCGATCGTTGCAAGCAATACATCAGAGCGGGCGATGCCTTTCAAGTCGTCCTGTCCCAGCGTCTTTCGGTGGCGACGCCGGCCGAGCCTTTCGATATCTACCGCGCCCTACGGGTCATCAACCCTTCGCCGTTTATGTTTTACCTAAAGACCCCGGCGGCCACTCTCGTCGGAAGTTCTCCCGAAATACTTTGCCGTATCGAGGGCAGGACGGTTTCAACCCGTCCGCTGGCGGGTACGCGCCCACGCGGCCGGACCGAGGGCGAAGATCGCGGCCTCGAGGCCGAGCTACGGGCCGACCCCAAGGAGTGCGCGGAACACGCCATGCTCGTCGATCTGGGGCGAAACGATCTGGGGCGTATTTGCGAGCCGGGCAGCGTCCGCGTGGAAGACCTGATGTCCGTCGAGCGCTACAGCCACGTCATGCATTTGTGCAGCACGGTTTCCGGAACGCTCGCGGAAGGGAAAACGCCGTTTGACGCGATTCGCAGCGTTCTGCCCGTCGGAACGGTAAGCGGCGCCCCCAAGATTCGGGCCATGCAGATCATCGACGAGTTGGAACCCGTCCGCCGCGGCCCCTATGCGGGCACCGTGGGCTACATCGATTTCGCGGGGAATATGGACACGTGCATCGCCCTGCGCACGCTTGTGATCGGTCCAGGTGGAGATGGCGTTTGGCGCGTGGACGCACAGGTCGGCGCGGGGATTGTCGCCGATTCGGAACCGGCGAACGAATACAACGAGACGCTGAACAAGGCCAAAGCATTGTTGGCGGCGTTGCAGATGGCCGCGGGGTGGACGCATTTGCGCGATTGACCGCGGGGCGAATCAACGAACGCGGATGAAGAGCAGCGACTGATCATCGATCTGGGGTCCAAACCCTTGAACCCGGCCCATGACGAAGTCGTATAGGTCGGCGAGCGGCTGCCGCGCGTTGGCGAGGAAGACCTCTTCGATCGGTCCTTGGCCGAGCGGGCGACCCTCCGTGTCAAGCACCTCCGTCAGCCCGTCCGTCACCAACAAAAGTGTGTCTGCGGGACGAAGTTGGAAGGAGCGCGTGGTGTATTCGTGAGTAGTGTCTACTCCAAGCGGAAAGTGTTCGCTTTCAATCTGAGTCAGAGGTTCGTGGGTCGCATGAAAATGGAGCACCGGCCCGTGTCCCGCTCCGCTGAACTCAACCGAGCTACCGTCGAAGCGCAGGAACGCACCGGTGACAAACATACCCGGAGTCACCAAGTCGCACACCACCCGGTTAAGATCGTTGAGCAACTCGCCCAAGTCGTCGGAAGATTGTAGTTTCATCCGGATGGCCGCTTTCACCATGCCCATCACGACCCCGGCCCGAACTCCATGACCCGACACGTCGGCCACGTAGACTCCCACCCGATCTCCTTTCACAACGATGTCGAGCAGGTCGCCTCCCATGTCGCTGCCGGCGACGGATCGGCCGAAGAGTTCGAGTCTGCCGGCGGTCATCACGATCGGCGGGATCAGTGCGTCATGGATTTGACGGGCGAGGGACATCTCCGCCTCCAGCCGCACGGTTCGCGTTCCTTCCCGGGCAATGAATACGACAAACATTGCGTATCCCGCGGCAATGGCCAGCGCGGAGCCGATTCCCTCGGGACTGATCGACATCACCGGCCCGGAAGTGACGGGAAACCATCGCGGAAGAACCAGCCACAACCCTTGGGCGGCAATGACGAGAATGAGGATCTTGTAACGGGAGGCAAAGAATGCATACGCCCAACCCACGGCCTGGAGTCCCGAGAAGCCGAAGAAGACCGCGGTCGCGTACCACGGACGCTTCGAGGAAAAGCTTGAGACCAGCAAGAGCCCGATCGGAGCAAAGATGAAAAATACTGCCGCAAACAGCCTGAACTTAGCAATGGAGTGCAGGCGGTTGTAAAACCGGGACCGGTTGAAATCAGGTCGATGGCTGGCCATGGATAGCTCGGAACGACGATCACCTTACCCCTGCGGGATAGGGTGCGGATTTGCCTCATAGGCACTTGAAACAACACGGTTGAAATGTAACTCAGGGGACCCCAAGGTATCAACTGAGTCGTGTGCCGTGGGTTCGGCGGTCGGCATTCGGCTCGCAAGTAGGCATCGCCCCAGTATGCCAAGTTAGGGACCGGCGTTCCGATGCCAAGGGGTGGCTAAGTTTGACACCCTGGCGGGCGTGTGCTATGCTTTGGGTATGCCTGCCAAGAACGGACGCAACGTGGCCCTCACCGATGAACAGGACGCCCTGGTCGAGCGGCTGGTGAAGTCTGGCCGGTACGCGACGGCCAGCGAAGTGGTCCGCGACGGACTCCGCCTTCTGCAACGCGACGAAGAAGCTCGGCTTCTCGAAAAGTGGATTGCGGAAGGATTGACACCGGAAGAAGAAGCAAGCATCTCGCCGGACCTGCTGAATCGTGCTCGCGAATCCCTTCAGGCCAAGATTCGCGAAGGACTCGAAGAAGCCCGTCGGGGCGAGCTTGTGGACGGCGAAGAGTTCTTTGCTCGCTGGAAGACTCGCCTCGAAAAAGCCGCGGCTTCTGAAAATCGAAAACCTAGTGTAAAACGGCGGGCATGACCTGCACGTTTCTCGTCACTCCGTCCGCGTCGCACGACGTGGACGACATCCTTGAATACGTACTCGAACACAGCGGGCCGAACCGGGCCTTGCACGTTTACAAGAAACTTTACGAAGGGTTTTCGAAGGTCGGTGAACAGCCGAAACTTCTCGGGCACAAACGCGATGACCTGGCCGATGAATCGCTCCGCGTCTTCAAGGTGTTTTCTCACCTGGTCATCTTTCGACCGGACACAGTGCCGGTCCAAATCATCCGCGTCATTCACGGTGCCCGCGACCTTCGACGATTGATGCCCGAGAACGCGTGACGTTGCTCCCGCACGACGGGCGGTACTCGCGACGAATCTTATCGGCGAGTGCTTGGCGTTCATCGGCAGCCGAATCTCGTGAGCGGGCCGCGTCTTCGTCGATTTCGTGGTGCTAAGCGCCTTCTCTCAACAGCGTGACCGTTGCCGCATTCGGCGCGTGGAATCGAATCGTGATACGGCCCTCCGCGTCGATCTCCGGCGAACGAACCACCTTGCCAAATTTTGGGCGCAATGGTTCGGCGACCGGAGTCTCCTTCCCCCAGGATGGGTTCTCGGCGATCGCCACGGCAAACAGCAGTAACAGCTTAAGCGGATTCATAGGTGTATCCCGGCCTATCGGCGCACTGTGAATCCGTTCAGTCAAACACCACGGTCTTGTTCTGGTTCACCAGGATTCGGTCCTCGAGGTGCAGTCGGACGGCCGCGGCGAGGACGAAGCGCTCCAAGTCGCGGCCTTTGCGAACGAGGTCGTCGATGGTGTCGCGGTGATCCACGGGGATCGTACTTTGCGCAATGATGGGTCCGTCATCGAGGTTTTCGGTGACGTAATGGCTGGTGGCGCCGATGATTTTGACTCCGCGGTCGAAGGCTTGGTGATACGGCTTGGCCCCGGCAAACGCGGGAAGAAAGCTGTGATGAATATTGATGATCCGTTCGTGATACCGGGTGACAAACTCGGGAGTGAGGACACGCATATACCTCGCCAGCACCAGAAAATCGACGCGCTCGGTCGCAAGCAAGTTAAGCATCCGCTGTTCGGCCGTCGCCCGCGTTTCCTGGGTTGAGGGCACCGAGTGAAACGAAATACCGTACCCTTCGACCATCGTTTTCAAATCCGGATGATTGCTGATGACCAGGGGCAGTTCGGCGCGCAGTTCTCCGGTGCGCCATCGCCACAAAAGATCCTGAAGGCAATGGTCCTCTTTGCTGACCAGGACGGCCATTCGCTTTAAAACGTCGCCCCAGAAAATGCGCCAACGCATTTGAAACCGGACGGCCACGGATTGCCAGGCGGCTTCGAATGTTGCTGGCGTCAGCGCGAACCCACCGGGATCCACTTCAAGACGCATGAAGAATTCGCCGTGCTGGGGGTCGGAGTGTTGATCGGCGTCGAGAATGTTGCCGTTGTGGGCGGCGACGAAATTGGCCACGGCCGCGATGATCCCGCGGGCGTCGGGGCAGGAGATCAGCAGTCGAATGGTGCTCATTGTCCCCATTGCGAGATCTGACTAGCAGAGGATTCCGAACTAGGAAAACTGAGGACAGAATAGGGGCTCGCCCGGTCGGCCAATCCATCGCGAATTGTTGAAATTCGCACGGCAGCCAAGCCGCATTTGTGCAAGCAAGGTATCATCGCAGAAATCGTAGAGTACCGGTCGCCTGGACGAAAGAGACATGCCCGCAGGAGTGCGATATGAGCAACTTCAAGAAAACGAGTTTCCGGCTTCACGTTCAGCAGGCTGGGGGCTTGATGGATGGGTGGGGCTTGGTGGCCTTTGCAGCGGCGACGCTTTCCGCAAGAGATTCCCATTCCGACCCGCCGGGCGGCAAAATCGTCTATGTCTGCCCGCCTTGCGGTTGCGCAAGCGACTCCAAGAAGTTAGATTCGCCCGGAGTTTGCCCAGATTTTCGAATGGGTCTCGTCCGAAAGCTCCCGCCCCGAGAACCGAGAAACGTCGCGTTTGTCTTATTCGAGGGGGTCGAGGTTCTAGACTTCGCCGGACCAGCCGAAGTTTTTTCAGCCGCCCAAGGCTCCGATCGATTGACCTTCTAGGGTCTTTACCGTTGCCGCGAACAAGGAGACCGTGGACACGAGCGGCTCAGCGGTCACCGTATCCCCGGAATACACCATCGTCGATTGCCCCAAGGCCGACATCCTGGTGATTCCCGGCGGATAATGTCGACGAGGGATACGCTTGTATTGACAAATCTCGGAAAACCAATCAAACTACTCTCGAACCACCGGACCTGAGGTACGAAAGCCGCGGCCTGCGCACCAGCGCGGGCGGCCTTCGGATTGGAAGCATGGTCGGCCCGATGACGACGAATGTTCACATTTGTGAGAAAACCACGATGTTAAAACGATCTCAAAGCTGGAACGACTACGCGTGGGTTTGGGGAATTGTTCTATCCGCTCAGAGCGCCGGAGCGGCGGTTTGGTATGTCGATGTTGCGGCCACAGGTCCCGTTCAGGACGGGACAACATGGTGTTTTGCGTTTCTGGACTTGCAGGACGCGCTCCTCGCGGCAGCCGCGGATGACGAAATTCGGGTCGCCGCTGGAACGTACCGGCCCGATGGCGCAACGCTCGACCGCCAAGCGACCTTTACGCTGCTCAGTCGCGTGACGCTTCGAGGCGGTTACGCCGGTTGCGGGGCAACGAATCCGGACGAACGGGAGCTGGCGCTGTTCCCGTCGGTACTCAGCGGAGACCTGGCGGCCGACGACGGCCCCAGTTTTGCAAACTACGGCGACAACAGTTTCCACGTGGTCACTTATTCCGACCCACAGGCCACCGGCGCCGTACTCGACGGGTTCACGGTGCAGGGCGGCAACGCCGACGGCACCGGCCCGGGCGGATTCATCAGCAACCAGGGCGGCGCGGTCCACATTCGCAACTCCCTCGATAAGTGCATGCCCGGCGGCCCCGTTCTGCGAAACTGTGTTTTCCGCGACAACTGGGGCCTGCACCACGGCGCGGTCAACGACCACGGGCTGAGCACGATCATCGAAGACTGCCTGTTTCTCAACAATTACGCCGGTGAGGAGGGCGCGGGCCTGCAGATTCACAGCGGCAGCCCAAGCGTGGCGCGATGTACCTTTGTAAACAACCGCTCGGATGGAAACGGCGGCGGCGTTTGGGCTGGACGAGACGACGACCCGACCTGTAGCGGCCCCAGCCAACCGACGATTACCGATTGCTCCTTTTCCATGAATCAGGCGATTAAGGGAGGCGGAGTGTACGCGGAACGAAACGGCCCCATCGTGCTCAACGGTACGTTCACGGCCAATCGGGTTGCCAAGGCCGGCGGCGGGATTTACATGCTCCAGAGCCAGGGGAGCATCACCGGTACAACGTTTCGCGATCATTATCTCGAAGGATCGGATCAGAAGGGCGCCGGAATTTACCTGGAAGAGTGCCAGATAAACGTCACCACATGCGAGTTCCGCAACAACTCGGTCTACGCGGGCGGCGGCTACACCTGGGAGCCGGAATACGGCGGCGGCGGAGGGGCCTATGTCAATCTCAGCACGGTGTCGTTTACGGACTGCGTCTTTGAAGACAATCTGGCCGTTCGGTATGGCGGCGGAGTTTTCGTTCAGAACAGCACGGTGTCGGCCTCCGGCTGCAGTTTTCTTGGTAACTACGGAACTTCGGGAGGAGCCCTTTATGGGGCCGGGTTGGACGTGTCCGATTGCCGGTTCATCGGCAACATGGGCCAATACGGTTCGACCATTTACGGCTCTGCCGTCACCCTAGAGAATTCGAACTTCATAGAAAACCTCGCCAGTTACGACGGGCTGCATCTCGGCGCCCACGGCAACGCGGTCACGGGTTGCCGCTTTGTGGGCAACTGGTCCGGCGACCACGCCGCCGCGTTGCACTTTGAGGGCGGTTCCGGCGTCATCACGAACTGCCTGTTCATCCGAAATGAGTCGGAGGTGGTGGGGGGCGGCGTCAGCGTGGTGAGCGCCTCGCCGGCCTTCTTGAACTGCACCTTCTTCGCAAACTCCGCTTCCCACGGCGGTGGCGCCTGGGTCCACAGCGGGAATCCCGGCTTTCGTAACTGCATCTTCTGGGACAACACCGACGACAGCGGCGTGGGCGAATCGGCCCAGGTGCATTTCGTGGCCGTCCCTCCCCAGCCGTGGATCCCTCCGGGGTCGGTGGACTTTCGAAACTGCTGCCTGCGCGACTGGAGCGGTACGCTTCCCGGCGAGGGGAATTTCGGTGCGGATCCGCTGTTTTTCGACCCCGACGGGCCGGATCAATTGCTCGGAACCGACGACGACAATTTTCGGCTGGCCTCGGCATCGCCTGCTATCGACGCCGGCGATAACACCTACGTCTACGTCTCCCACGACTTTGCGGGAAATCCACGCATTGACGGTGCCGCGGTCGATCTCGGGGCCTATGAGTACGCCTGTTTGCCCGGCGTCTACGCAGACGTCGATCGAAGCGGCGTCGTTGAGCTGGGCGACCTGCTCTGCCTCCTCGCCGGTTATCTACTGCGCACGGATTGCTCCGCCGGAGATATCTGGCCATGCCCCGGAGGCGACGGCCTGATCGAGCTTGGTGACGTGCTCGCTTTTCTTGATTCCTATTCCGGGAATCCCCCCTGCGTTATGTGCGGACCGTAGCGACGGTCTGGCGGCAACAGGCGGCTTCCAGTGGTGGGTGGCTGCGAGTGCGCTCAGATGATGGGCGTGCACAGGCTTCCGAGGCGTTCGATTTCGAGTTCCATCACGTCGCCGGTGATGGCGCCGAACCCGGAGGCCGCTCCGGTGCGTAGCCATGCACGCCGGCGCAAACCGCGTCGAACAGGAAGCGCAAATAGGATTTGTAAATGAACGAACCCGCCGCGTGGTATTCGCCTTGAAGAAGCGAATGAAGCTTGGTTAGGTTGTACCAGGGCATTCCCGGAAACAAGTGGTGCTCAAGGTGATAATTCAGATTGAGCGTCAGGAACGAGACGACTCGATTGCTGGTCACCGTGCGCGATTGAGTGAGCGGGTGGCCCGGTATCGTCATCATGTGCTCGGCCCAGCCGCGGATATTGCCACAGATTACGGCCACGACCATCGGCAGCAGCCAGCATTGGATCAAGGCGGAAAGGAATCCGAACCGCCAACCAAGAACGAATAGGAAGCCATAGATGACCGCCAACACCGCGTATTCGACGGCCACTGCAACACGTTCGGCCGTCTTTCCTCTCGCGAAGGCCGTCACGGGAACGTGAAACAAAAAGTATACGAAAGTGCCCACGAGCATCCACGCGTAAAACGCCAGAGAAAGGAGCGGGCCCCGCCGGGTCAGGTTCGAAAACTCATCGGGATCGTCCGCCGTGCGATTGTACCGGTGGTGAGCCAGGTGAGTCACCCGGTACGCGGTGAAGGAAACCAGGGAGGGGATGCCCAATAGAAACCCGAACCAACGATCGAGGGATTTGTTGCGAAAGAGGCTTCCGTGAATGCCTTCGTGCATCAATACGACGAGCCCGTGAATGGCTACGCCGATGGCGACATAGCCGGTGATTCGAAGAACCGCCGACGTGGTACCCAGAACCAGCCAGGCACCACCGGCCCACAAAGCAGCGAAGAACAAACCCACCAAATTCCACACCGGTCGGATGCGGTGCAGCTCGCGGATCGCCGCGCGTTTTTCGTGGTCGAGCGAACGGACCCATTGACCGGCCGCATGAGTTTCGGTGGGGCTGACCGACGGGTCGGCGGATACGTTTGCGTCAATCAATTCAACGGCTGCCATCACGGTTTCAATATCGCGGGTCGGCGGTCCGCAATGTGCGGCCGCGTCGCGCCTCTTCGCGGATTCCGCAACAAACTTGCGTACCAGCGGCATCTTACTCAATGGCTGCAGTCCGGTCCAGTTTCGTTTCCGCGGCGCTTGCAGACAAAAAAGCCCCAGAGGTTCGCCACGGAGAAAGTCAATGAGGCTACTCGATCGGGGTGCGGAGGACCCCGACCCGTTCAATTTCCAGTTCCATCACGTCGCCGCGTTTCAGCCACCCACCGGCGTTCTCCGGCCCCAATTCCAGGATGCAACCCGTGCCGCAGGTTCCGCTGCCGATAAGATCCCCGGGATAAAGCGTCGCGTCGCGAGAGCATCGTTCGATGATCTGCGTGAAATCGAAGTACATGGTGTTGAAATTGCTGCGCGAAATCTCCTTCCCGTTCCGCCGGGCGATCATAGCCAGATTGTACTTTGCCGGTCCCACGCGGCGATCGGTCAGCTCGTCCTTGCTGACCACCGACGGGCCCAGCGACGTTGCGAAATCCTTTCCCTTGGCGGGTCCCAACATGCATTTCATCTCTTCGCGCTGAAGATCGCGGGCGGACCAGTCGTTGAGCACCGCGTAACCGAAGATGGCGTCCTCGGCCTCGGCCCCGGAAACGTCCTGAACCTGTTTGCCGATGACGCAGGCCACTTCCAACTCAAAATCAAGTTCGTTTGTCGAAGCGGGTTTTCTGATGGGTTCGTTGTGACCCTTGAGCGACCCCGTGTTGGAAAAATAGAAGATCGGCATCTGATACCACGTGGGGATCATCTCCTGCCCCCGACGGGCCCGCGCCGCCTTAACGTGCTGCTCGAAGGCGTAAGCATCGCGAAAGTTCCGTGGATCGGGAACCGGCGGATGCCAGCGAGTGACCCGCGAGATCGGCACGGCGCGACCAGCCGAATTCGCGGCCAGTTCGACCAATCCGGCGGGGCCGTGGCACTCCAGTGCATGCCGAAGGCCGGTGTGCGGCGGGATCGGCACGATTCCCGCATCTTTCTCGATTCCTAACACAGGCCCGGAATGACCCTGCACTTCTACGACGCAAAAACGCACGCGGTACTCCTTTGCAACATCGATTCCAAGTGCGACACCGACGACTCGGTTCGTCCACATGGGCCGATGGTAGCGAGAATTGGAGAAAAAGGCACGAGACCACAAGATCCGCGCGACTTGGCAAAAAAAATCCTGTCTTTGTCCAATCGCCTTTCTTCGCGAATAACGCTTCGTTGAGGCCGACCGCGCCCGCACGTCGAAGAGAAACAATGCCACTCGGTGACGAGATGCCACTTCTTTCCGTCCAAAAGGCTGTCGTTTGAGATCTCATAGATTAGGCCCACGCGTGGTCCTTCGTGGAAATAAACTAGAGGCTCATTGCCTATGGAACCGTTTCGGTTTCGATCTTCTTCACCAGTATTTCCGCAGTGCCGAGGGGGTGATCCTTGGAGAGTTCGTCCGTGGCCGACGACCAACGACGATAGTCGGGACCGAGGCACAGCAGTTTTGCGCATTTGTCGGCCGTCGCGGGCAGGAACGGGGCGGACAGGGTCGTGAGGGCACGAGCCGTTTGTAAGCAGACGTTGATCGCCCGGCCGCAAGCGTCCATGTCGGTCTTGCGGGATTGAAAGGGCTTGGTCGCGTCGAAGTAGGCGTTTCCGCTTCGGGCCAAGGCCATCATTTCGGTCTGCGCGGCCTTGAACCGGCATGCCTCGAGCTCTTCCGAAACTTTGCGGGACGCCTCGCGACATCGTTCGAGTTGGGCGGCGTCTTGGGGGTCCCGCGTGCCCGGCGCCGGCACTTTGCCCTCGAAGTATCTGTGTGCAAACGTGATCGTGCGGTTGAAAAAGTTGCCGAAGGCATTGAGCAACTCACCGTTGTTGCGAGCGATGAAATCCTCGAAATCAAACGCGGTTCGTGCTGTCTCCGGGGCGACACAGGTGAGGTAGTATCGAAGCGGGTCCGCGTCGAAGTCTTTCAAATAATCGCCGATCCAGACGGCCGTCCCACGGCTCTTGCTGATTTTCTCCTCTTCCATGCCGGGGAACTTGATGTTCATGAACGAGTTGGCCACGACGTTGTGCGGAAGCTGAAATTCGCCGCGAACGCCCTGCGCACTCCCGCTTTCGTGCGTGGCCAGCAGCATCGCCGGCCAGGTGATGGCGTGGAAGACGATGTTGTCCTCGCCGATGAAATTGACAATGCGGCAGTCGGGGTCTTTCCACCAATGGGCGAAGGCACCTTCTCCGTCGCCGAGCTGCTTGCACAGAGCCGCTGTGAAGGAAACGTATCCGATCGGAGCGTCAAACCAGACGTAGAGCGATTTTCCCTTGGCGTCGGGATCATCGAGCGGGACGGGCACGCCCCAGGTGAGGTCGCGGGTCATGGCTCGTTCGGGAAGTCCTTCGGTTTCGATGCGCCCCAGCGATTGATTGAGCACAATCGCACGCCAGTACGCGCCGGCCTTTTCCGGATCACGTTTTTCGGCCAGCCATGTCGAGAGCGTCGCTTGCAATTGATCGAGCCGCAGATACCAGTGGACGGTTTCGCGGAGCATGGGCGTCGTACCGGTCATGACGCTGACCGGCCGCAATAAGCTCATTTGATCGACGCTTCGCCCGCAGTTTTCGCACTGGTCGCCGAAGGCGTTGTCGCTTTGACAATGGGGACAGGTCCCTTTGACGAAGCGGTCAGGGAGAAACTGTCCGGCCTTTTCATCGAAGAGTTGCTGGGTCTTTCGCTTGGTGAAATAGCCCTTGCGATGGATGTGCAGGAAAAGTTCCTGGCTGAATCGCTCGTGCGTTTCAACGTAGCCGGGTTGATGCGTGCCACCAAAAATATCGAACACGATGCCGAGCCCTGCGAAATCCTGCTTTTGCAGCTTGTGGTAATGGGCCGTCAGCTCCTCGACGCTGCGATTCTGTTCGCGGGCGGTCTTCAGGGCGGCCACGCCGTTGTCGTCGCTGCCGCAGATAAAACGCACTTCGGCCCCAGTCGCTCGAAGGTAGCGCACGTAGGTATCCGCGGGAAGAAATGCCCCGGCGATATGCCCCACGTGTAACCGCCCGTTCGAGTAGGGAAGGGCCGCCGTAACGAGAAAGCGTCGTTGTGCCATCCTTGAACCGCCTTGTGCCTGCTCCGACCGAAACAGGTTGGAATTCTAGCCACGGATGACTGCACAAGGAATCGCCCGAACCGACTTGGACACGTAGAAATCGATCGCGGAAAGGCCGCATCCGGCACGCCCGGTGCCCGCCGACCCGAAGGCGGTTGTGAAATCAGCTACACTTTTGCCCGTTGAAACGGTATAATGCTGTTTGAAACTCGGCCTCAAGGAGTCGGAGCCCGGCCGCGACCAATGGGGCGGCACGATCAGTCTTATGGCGAGTTTCTAGAGCAGTACGGAGTATCGCGGAGCCAGTGATTCTTATGCATCCGGAATTTGGAACCCTCCGGCGGGGATCAGGACTGAAAGGCGTCCTGTGCTTGGCGATATGCGCGGTGTACTTCCGCGGGTTTCCTGCCCGCGCCGACGAAGGCACGCTGGACAGCCTGCTTTCCCTCATGGGCGGCGATCTGAAAGGCCTCGATTGGGAACGCGAGACCAAGGATATCGAAGCGGCCATGTCCGCGACCTGGGCACGCAACGGCTGGAACGACGAGGCGGACCGCTTTGCGTTTGAACTGGAGCGCGACGTGGCGGCGGTCCCACCCTGGCAAGTCGCCGAGCGATTGGATCTGCTCACGAGGAGACTTTCCGATCGATACGGACTGACGGAGGGACAGGCCGCGCGGGCCAAAGGGGTCTTGCTTCGCGAGTTGGGAAGCACGTTGGTCAAAAACAACAAGGTGCTGCTCAAACAAACCAAAGAGTTCATGGAACTTCGCCTCGCCGACAAACCGTTTACGGCGGGGATGATCGCCGAATGGGTCAACGAAAGCCGACCGATGGTTGAGGACCTTACAAAGGGAGTGGATCGATTTTTCAAGGAACTGGAACCAACCATTGCCGCCGATCGCCGCGACGTCTTTCAACGGGACACGGAATCTTATGACAAACGATTGCATTATTTCGAGGAGATGGCCGTGCGGTGGGGGAAAGGCGAATGGCATCCCGCGGATTGGGGCTTGGAGAAAAACCCAAAGTATCGAGATGTCGTGGATGCGCCCGGACCCAGGGTGGTCAATTCAAGCCGGCCACCCCGAGCCGGGATGATGGTGGATCCGCTGCGAAAGGCTGAGATGACCCGGTGCGTGGCGCATGATCCAAAGACGTGGTTCGCATGTGTCCTGGAATTCAGAAGGAGGTATCGGCTCGATCCGGGTCAGTTCGCGGCGGCCCGATCGATTCACGACGAGCTTTTTCTAAGGGCTGCGGAATACTCGAAAACACGTGAAGGCGAGTTGAGCGCCATCCCGAAGTCGGACCAAGAAACGCACGAGCTATTTGAACCGATTCGTTCCTTGTTCGGTGAAATGCGCGAGCGCTTGGACGCCATTCCGACGACCAGCCAACTTGCCGATCCAGCGGAGCCGTAACCATTTTATTGGTATGTAGTTACGCGTATCTTGGGGGCGAAAAACGCAAACGGCGAAGGCAGATGGAGTTTTCCGTAGGACGACGATCATCCGATCCTATCCCACATGGGCCTGACACTTTGTCCAGACTGGGATCCGACCGAGAAACCGGAGCCGTCAATCCCAACTTGGGACGAGCGGGCTCTAAACTTCGATAAAGCTCGCCGAATCGGTGCTAGGATCAGTATGGACACCACCGAGTCTTTACCGCGCAGTCGAAGCGCTTTGGTCCTTTTCTTCGTGGCGATGACTTTCTCGGCGGCAGTCGCCCAGGACTCTCCCGCGAGAGCGCCCGATGACCCCAATCGACCGGCCTTGGATGCCTTTGGAAACGTGATTCCCAGACCCGAAGTTCAGCGACCCGTCGGCTTGATTCTCGAACGCCCCACCGCACCACAGGAGCAGCGCGGCGCGCAACTTTTGCAAGACCGAATGTACGCCGGCGGCGAACTGTCCCGCGCGTCGGTCCTGGACTTGTATGGTCGGGCATCTCCCTTGGCGGAAAGGAGATCGAATCTATTGGGTCCCAGCGGCAAGGAACTCGAACAAACGGGTACACCAGCTCCCTATTCCTATCCGCTTTGGGCGGTTCGTCCGGGTGGCCGAATGGCTCCTTGGATCGCTCAAAGACAGCGCCTGCTCCAGAGCCATTCCGCCACGGCCGCGCCCGTACGGGTAACCGGTGTGACCCCAAGAACGCGAATCGGTGCCTGGAATGTGACGGGCACCGGGCCCGCGCAGACACCGGTTCCAGTGGAAAAAACTGCGTCCGTGGAACGCGAACTGCATGCGTTGAACCTGAACGCTCACCAGCGTATGCGTTCATCCGGTTGGATCGCGTTTCAGGAACGGAAGTACCGCGTCGCTTCTCGGCGGTTTCAGACCGCGACAACGTTGGATCCGTCGGACAGCGAATCGCGAATCGGCATCGTGTTCTGTGAGGTAAGTTTGGGCGCCGTAAACACGGCCTTGGCGATTCTTCACGAACTCTTTCGGAGGGAAGAAAACCCGTTTTCTTTGGCGCTTCCGATCGCAGGCCGCTACGGCTTGTCCACGGAGGCGGACCAGCAGAGAAGCCGGTCGCGTCTCGCGGTGCAGGCCGAAAATGTGTCCCCCGATGGGCTTGTCCTTCACGGATTCCTTCTGTGGTTTCTTGGTGAACCTGACGATGCAATGCGGGGCGCAGCTCGGTTGGGAACCGACGGCGGCCAGCCGTTTCTTGATTGGGTCGCTAAAATGCAGGCGGCCAGAGAATCTTGGCCGTCCCACGCCCCATAACCTGCGAGCGACCCCAGTAAATCGGCCCTGTTGTATGCAGGGATGTTTGTATTTCCAGGAGTGGTTCTATTCGCGGCCGGACGCGCCGTCCTATTCCGGGGATGGACCCATCCTCCGTTAACTCAGTACGGAGCCGTGTGAACCCGCTACCGTGATCCAATCCGCAACAACACCCGGCGACCGGCGATGGTACGGCTTGCCCACGCACTACCGCACTCCGGCCATCGTGGCCGTCCATGCAGTCCTCGTGACGCTGGCGCTGCTGGCGGCGTTTCTGTTGGCGTACAACTTTGCGTGGATCATACGCCGCGCGGATGGATCGTACTCCTGGTTCACTGACTTGTTTCTGCCGCTGCTGGTACTCGCCCTGCCGCTGAAGCTTTTGGTGTTTGCCTGGACCGGCCAATACCGCAGCTCCTGGCGATATGTAAGTTTGCGAGACCTTTTCGACGTCATCAGCGCATCCCTGGTGGCCTCCTTTGCGTTTCTGCTCTCCTATTTTATTCTCGAAAACGGCTGGGACTCCTTGTTTGGACACCGATTGATCGACGACGCTCCGTTGGTTCGACTTCGACAATCTTCGGTTTTCCTGCTGGACTGGTCGGCGACGATTGTGTTCGTATGCGCTGCCAAAGTGGTGGTCCGCTTTTACTACGAGGACATCCAGCCGAGTCGAGAAGGGGAACTGACGCGCGTCTTGATCGTCGGAGCGGGCGACGCCGGCGAGGCGGTCGCTCGGGAGCTGCGACGGACCAAACGGCAGCGGTACCATTGCGTGGGCTTTCTTGATGATCACGTGGCGCAACTCGGCGGGCGCATCCACAACGTGGAAATCCTGGGTCGGACCGACCGGATTCGCGAGCTCTGCGGCCAACACGACGTGGAGGAAGTCATGATCGCCATCCCCCACGCGCCGGCAAAGGCCATACGCCGGCTGGTCGAGCAATGCGAAGGCATGGGAGTCCGGTTCCGTACCATTCCCGCGGTGGCCGATCTGATCGAAGGCCATGTTCAAGTCAGCCAGATTCGCGACGTGGATATTACCGACTTGCTCGGTCGCGAGCCGGTCGAGCTGGATCAGGAAAGGATCGGCGAACAGCTTCGGGGCCGACGAGTGGTCGTCACTGGGGCCGGGGGGAGCATCGGCTCGGAGATGTGTCGGCAGATCGCGGCCTTTTCGCCGAGGCGTCTCATGCTCGTCGAACAGGCCGAAAACAGCCTGTTTGAAATCGATCGGGAGCTCCGCGCCCGTTACCCTTCGCTGGACATCGCACCCTTCGTCGCCGACATCGTGGATCGGCCTCGCCTGCTGGAAATCTTCCGTGAGCAAAGGCCGTCGGTCGTCTTCCATGCCGCAGCGCACAAACACGTCCCGTTGATGGAAATCAATCCCACCGAGGCCGTGAAAAACAACGTGTTAGGCACGGTCTGTGTCGCGGAGTGCGCCATCGCCGTCGAGGCCGACAAGATGGTGATGATCTCGACGGACAAGGCCGTGAATCCGACCAGCGTCATGGGATGCAGCAAGCGCGTCGCGGAAATGTACGTCCAGTGTCTGACGGCGCGGCATTCCACCCAGTTCGTGACCGTCCGTTTCGGCAACGTCCTGGGAAGCAGCGGAAGCGTCGTGCCGATTTTCCGCGAACAGATCGCCCGGGGAGGGCCGTTGACCGTCACCCACCCGGACATGAAACGGTACTTCATGACCATTCCCGAGGCCGCGCAACTCGTGCTTCAGGCCGGCGCCATGGGAAAAGGCGGCGAAATCTATCTGCTTCACATGGGCGAACCGGTGCGAATCGTCGATCTCGCCCGGGACATGATCACCCTTTCCGGATTGCGCCCGGGAGTTGACGTCGATATCGTATTTTCCGGGGTCCGCCCCGGGGAGAAGCTGTTCGAGGAACTTTCCGCGGATGGCGAACACGTTTGCCCCACATCGCACCCCAAGATCGGGATATGGAAACATCGGGAACAGGACGGCGAGTCGGTCCTCCTGGGAATTCAGCGGCTCATGGACCTTGCCGCCACCGAGGGAGGAAAACAATTGATCCTGGAGCTTCGTCGCCTCGTGCCGGAGTACTCACCGGAAGGGGCCGGCATCGACGATCCGCCCGAATTGAGTGTCACCAACATGGCATCCACCGGCGTGTGACCGATTCGGCGCGTTTCGGTTTCATGATTCCGTTCACTCTCCGTCGATCGGTTCGGTCGAACGCAACGGATGTCTATCCCCTCCTGGGAGAGTTCGGAATGGGACGAATCTTGCGTTGCCTACGCCGTTGTTGACGGAGCGACTCGATCACAGTCACGACGCTGAGGATCGAACAGTTTGCGTCCGATAGGTGTCTGGAAAAAGTCGTTTTGCGTTGCAAAATGACCCATGAATGGGCCCGCCCTTTGGCAATTCCGGTAGCCTTCCGCTCCGGCGTCCACTTGCGACGTTCCTTCTTCGAACTCATGACGGTTCCTCCCTGCGACCAGGCCTCATTCTTCCCGTCGGAGGGGAATGAAGGAAGGAGGGGGGAGTCCAGAGGGGGGAACCTGGGAACGCTGGTTCCCCCCTTTG